>Ga0310344_10003116_pt1 | contig 12385 bp, 15 predicted proteins | sample HC15DNA20200_MG_FD_203801 | JGI IMG/M metagenome (GOLD analysis project Ga0310344, IMG submission 203801) | Marine microbial communities from station ALOHA, North Pacific Subtropical Gyre - HC15-DNA-20-200_MG | ecosystem: Environmental > Aquatic > Marine > Oceanic | place: Pacific Ocean: North... | reverse complement strand
ATTTTTTATAAGTTTTTTTGGTATAAAAGAAAGTATAGAACTGATTAATAAATATATTAAATAATGTTTTCTTTTTTAAGACCTTTTTTATTTAGCTTAGATCCAGAATCCGCTCATGACTTAGCCATTAAATCACTTAAATTGAATCCTTTGCCCAAAAATATGTTCGAAGTTGAAGATGAGCATATGTTGCAAGTGGAAATTCTTGGAAAAAAATTTCCTAATCCAATTGGTTTAGCCGCAGGTTTTGATAAGAGCGCAGAAGCATATAATTCTTTGCTTAAATTGGGATTTGGATTTGTAGAAGTTGGAACAGTTACACCCATCAAACAATTTGGAAATACAAAACCAAGAATGTTTAGACTTGAAAATGATAAAGCTTTAATTAATAGATTAGGATTTAACAATGATGGAATTGAAGTAATAAAAAATAGAATTAAAACAGAAGGAAAAATAGGTATATTAGGCGTTAATATTGGACCCAATAAAGATAATAAAGATCAAAAAAAAGATTTTTGTTTAGGACTAAAAAATTTTTTTGATATAGCAGACTATATTACTATAAATATTTCATCACCAAATACTGAAGGTCTAAGAGATTTTCATGATCAGGAAAAATTAAAAGATCTTTTAGTTTCTTTAAATAAAATAAAAAAAGAAAATAAAAAAAATATTCCTTTATTATTAAAAGTTTCTCCAGATATTAAGGATAGTAACATACCAGACATTGTGGAAGTTTCTAAAAAAAATAATATTGCTGCAATTATATTAACAAATACTACAAACACCAACAGAGATGATTTAAAAAGTGTAAATAAAAACGAAGAAGGTGGACTTTCTGGAGAACCTTTGCAACAGATATCAACAAATATAATAAAAAAATTTTATAAACATCTGAATGGAAAAATTCCTATAGTAGGGGTTGGAGGAGTTGATTCTGGAAAATCGGCCTATGAAAAAATTATTGCAGGAGCATCATTGTTGCAACTTTATACTGGTTTTGTTTATAGAGGGCCTTCAACTGCAAAATATATTAAAAAAGAATTAATTCAAATTTTAAAAAATGAAGGAATAAAAAATATCAAAGATGCAGTTGGCAAAGGTATTTAGTTAACCTATATTTCCCATAACAGGAAAATATTTTAATATAAGAAATCCTAAAATTTGAAGTTGGCCGGTTAAAATGGCTATTCCTGTTAATAATAAAATAAAACCTCCAACCTTAGTTACTCTAGATATATATTTTCTAAAACTTTTTGAAAAAGAAATAAATTTATTAATTAAAATTCCAGAAACAATAAAAGGTATTGCTAAGCCTAATGAATAAAAAGATAATAATAATCCAGCTCTACCAATATTTTCTTCTATCGCTGCTAGTGTTAGTATTGATCCAAGAATAGGGCCGATACAAGGCGTCCATCCAAATCCAAAAGCGATTCCTACTATGAATGGAAATAAAAAGCTTTCTTTTTTTTGATAATTAAAGAATCTTATATCTTTATTCATAAATTTAAAATTAATTAACCCCATAAGCTGAAGAGAAAAAAATATTATAATTAAACTTGCTATAATTCTTAAAATATTAGAATAGTTTAACAAAAAACTTCCAATAAAAGATGCTGTCAGACCCAAGCTTATAAATACAAACGAAAAACCTAAACTAAAAAAAAATGTTTTTTTAAACATTAAATCATTTTTTTTTTTACTTAGTTTTTCTAATGATGTGCTTGAAATATAACAAATATACCCTGGAATTAGAGGGAGAACACACGGAGATAAAAAGCTAATTAATCCAGCTAAAAAGGCAATAGATAAGGTGGTATTCATTTAATATATTCTCTTGATTCCATTTAGCAGTAGATCTATATACTGCATAGGAAATTTGATATGTCAAAAAAATGCGAACTAACAGGAATCTCACCTCTAAAAGGCCATAAAGTTAGCCACGCAAACAATAAGGCAAAAAGAAAATTTTTTCCAAACTTGAAAAAAGTTACTTTTAGAAGTGATATTTTAAAAAGAAATATAAGACTAAGTGTAAGTAATGCTGCCTTGAGGACTGTAGACTATAAGGGCGGATTGGATTTTTATTTAAAAAACGTAAGATCTTTTAAACTCTCTCCAAAAGCAAAAAAATTAAAAAATAAAATAATTGCAAAAGTTTAATTTTTAATGATTAAAATAGAAAAAAATCTTTTTTTTATTTTAGCATTATTTATGGCTTTAATCATAACTTTATCTAACTATTTAGTTCAATTTCCTTTTGATCATTTTGGTCTTGAAAATCTATTAACCTATGGTGCATTTAGTTATCCTGTGGCTTTTTTGATTACCGATCTTGCAAATAGGAGATATGGAAAAAATATAGCTAGAAAAATAGTTTACATTGGTTTTATTTTAGGTGTAATTTTAACATTATGCTTTTCTACTGATTTTTCTAATTTGATATCAAAAAGGATTGCAGTTGCTTCAGGTGTAGCTTTTTTGTCAGCACAATTATTTGATATAAAAATTTTTGATAAATTAAGAAAGAAAATTTGGTATGCTGCACCTTTAACTTCTTCAGTTGTTGGCTCTGTTGTTGATACTTTTTTATTTTTCTCCATTGCATTTTATGGGACCGAAATTGATTGGTTAACCTTGTCTTTCGGAGATTTATTAGTTAAAATTTTTGTTGCCTTAGTTATGTTAATTCCATTTAAAATTTTAATTTCACGTATCCAGGATATTTCAAATATTGAAAAAAAAATTAGTGTATAGTTTTTTTATTTTCAGAAAAAAGTTTTGTTAATTGATTTATCATAACATCTCCAAGTTCTTGAACATCAGCAATTTTAATTGCTTTTTTGTAATAACGTGTTACATCATGACCAATACCTATTGCAAGGATTTCAATATTTGAATTTTCCTCAATCCATTTAACAGTTTGTTTTAAATGTTTTTCTAAATAATCTCCAGAATTTACTGATAAAGTTGAATCGTCTACTGGAGCCCCATCAGAAATAATCATTAAGATTTTTCTTTCTTCCTTTCTTGTTGTAATTCTTTTAAAAGCCCAAAGAAGCGCTTCTCCATCAATATTTTCTTTTAACAAACCTTCTTTTAGCATTAATCCAAGATTTTTTTTTGCTTGTCTCCAAGGTTTATCTGCTGATTTATAAATAATATGTCTTAAATCATTTAATCTGCCTGGATTAGTAGGTTTATTATTTATGTTCCATGCTTCTCTGCTTTTTCCGCCTTTCCAATTTTTTGTTGTAAACCCTAAAACCTCTACTTTGACCGAACATCTTTCTAAAGTTCTAGATAAAATATCAGCACAAATTGCAGCTACAGAAATTGGTCTGCCCCGCATTGAACCTGAGTTATCTATAAGCAGTGTTACTATAGTATCTTTAAATTCTGTTTCTTTTTCCATTTTGTATGAAAGTGAATGAAAGGGATCAATAATCACTCTTGAAAGCTTAGATGCATCAAGCATACCTTCTTCTAGATCAAAATCCCAAGATCTATTTTGTTTTGCTAATAATTGCCTTTGAAGTTTATTTGCCAGTTTTGCTATAAGGCTTTGTAGGTTTATCAACTGTTGATCTAAGTTTTTTCTTAGCCTAATTATTTCATCATCTGTTTCTAATTCTTCAGCATTTTTTACTTCATCATATTTATTTGTGTATACTTTATATTTTTCATTTAAATTTTTTTGATCTCTTTTATATAAACTGCTATTGTCAGCAGCTTCTTTTACCTCTTTTTCTTCATAAGCTTCATTTTCAGAAGATGAATCAAGGTTGTTTTCAAATGAAGTTAAATTTGCTTCTTTAGTATTTTCCTGGTTATTTTCTATTTTATCACTATTTTCATCATTATTTTCTGATTCAGAAGATTCATCTTTTTTTGATTCATTTTTTTCCTGATCTTTCTTTGAACTCTCATCTTCAAAATCAAGATTAGCAATTAAATTTGCTACTAATTGACCAAATTCACTTTGGTTATCAATACATTTATCTAATTTTTTAAGACTTTTTTTTATACCGGAGTCAAATAAATCCTCCCAATAGCTCATTACTTTTTTTGTAGCTTCATTTTCTTTAATTTCAAAAAAATGACTTCTTAAATATAATTCAAAAGCTTCAGTAATTGGCACGTCCGATTCAGTCTTAATTTCCTCTATATTTTTATTATTAAATTTATTTTCATAGCATTGTGTTATGTTATTTTTTACACCTTTTAATTTATCAGAGCCTATTTTTTCATATCTAATTTTTTCAGCAATAGCATATAATGCTTTAGCCATAGTTCCATCAGGCTGATTTTTTAAAAAAATTTTTTCGTCTGTATACTTCATTTTTAAGGCCTCAGAATCAGCAAAAGCTCTTAAGTTAATGAAATCTTGGAGTTTTCTTAAATTTACCACATCAGGCAAATTAAGAGATTTTTTATTTGATGGTGAATTGTTTCCAAATTTTATTTCTATATCATAATTTTCAGAAATAGCTTTAAGAGCAGAAGATACTGCTGATTTGAATCTTTCTTTTAAAAGTTCTTGTTCATCCATTTAAAAAATTATATTTTAATATTTATTGAAGATTCAGGTAAATCTTCCCCAAAACATCTTTGATAATATTCAGCAATTATATTTTTTTCTAGATCATCACATTTATTTAAAAAAGTTACTCTAAAGGCATAACCAACGTCTTTAAATATTTCAGAGTTTTCTGCCCAATGTATAACAGTTCTTGGACTCATTACTGTTGAAATATCACCATTTACAAAACCTTTCCTTGTTAAGTCTGCAACCTTAATCATATTAGAAATAATTTCTTTTCCATCTTTATTGTTAAAATGTTTTGATTTTGCCAAAACAATTTCTAATTCTTTATCAAATTTGAGATAATTTAATGTTGTTATAATATTCCATCTATCCAATTGTCCTTGGTTTATTTGCTGTGTACCTTGATACAATCCAGTTGTGTCACCTAAGCCTATGGTATTCGTTGTTGCAAATAATCTAAAAAGAGGATGTTGTTTTAAAACTTTATTTTGATCAAGCAATGTAAAACTTCCTTGTTTTTCCAGAACTCTTTGAATTACAAACATTACATCGGGTCTTCCAGCATCATATTCATCAAATACTAATGCAACAGGATTTTGTATAGACCATGGTAAGATTCCTTCTTTAAATTCAGTAATTTGTTTATTGTCTTTAATTACTATTGCATCTTTCCCTATCAAATCTATACGACTTATGTGGCTATCTAAATTTACTCTTAGACAGGGCCAATTTAGTCTTGCAGCTACCTGTTCAATATGAGTTGACTTTCCTGTTCCATGATAGCCCTGAATTAAAACTCTTTTATTAAATGCAAAACCAGAAATAATTGCTAAAGTTGTATCTCTATCAAATTTATAAGCACTATCAATTTCAGGAACATATTCGCTTTTTTTTGAAAAGCAGTCTATTTTCATTTCAGTATCGATACCAAAAATTTGATTTACTGAAATTTTAATATCTGGAGTTAAAGAATTTAAGTTTGTCATATTTTTACTTTTTTATCATTATAATTTTCAAGTGACTATAGGCTAGAGTTATTTTTTTCAATTTATCTTCATATTGCTTGTTTCCAGAGTTTCTATCAGGGTGTAATTTTTTTACAAGTGTTTTAAATTTCTTCTGTATAGTCGACCAATCTACGTTGAATTCTAGGTCCATAATTCTAAAGGCATCCTTATCTTTTTCGGTAAGCTTTTTTCCATTAAGTTTGCTAAAGCTATTTTCTTGTTTAAAAAAGTTAAATTTATCATTTAGAGCATTGTTCCACAAAATATTAAAAAAATTATCAGGAGATCCAAATTTTTGCGTGGGGCGATGCCAAGTCAAATCAGATTTTAAAAAATTTTCTATTTCATTTTGCTCCATGCCTTCAAAATAATTCCAACTTTTATTAAATAATTTAATATGTTCCTCACACAACCATCTGAATTTTCTACTGTTGTCTTTTTCTAATGGGGCTTTAAATTCACCATTTTCTTTACAGTTTTCCCATTCACAGATATTTTTCATTGTTTAAAACTATTATATGTTTTAAGCTTTTTGAAGCAAAATCATGACCTTATTAAATCAAATAAAGGATAAAATTAACAAAAAAATTAATCCAGAAAATATAGAATTAATCGATAATTCGTTTTTGCATTTCAAACATAAATCTTTTGATTCAAATAAACTACATCTCAAAATTATTATAAAATCTGAAAAATTAAAAAAAATGAATAAAATACAAGCACATAAGAAAATTTTTTCTGTTCTTAAAGAAGAAATGAATAATAAAATTCACGCTCTTGAAATAGAAATAACTTAAATTTAACTATAGTAAGATTTTAAAAAAGTTTCTATATCTTTTGATTTTAAATTTATTTTTTTTGGTTTTGTTGTTTTTCCTATTTTTTCTAACAAAATTAAATTTATTTTTTCATTAAAATTTTTTTTATCTTTTTTCATAAAGCCAACAATATTATTAATTTCTTTCTTTTTAAAGAATTTTTTAATATTTGCTAACAAACTTAATGCAGAATAATGTTTTTTTATAAAAAATAATTCTTTAGAATCAAGCATCTTTTTTTTAAATGATAGTTCGCTAGCTATATACATGCCCAATAATACTGCTTCACCGTGATTTAATTTTTTTGAAAAATTTTTTGCTCTTTCAAAAGCATGACCAAAGGTATGGCCAAAATTTAATATCATTCTTAGATCTTTTTCTTTTTCATCTTTACTAACAATTTTATTTTTAATTTGGCAACTTTTCATTATAGCTTTTACTAAAATATTATTATTTTTTTTATATATAATTTTTTTGGCATTTTTTGTTAGCCAAAAGAAAAATTTTCTATCTAATATTAATGAATGTTTTAATATTTCACCATATCCAGAAATCATTTCTCTTTTAGGTAATGAATTTAATATAGATACATCTGTTAGTATGAAATCTGGTTGATAAAAAGTTCCTATTAGATTTTTTCCTTCGTTAGAATTAACTCCTGTTTTTCCACCTATCGAAGCATCAACTTGAGCTAATAAAGTTGTTGGCATGTTAATAAATTTTAATCCTCTTTTAGTAAGATTTGACACAAAGGCTGATAAGTCTCCAACAACCCCGCCGCCAAAGGCGATAACACAATCAGATCTATTAAAATTCTTTTTTAAAAGTTTTCCAATAATATTGTTTGCTACAATAATATTTTTATTTTTTTCACTAGATGATAATTTGTAAATTATTACATCATATTTGTTTAATGACTTAGTTAATTTTTTTAATATGATGCTCGATAGTTTATCATCTACTATTATACATATTTTTTTTACAGCAGGGAGATTCTTCTTAATCAGCCCTCCGACCGAATTTAAAATATTATTTCCAAAATAGATGGGGTAAACTTTACTTTTGGTCTTAACTATTAATTTATGATATTTCATATAAACTTATAATTTTTTTAACTATGCTTTCTTTGGTCAAATTATCACAATTAATCTTGTAATTGGCTAATTTATAAATATTCCTTCTTTCCTTATACAATTCATTAATCACTTTTTCAGCACTTTGTTTACTATTATTTATTAAAGGTCTTTTTTTATTCCACTTTGTTCTTTTAATTAATGTTTCTAAATTAATATCCAGCCATACGGATATACAATTTTTTAAAATTTTATCTCTTATATTTTTTGTTATAAATGCTCCTCCGCCTAGAGCTATAACACAGTTATTTTTTTTCAGTGATTCAGAGACTTTTTTTTCTTCTTCCTTTCTAAAAAAAACCTCTCCTTTTTTTTTGAATATATCGGAGATCTTCATCGAAAGCTTTTTTTCAATGCTTAGATCTGTGTCCATGAATGCCAATCCTAGTTTTTTAGCCACAATTTTACCTAGGGTTGATTTACCAACGCCCATCATTCCCAACAAAACTAGGTTTTTTCTCACAGCTTCCAGAAATTTTAAATTTGATTTTTCACAATTATGTCTTAATTTTCGAGTGTAAATACAATTTAACATTTATGCAACTTAGATTACAACCAAGACCTAAAAGAGGCTTAATAAGCAGAGGTTTATTAATTAAAATTATTTTGAGTATTGTAGTTATCTTTTTAGGAATATTTTTGCTTGATAAAATAGATTTTCCAAAACCTATAAAATATATTAAGCAAGAAATTAGCAATGATAAGTTTAAAACACTTAAATAAATTAATATTTTATTCAATTATTTTTATTTTTTTAAATTCAGCCTCAGTTCTGAGCGAAGAAGAGCCTGCTGATATTTGGAAAAAGAAAAAAACTCAAGAAGAAAAAAATAGTATTACAAATGATAACAAAGATATAACTATAGAAAGCCCTATTCTTTCAGACGATGTGAGTAAAATTGTTATTAAAATTGATGAAAATGAAATTGATACTACAAAGGAATCTGTAATTGGAATTTTTGATCCTGAAAAAAATAATTTTGATTTGTCAATGTGGTCAAAAACAGATGGAAATGAGATAAAAAAAATTTTGAAAAGAATTGACAAATTAAAATTAGCAAAACTTTCTGAAGATCTATTATTTAAAGTTATGTTTACAAATTCGTACGCGCCAAATAAAAATCTATCTTCCAAAGAATTTTTGAAAATAAAGATAGATTGGCTGATAAAGAAAAAAAGAATTAAAGATTTAGAAATTTTCCTCAAAGGGAACCCCGAAGTCGGAAGCAACTCCAAAGCTATAAAGTTTTTAATTGATGAATATTTGTCATCTGCAGATATCAAATCCGCATGTGAAAAAATAAATTTTATAGATAAAGAAGTTGAAAATAATTATTTAGATAAATTTATGATATATTGTTTAATAAACAATAATAGAAAAGATGAGGCACAAATAATTTTTGATCTTCTCAAAGAAAAAGGGTTTAAAGATATTTTTTTTGAAGAAAAGGTTAATTATTTATTAGGTGTTACTGAAAAAACCAATCAAAAAATTTTAGACAACAATTTATTCAATTTTTATTTATCTCATGTTACCAGTGAAAATTTTGAATATGAACCTAGTGAAAAAACAGACAAATATATATGGAGATATCTTTCATCTGCAAATTTAATAGAAGTTAATAATATAGAAAATGAAGATGTAATTATTACCTATGAACAAGCTGCATCACAAAATTCTTTTGAATATGATGAAATTTTCAAAATTTATTTAAAAATAAATTTCAATTTTAATCAATTATCCAATGCCCAAGAAATTTATAAAAATATTCCGAATTATAAGGCTAGGGCTTTAATCTACCAAAGCCTTATGCTAAGCGATAATATGGAAAAAAAAATTGATCTTGCTTTTCTCCTTAAAGATTTATTTATTAAAGATAAATTGCTAAACGTTTATGTAGATGAATTTACTGAAATACTACAATCTATTGATAAAAATGAAATTCCGAAGGATTATGTTGAACTTATAGAAGAAAATTTGAAATACAATTCAGGTTCTAAAATAAAATTTGACAATGACATATTGCATAGATCAAAAGTCATAAAGCATTTTTTAGAAGATGAGGAAAAAATAAGCAGAACAGAAAAAGATTTTAAATCAGTATACAAAAAAATAAAAAGAAATAAAAAATATTTTATTTCCATCAAGGACATTGTGGTTTTAGATTCACTTGCTGCAGATGGAATTGTTTTACCAGATGATTTAGATTACAGCACTTTATCATCTGAACTAACAGTTCCAAAAAATCTAACAGATCTTGTAGATCAAAATCAAATTGGTTTATTAATGTTAAAAATTGTAGAAATAATTGGAGAAGATGAAGTTGAAGATTTGGATCCAGAAACAGTATATTTTATAAATAAAATATTAAACCAATTAGATTTGAAAAAAATAAGAAACACCATTCTGAGTCAGGCTCTTCCCGCAAGAGTCTAGTTAAATTTTATATTAAATTCCAATTACTTGACTATAATACTCTTATAATTTATTCATATTCCAATGGCTTTAAGACAAATATTAACTGAACCAAATAAAATTCTAAGGCAAAAATCTTTGTTTGTAGATGAAGTAAACGATGAAATAAGAAAACTTATGGACGATATGTTGGAAACAATGTATGCCGCTCCGGGAATTGGTTTGGCGGCTATCCAAGTTGGAGTTCCTAAAAGAGTAATTGTTCTTGATATTGCTCAAAAGGAAGGACAAAAATCTCCTATGTATTTTGTAAATCCCGAAGTAATTAAAAAATCAGATAATAACACAACTTATGAAGAAGGATGTCTTTCAGTACCAGGTCAATTTGCAGAAATTGACAGGCCAGATCAGTGTTTGGTCAAATATTTAGATTATAATGGTGAAAAAAAAGAAATAAATGCAAAAGGAATGTTGGCTACTTGCATACAGCATGAAATGGATCATTTAGAAGGAATTCTTTTTATTGATTATTTATCAAAACTTAAAAAAACGATGATTATTAAAAAGCTTTCAAAACAACAAAAAACCTTAGAAAGAATTGTAGTTTAAATTCAAAAATAAAAAAATGTCACTAAACGTAGTTTTTATGGGAACACCTGAGTTTTCTGTTCCTACAATCGAAGCATTGCTAAAAAATAATTACAATATTTTGGCGGCTTATACTCAGCCACCAAAACAATCTAAGAGAGGACAGAAAATTAATCAATCTTCAGTAGAGATTTTTTGTAGAAAAAAAAAAATTAAAATTAAAAATCCTATTAATTTGAGCAATAAAGAGGAATTTAAAATTTTTCTAAATTTTTCACCTGATGTAGTAGTGGTAGTTGCGTATGGCCAAATTATTCCAAAAAACTTTTTAAATATACCAAAGTTTGGATTTATCAATATACATGCATCTTTGCTTCCTAAATGGAGGGGGGCCGCACCTATACAAAGAGCAATAATGAACGGAGATAAAAATATAGGTGTATCAATTATGCAAATTAAGGAAAAATTAGATAGTGGACCTGTTTTATTTTCAGAAAAAATAGAATTAAAAAATGAAAAAACGCATGGTGAAATTGAAAAAAAAATCTCCGTAATAGGTGCGGATTTATTAATTAAAGGTTTAAAAAATATAGAAGATGGTAATGCCAAATTTATAGAACAAATTCATTCAGATGCCACTTATGCAAAAAAAATAAAAAAAAGTGAAACAAAAATTGATTGGAAGCAGGATGCCAATAAAGTTCTAGCACACATTCATGGTTTGAGCCCAAGCCCCGGGGCATGGTTTGAACTTAAAAATGAAAGATTTAAAGTTTTAAAAGCCAAAATATCACAAGAGAATGGAAAATCTGGCTATGTTCTCGATGAAAATTTAACTGTAGGATGTGGATCAGGTTCTATTCAAATATTAGAACTGCAGCGTCAAGGAAAAAATATACAAACTACAAAAGAATTTCTAAAAGGAAAAAAAATTAGCAAAGGAACAATCCTAACATGATGCAAAGATATAAAATTAAAATAGAATATGATGGTACACCCTTTGTAGGGTGGCAATTTCAAAAAAATGGCCAATCCGTTCAAGAAGTATTACAAAAAGCAATATTTAATTTTTCAAAAGAAAATGTAATCGTTACAGGTGCCGGCAGAACAGATTCAGGAGTCCATGCTTTGGCACAAATTGCTCATTTCGATTTAAAAAAAAAAATACAAAAAAAAAATCTTTTACCTGCTATTAACCAAAATATTTCTAATAAATCGGTAACTGTTTTGAAAATAAATAGAGTAAATAAAACCTTTCATGCTAGACATGATGCTCAAAAAAGAACTTATGAATATTTAATTGTTAATAGACAGTCACCTTTAGCACTTCAAAAGAATAAAGCATGGCACATAAGAAAAAAGTTAGACATAAAAGCTATGAAAAAAGGAGCAAAATTGTTATTAGGCACACATGATTTTTCAACTTATAGAGCTGCATCCTGTGGAGCTAAATCTCCAGTTAAAACTATGGAAAAAATTTTAATAAAAAAAAACAAAGATAAAATCTCTTTACAATTTACCTCCAGGTCATTTTTACAACAGCAAGTTAGATCTATGGTTGGTTGCATTAAGTATTTGGCAGAAGGAAAGTGGAGTATTGATACATTTCAAAAAGCATTTAAATTAAAAAAACGTTCTAAATGTGCGCCACCTGCGCCTGCTTGTGGACTGTATTTGAAAAATATTAAATATTGACTTTATTGTTTTAATTAAGAAGCTAGCTTAATGAAAAGAATATATTCATTATCAGTTTATTAATTTCTATTTTTGCTCCATTAAGGATTTTACGTGGTAATCAACGCTTTCTTTCAAAGCATTTAAATCATAACCACCTTCTAAAATAGATACAACTTTTCCACCACAAAGCTTTT
>Ga0310344_10003115_pt1 | contig 12393 bp, 6 predicted proteins | sample HC15DNA20200_MG_FD_203801 | JGI IMG/M metagenome (GOLD analysis project Ga0310344, IMG submission 203801) | Marine microbial communities from station ALOHA, North Pacific Subtropical Gyre - HC15-DNA-20-200_MG | ecosystem: Environmental > Aquatic > Marine > Oceanic | place: Pacific Ocean: North... | reverse complement strand
CGCGTCTGGCTTCTGAGCTATCTAAGTTATTAGATGAAGTGCAAACAGAACGCCTTAGTTTTGACGGGTTGAGAAAGATTGTTCCTGACAAATTTTCGACGCATTGGCAGGAAATGTTGGCCTTTTTGAATATAGTGACGGAGCATTGGCCAAACGTTCTCCGGGAGCATGGATGTATAGACCCAGCTGATAGACAAAACCGACTAATTGAAACGCAAATTTTGTCTTGGGAAAACCATTTGCCCCGCGGGCCCGTGATCGTGGCCGGCACTACCGGCACTATACCCGCGACTGCAGACTTGATTGCATCGGTAGCTAAAATGAAAAATGGTGTGGTGGTGTTGCCGGGATTGGATCCCACACTAGATGATCAAACGATAACGTCGCTTGCCGCCGGTCACCCGCAGTATGGATTGATGCGTTTGCTGAACCACCTCAATCTTCAGGTAAATGAAGTAGTTCGTTGGGATGTCGACGAAGAAGCACAGCGTCGCTCCTATGTTATCAATCAGGCCTTGCGACCAACCGCTACATCGGACAGCCAAATATCGACTGAGAACTCCGATAAACCATTCGATAATTTAACCAAAATTTCTTGTTCTGGACCGCAGCAAGAAGCTTTAACCATTGCAATGATGTTGCGTCAGGTGCTTGAAGAAACGGATAAAACCGCAGCCCTAATAACGCCAGATAGGCGCTTAGCCCGGAGAGTCGCGGCGGAACTGAAACGTTGGAAAATTGACATTGATGACTCGGGTGGCACACCCATTACTCAAACGTTACCCGGCGCTTTTCTGCTTCTTACAGCTGAGGCGATTACAAATCAGGCATCACCGGTACCCCTCCTTGCTGCACTAAAACATCCGCTTGCCGCCGGCGGGGTGCAACCAGCGTTTTTTCGAAAGAATGTTCGAGAGATGGAGCTGGCGATTTTAAGGGGTCCACGCCCCCGCGCGGGTTTCTCTAGCCTCCTTGGAATATTGCGAAAAACAACAACATCAGATGAGCTTATATCTTGGTTTGAATGGCTTTCTGGAGCCGCTGAGCCACTCTCACAATTGCTACGTATGAACAAAGTGTCACCAAAAAAAATCATAAATGCCCATATTGTCTTTGCTGAAACGCTAGCATCTTCAGACAGTGAAACGGGCTTCAACCGCCTCTGGGCTGGCGAGGCTGGAAAAACCGCAGCCCAAATCATCAACGAGATAAGGTCTGCCGTGGAGACCTTGCCGCCGATACCCGGGGCTGAGTGGCCTACGCTATTAAGGGTATTATTGAGAGGAGGCGTTGTTCGTGCCACTTACGGACAACATCCTAGATTGCAGATTTGGGGTTTGCTAGAGGCGCGCCTGCAACAACCCGATTTGACTATACTAGGTGGTCTCAATGAGGGGATATGGCCTCCAGAGTCGGCAAATGATCCATGGATGAGCCGCCCAATGAGGGAAACCTTTGGTTTAGCCCCGCCGGAAAGGAGAATTGGACTTACTGGGCATGATTTTGTGCAGGCTGTCGCCGCCCCTAAAGTGGTTGTGACACGGTGTATGCGAATGGATGGCACGCCAACGGTTCAGGCGCGTTGGGTTACTCGAATTGAAACCTTTCTTTCACAAAGCGAAATGGGCCGAGAGGTTCTTACGAAATGGGAAAATGAGGAAGCAAAATGGTCCAACTGGCAATCTGAATTAGATTCCCGCCATGCTGCAGTCCAAATGCCCGCTCCGGAACCTAGACCCCCTATTTCGGCCCGACCAAACAGCTTGTCTGTGACAGAAATAGAAACACTCATCAGGGACCCCTATGAGATTTATGCGAAGAGGATTCTTGGACTTCGCGCAATTGAACCTATTGATGCTGATCCTGGGGCGGCAGAACGCGGTATTATTATTCATCGGGCCGTTGATCGATTTTTTCAGCGAGAAAAAGACTGTGATCGATCGGCCGCTTTAGAGGAGTTTTTGAGGATAGGTGAAGAGGAGTTTGAAGAATGGTTGGATCGACCTGGAATTTGGGCCTTCTGGTGGCCTCGCTTTGAACGCATTGTGAACTGGATTATTGAACAGGAATACGGTCAACACTCTGGTCGCGTAAACACACATACCGAGGTAAGTGGAGAGCTTTTACTAAGAGGCCGTAAACGCCAATTCAAGCTTACAGCGCGCGCCGACAGGATTGATATATTGGCGGATGGTGGTTATGTCGTTATCGACTATAAAACCGGAACGCTTCCTACAAAGAGTGATGTAAATAAGGGATTATCTCCGCAACTACCGCTGGAAGCCATGATGATCGGGGAAGGCGCTTTTCCCGATTTAAAACCGAATTACATCAAAGAGTTATCATATTGGAAGCTGTCAGGAGGTGATCCTGCCGGCTATATAAGAGCGGCCGGGGATCCGCCTTCTGAATTAATAAAGAAAGCCCTGCCGGGTCTGATTGCGCTTCTTGATTACTATGAAAAACCTGGCACGCCGTATCTAGCACGTCCCGATGCTGCTATCGCCCCGCGTTACTCTGACTACGATCATTTGGAACGTGTTCAGGAGTGGAGGGTTGCCGGTGATTGAGAAACGTTTAGGGGTGCCCACGGTTGGGGAATCAATCAAGTACGTAAATCAAACTTTAGCCGCTACACCGACTATGTCGGCTTGGGTGTCGGCTTCAGCCGGTTCCGGGAAGACCAAAGTCCTCGCCGATAGGGTTTTACGATTGATGCTGGAGGGCACCGAACCTCGCAAGATTCTTTGTTTAACGTTTACCCGTGCGGCCGCTGCCGAGATGCAGAATCGAATTAGGCACTTATTAAGTAATTGGGCGACGATGCCTGAACCGGACCTTAAGTCGGCCATAATAAATCTTACGGGCGTCACACCCACGTTATCGCAGTTGCGGCTCGCCCGTGGTATGTTTTCCATGGTATTGGATTCGCCCCGTGGCTTAATGATCCAGACTATACATGCATTTTGTGAATCACTGCTTGGCCGTTTTCCCGTTGAGGCCGGCCTACCTCCATATTTTGAAGTTATGGACGAACGGACCTCTGCCGAGGCATTAAGAACGGCGAGGGATGAGCTTCTTAGCCATGCCCGGTCGGTAGATGATGACGGTTTGGTCGACGCACTTCGAGTAGTTACCGACTGGGTGCACGAAAACGAGTTTTCCGATTTAATATTATCGATATCGTCAAATCGTGGACGTTTAAAGCGTCTGATAGCAACGCATAAGGGGTTAGAAGGTGCTAAAGCCGCAGTTAGAAAGTTCCTAAACATAAAGAGTATTGATACAGTCCAGCATCTCCTTTGTAACGCTTGTAATAATGACGTTTTGCGGGAAGGCCGACTTTATGAAGCAGCGTATCTTCTGAGTGAAGGAGGTAAACGTGACCGAGAGAAAAGTGGAAAAATAGAGGCTTGGCTCAAGTCTTCTCGAGACGACCGTGTGGCGTCATTCGACACTTATGCGAGCACCTATTTGACCGGAAATGATTCCATACGTTTGAATTTAATTAGTAAACGTATTTCCGAAAAAAATCCGCACCTTCGGGATATTCTGCAATGTGAAGCCGAACGTGTGTGCGCCTTAGTTGAAAAGCGTAAGGCAATTTGGACGGCAGAAAGTACGGAAGCAATTCTCGCACTCGCGATCTCGTTGATAGAACGCTATGAAGTCTACAAAAAACAAAATGCGTTGCTAGATTACGACGACCTTATCTTAAAGGCCCGAGCCCTCGTGGAAAGCTCGGCCTCCTGGGTTCTATATAAACTGGACGGCGGCATTGAGCACGTTCTTATTGACGAAGCGCAGGATAGTAATGCTGATCAATGGGCTGTTGTTAGGGCAATTGTAGATGAATTTTTCTCGGGAGAGGGTGCCAGTAAGGCGAGCCGAACTATATTTGCGGTAGGGGATGAAAAACAGTCAATATTTAGTTTTCAGGGCGCAGCACCCTACGAATTCAAAAACATGAATCAATATTTTGAAGATAAGGCGAAGGCGGTTGGACAGGATTGGTGCGCGGTTCCTTTGGATGTTTCTTTTCGCTCAACACCGGCTGTTCTTGAAGCTGTCGACGCGGTTTTTTCGGACGAGGGTGTACGAAAAGGTGTGACATCCAGCACTATTGAACACACCGCTGATCGAACTGGCCAAGCTGGTTTAGTGGAAGTCTGGCCCCCTGTAACGCCGGTTAATAGAGAGGAGAATCTAGACTTTCCAATCGCGGAGACTCGCAAGAATATCATTCGGCCGGTTCGGAGGCTTGCTCGCGGGATTGCGGCAACAATAAGTGGTTGGCTGAGAGACGGCGAGAGGCTTTCGAGTGCGGACAGGCCCATACGTCCGGGCGACATAATGATCCTCGTGCGGCGTCGAAGCGATTTTGTAGACGCCTTAATTCGCGAACTAAAGGCTCATGAGGTTAGTGTGGCGGGGGTCGATCGAATGGTTCTCACCGATCAGATTTCAGTCCGTGATTTAATTGCAGTCGGGACGTTTGCTTTAATGCCTGATGATGACCTAAACCTTGCTACTCTTCTCAAAGGACCGCTGATCGGTTTGGATGAGGAGCAGGTTTTTAAACTTTGTTTTGGCAGAAAAGGTACTGTTTGGAGAGCACTCTCTCGCAACCGAAATTCCAATGAAGCTTACGCTAAGGCATTCGAGGTTCTTTCCGAGATACACGCGAGGGCTGATATGACCCCACCTTATGAATTTTTTGCATATGTGTTGGGGGCGATGACGGGACGCGCAAGTCTTTTGTCTCGGCTGCGTCATGAGGCGAACGACCCCATTGATGAATTCCTTTCTCTCTCTCTTTCCTTCGAAAATACGCATACACCTTCACTTCAGAGTTTTTTGCAGTGGGTTGAGCAAGGACAGGCAGAAATAAAACGTGACCTAGATCAGGGAGCGCTAGATGAAGTGCGCGTGATGACAGTTCATGGTGCAAAAGGACTGCAGGCACCCATAGTAATACTCGCGGATACTGTGCAAATACCAAATTCGGCTTTCGATTTACTTTGGGCGAACAAAGGGTTGGATGAAAGCCCTGGCCCCCTCCCACAAAATGGTGACATTTTAATATGGTCACCCCGTTCCCGCACTCAGGATTCTAAAACAAAACAGTTGGTTCATGATTCTCAAAGGCAACAAGAGGAGGAATATCGGCGCCTCCTTTACGTGGGAATGACCCGGGCGCAAGATAGGCTTTATGTTGCGGGTTATAGCAATTACCAAAAAGTGCCGGACGGGGCATGGTGGAATATCGTACGTCGCGGTTTGGAGCCGCTCGCCAAATCCTTTGATTTTATTTCACCTATCGAAGCGGAACGTGATTCAAATTTTAGTTGGGTGGGAGAGGGCCTGAGACTCGAAACGCCGCAGACGGAAATACCGGACCGGTATATTGATGAAAAAGAAAAAATCGAAGAATTTGCGATGATCCCAAACTGGGTCGATACTCCCGCATCGCGAGAGGCTGAGGTTGCTAAGCCTCTGACCCCCTCTCTTGGTGAATCAACTCACGCGGGCGTGCAATCGCCAATTTATACCGAAGACGACCAATATTTTCAGCGTGGTTTGCTTATCCACCGGCTTTTGCAATTCCTTCCAAACCTTACGGAAAAAGATCGTGAGATTCACGCTCGAAAATTTCTTGGACGATCAATATATGGATTGTCGAATAATCAGATTGAGGTGATTGTCTCAGAGACTTTGGGCGTAATGAACAATCCTATGTGTCACTCTCTTTTTGGCCCTTCATCTAGAGCTGAAGTCCCAATTGTTGGAGTTTTAAAAAGTGTCCCAATTTCTGGGCGTATAGACCGGGTAGTGGTCGAAAGAAAAATTATAAAAATCCTAGATTTTAAGACGGATCGGGTGCCGCCTGTTGCTGTTGACGAGGTGTCCGATGATTATCTGCGGCAAATGGCAACTTATCGCGCGTTGCTTGAGAAAATTTATACTAATCAAAAGATTGAGTGCATGATAATTTGGACCAATGGTCCAACGTTAATGGTTCTAGAACGACAGTTATTAAGCGGATATCGGCCTTGACCCCTAAATATGGCCACCTTACGTTTAAATTGTGTCATTAAAGCCAATTAATGATTATTGGTTACCTTGTATATTAGCGAAATCTCTAACAATGGAAGTGAATGTGATGACCAGTAAAGCAGTCTCGGATGATTCATTCGAAAGCGAAGTGCTAGATGCGGAGGGCCCTGTCCTAGTTGATTTTTGGGCTGAGTGGTGCGGACCTTGTAAGCAAATTGGGCCATCGTTAGAAGAAATATCGGAAGAAATGGCGGATGTGATAACTGTGGCAAAGGTAAATATTGATGAAAATCCCATGACGCCCTCCAAGTATGGTGTTCGGGGTATACCAACGTTGATTTTATTCAAGGATGGGGAAGTCGCAGCGACCAAAGTCGGGGCACTTCCAAAGAGTAAAATTGTAGAATGGATTCAAACAGCGGTGTAGATTGGAATAAAAATCTAATGTAAAAAAAATGATTTAAGTTGGGGTAAAGATCCTAGTTACTATTGCGCTTGTGATAGTGACTGGGTATAAACCGGCGCCTCAAAGCCAGTGGTCCGGCTATAAAGGGCATGCCGTGGCCGCTAGGATGTTTTCCGCATAATTAGCCTAGAGCGATGTAAAAGGAGACAAAATGCCCAAGCTGAAGTCTAAAAGCGGTGCTAAAAAGCGTTTCCGTACAACGGCGACCGGAAAAGTCCGGTCTAACTTCGCAAAAAAGCGTCATAATCTTCGTAAGCGTTCACAAAAAATGAAGAGAAATTCCCGCGGCACTCAGATCATGGCTGACGCCGACGCGCGCATTGTAAAGTCGTATTTGCCGTACGCGTGATAAAGGAGAAGTGTTATGGCTCGAGTTAAACGTGGCGTTACCACCCATGCTAGACATAAAAAAGTTCTAAAAAAAGCCAAAGGGTATCGTGGTCGAAACTCAAAGGTTTTTCGTGTTGCAGTCGAGAAGGTAGAAAAGGCTGGACAATATGCTTACCGTGATAGACGGGTTAAAAAAAGAAATTTTCGTGCATTATGGATCCAACGGATCAATGCTGGCGCACGGCAACATGGCCTGACCTATTCGCAATTTATGCATGGTTTGAGCAAAGCCGGGATTGAGCTAGACCGTAAGGTATTAGCGGATCTTGCGGCCCAAGAACCTAACGATTTTGGGGTCGTGGTAGAACAGGTTAAAGCTGCCCTTAACACCGCCAATTAAGCGGGAAATTTTGCAATGAATTTTTGGAGTGGCCAGTGATGACCAGGCTAGTCTGTTACTATGGAAAATCTTGATCAATTAAAGGCAGAACTACTAGACCAAGTGAATACTGCGGGTGCAACTGAACTTGAGACTTTGCGTGTTTCAATTCTGGGAAAGTCTGGAACCGTTACCGCGATGGTCAAGGGAATTGGTAAGTTGCCGCCTGATATGCGACGCGAGACCGGCCAAAAACTTAATTTGATAAAGGACGAACTAGGCCAGGCCATTGAAAACCGAAAACAAATGCTCGAAGGTGAATTGTTGGATGCTCGCCTGAGCCAAGATAAAATTGATTTAACGCTGTCGGCGGTCCCCGTAGCCCAAGGGAAAATACATCCGATCAGCCAGACCATAGAAGAAATGGTAGCAATATTCTGCGAGATGGGTTTTACGGTTGCAGACGGCCCTCACATAGAGACTGATTTTAACAACTTCACAGCATTGAATATTCCACCTGAACATCCGGCACGTCAGGATCATGATACGTTTTATTTGTCTCCTGACGAAACCGGTGAAAGAAAAGTACTTCGAACGCACACATCGCCCGTCCAGATTAGGACTATGATGAATACGGAACCTCCAATTCGCATAGTTGTACCCGGGCGCACATTCAGAGCAGATCACGATGCCACCCATTCACCGATGTTTCATCAAATTGAGGGACTGCTTATTGATGAAAACACTCACATGGGACACTTAAAAGGCTGTTTGATAGAATTCTGCCGAGCGTTTTTCGATGTAGAAGATCTTCCTGTGCGGTTTAGGCCCTCCTATTTTCCATTTACCGAGCCATCGGCTGAGGTGGATATAGGGTGCTCTCGAGAGGATGGGGGCCTTACCATCGGGGGCGGCGCTAGCTGGCTCGAAATACTTGGATGCGGGATGGTTAATCCCCATGTACTTGAAAATTGCGGCATAGATTCGACTAAGTATCAGGGTTTTGCGTTCGGGATGGGAATTGAACGAGCGGCCATGCTTAAGTATGGCATTCCCGATCTGAGAACTTTTTATGAATCCGATATTCGATGGTTGAAACACTATGGTTTTGTGCCACTTGATATTCCCAACGTGGCGGTGGGTCTCGTTCGATGAAATTTACATTTGATTGGCTCAAAGATCACCTTGATACCAAACAACCGTTATCGAGTATTGTTGAGACACTCTCTATGATTGGTCTGGAAGTAGACGACGTTGAAGACCGAGGGGAACGTCTGGCGTCTTTCAAGGTCGGAAAGGTAATTTCCACAAAAAAACATCCCGGTGCGGACAGGTTGCAGCTTTGCATTGTTGACTGTGGTGACGGGGAACTTGTGCAGGTAGTTTGTGGCGCGCCAAATGTGCGATCTGGGTTAAAGGGGATTTTTGCTCCTTCAGGAACCTACATTCCCGGTATAGATCTCACCCTGAAAAAAAGTAAAATTAGAGGTGAAGACTCGAACGGGATGCTATTGTCGGAGCGGGAAATGGGCATCTCTGATGACCATGAAGGCATTGTTGAACTTAAGAACGATGCTGCAATAGGAACGCCAGCTCCGGTGGCAATGGGCCTTAGCGATCCTGTGATTGATGTCAGTTTAACACCCAACCGCCAAGATTGTTCGGGGGTCCGCGGTATTGCTAGAGATCTTGCGGCCGCTGGAATGGGTAACTTAAAACCAAGCAACGCCAAAAAGTTTGAGGGTGTTTTTGAGTCACCTATCAAGTGGCAGCGTGATTTTCCCGAAGGGACAGAACACGCCTGTCCGTTTGTCGTAGGGCGATATTTCCGGAATCTTAACAATGGCTCTAGTCCATTGTGGCTGCAAGAACGCTTGCAAGCTATTGGTCTGCGCCCGATTTCCGCATTGGTAGATATTACTAATTACATTACCTTCGATCGCGCCCGCCCTCTGCATGTCTTTGATGCCAAGCTATTGTCCGGTGACGTGACGATGCGTCTTGCACGTCCTAGTGAAAAGCTCGCCGCCCTGGATGGGGAGGAGTACGTTCTGGACCAAACCATGACCGTAATAGCCGACGATAATGGCGCCCAAGCGATAGGCGGAATCATGGGTGGTTCTGCTTCCGGAGTGAGCGAAACAACTACAGATGTGTTCCTTGAGGTAGCGCTATTTGATGCCGTTAGCACAGCGACGACTGGTCGCAAACTCGGAATCACGTCCGACGCCCGTTATCGCTTTGAACGTGGTGTAGATCCACAAAGCGCTGAGTGGGGAATTCACGCTGCAACAGAAATGATACATAAAATCTGTGGTGGAGAAAGCTCTTTCATCTCGACCGCGGGAAAAATGCCAATGTGGGAACGGTCTGTAAGTCTCAGAAAAGCCCGAATTTTCGAACTCGGGGGTGTTAAGGTTCCGCAAAAGAAGCAAGTTCAAATACTAACTGACCTGGGCTTTAGCCCCGTGGTCCAGGGCGAAAGTTTAAGAACAACGGTACCCTCCTGGCGCCAAGATGTTGATGGCGAGGCCGATATTGTGGAGGAGGTCCTTCGTATCCACGGATACGAAGCAATCCCTGTAGTACCTCTAAATAGAGAACAAACAGTGGCTGGTTCGGCTTGGTCGACCCTCAAAAAAAGAGAGTTAGCAGCTCGGCGCGTACTCGCTGCCCGTGGCATGATAGAAGCGGTCACGTTTTCGTTCATGAAGAGGGAGACTGCCGATTTATTTGGGTTTTCGGCTGACGGCTTGGTGATTGATAATCCAATCTCCGCTGATCTAGATGTGATGCGGCCATCAATACTACCTAACCTTCTTGACGCGGCGCGCAAAAATGAAGATCGGGGAAACTCCGACGTTGCGCTCTTCGAACTTGGTCCAGAATATGCTAGCGATGAAGTTGAGGGACAGGCAGTCGTGGCGGCTGGGGTTCGTTCTAGTATCAATAGCATTAGACATTGGAGTGTTAAGCCGCGTGGTGCCGACGCATGGGATGCCAAGGCTGACGCCATAAATGCGCTTGAGGCAGCTGGTGCTCCCGTAGATAAATTGCAAATTACGATGGATGCTCCTTCATGGTTTCACCCCGGACGATCAGGCGTGTTTCGCCTTGGGTCTGCGGTTCTCGCAACATTCGGCGATCTTCATCCCGCGGTTTTAGTAAAGATGGATTTGCAAAATTCGTACGTTGGATTTTCAGTAAATATTGAACGTATTCCCATGCCAAAGAAAAAAAGCGTGACAGAACGTCCTTTACTTGATCTTTCTCCTTATCAGGCAGTCCATCGAGATTTTGCCTTTGTGGTTGACGCGGAAGTCAACGCTGGAGACATCGTTCGCGCAGCACGCGCCGCGGATAAGGAACTTGTTGGCGCGGTCACGGTCTTCGACGTTTATGAGGGCGAACATGTTGGAGACGGAAAAAAATCGATCGCTATTTCAGTTATGCTGCAACCGGTAGATACAACGCTTACCGATGAGCAGATCAGTATGGTATCGGAAAAAATCACGGGCGGTGTAAAAAAGCGCACGGGCGGAATACTTCGGGATTAAAATAGCTTCTTATGAAAGAGCTCGCGCATATTCGAAATTTCGCAATAATTGCCCATATAGACCATGGAAAATCGACCTTAGCGGATCGTTTAATTCAAGAATGCGGTGGTGTGGAGGTACGCGAGTTAAAAGAGCAAATGCTTGATACCATGGACATTGAACGCGAAAGGGGCATCACGATTAAAGCCCAGACCGTTCGCCTAATGTATGAGGCGCTTAATGGAGAAACCTATCAACTCAATTTGATGGATACGCCGGGCCATGTCGATTTTACTTATGAGGTCTCGCGGTCATTAGCCGCCTGCGAGGGGTCACTTTTAGTAGTTGATGCGAGTCAGGGAGTAGAAGCCCAGACGCTCGCCAACTCTTATCTGGCGGTGGAAGCTGATCATGAAATAATCCCTATACTCAATAAGATAGATTTGCCTGCAGCGGAGCCGGATCGAGTGCGCGGTGAAATTGAAGATGTGATTGGCTTGGATGGTGAGGGCGCAATCGCGGTTTCTGCTAAAACCGGACAAGGTGTGACCGATGTGCTTGAAGCGCTGGTGCAACGAATACCCGTGCCAACCGGCAATCAGGATGCTCCCTTAAAGGCCATGCTTGTTGATTCTTGGTATGATTCTTATCTTGGTGTGGTGGTTTTAGTGCGGGTACGTGATGGCGTTTTAAGGAAAGGTATGAAAATTCGTATGATGGGGACCGGGGCTACCCATCAAGTGGACGTCGTAGGAATTTTCACTCCAAAACGAAAGGATGTACAAGAATTAGGGCCTGGCGAAGTCGGTTTTATAACAGCTTCCATAAAAACAGTCGCTGATGCGCAAGTCGGGGATACAATTACCGGTGACAAAAATTTAGCGGAGGAAATGCTACCCGGCTTTAAACCTAGCGTGCCAGTCGTTTTTTGCGGACTTTTTACCGTGGATAATGCTGACTACGAAGATTTACGAGAAAGTCTCGCAAAACTTCGTCTTAATGATGGTAGCTTTCAATATGAGCCAGAAACGTCAGCAGCTCTGGGTTTTGGCTTTCGATGCGGCTTTCTTGGTTTGCTTCACCTAGAAATTGTCCAAGAACGTCTTCATCGTGAATTTAACCTCGATTTAATTACTACTGCGCCCTCAGTAATCTATCGAATTTGCCAGACTGACGGTAGTTTGGTTGAACTTCACAATCCTGCGGACATGCCGGACGTTGTCAAAATTGATATGATCGAGGAACCTTGGATAAATGCTACAATTTTAGTTCCGGATGAACACCTCGGTGCCATCCTGAAACTCTGCGAAGACAGACGAGGCATCCAACAGGAATTGACGTACGCTGGCGGTCGGGCAATGCTCGTGTACAAGTTGCCACTTAACGAGGTCGTATTTGATTTTTATGACCGCCTAAAATCTGTCAGTCGTGGTTACGCTAGTTTTGATTACCAGGTGACAGGCTATGAACGGGGTGATTTAGTAAAACTTTCTATACTTGTTAACGGTGAACCGGTCGATGCGCTGTCGATGATTGTTCATAGACTGCAGTCCGAACATCGAGGACGTGCAATTTGCGCAAAGTTAAAAGAGCTAATTCCCCGCCAACTCTTTAAAGTTCCCCTG
>Ga0310344_10003113_pt1 | contig 12396 bp, 4 predicted proteins | sample HC15DNA20200_MG_FD_203801 | JGI IMG/M metagenome (GOLD analysis project Ga0310344, IMG submission 203801) | Marine microbial communities from station ALOHA, North Pacific Subtropical Gyre - HC15-DNA-20-200_MG | ecosystem: Environmental > Aquatic > Marine > Oceanic | place: Pacific Ocean: North... | reverse complement strand
CTAGGACCGCCACGGGAAAGAAAAAAGAACATGGATCCATTCATCCCTCTTACCGCCGTTGCCCGGCTGCCTTCGCCGGACGACAACCTGGCTATTGCGACCAAGCGCCTTAGCGAAGGAGCCGAAATAGCTTTCGGCCAGATGCGCCTTCGTCTTCCATGGTCAGTGCTGGAAGGGCACCGTTTTGCAGTTGCATCGATTTCTGCAGGGTCGGAATTGCGATCCTGGGGCTTACCATTCGGTCGAGCAATAGAACCAATTGCACCTGGTGATTACGTTTGCAACCAAGCCATGCTCGATGAATTAGTGACCCGTCGAATCGGGTTTGATCTTCCGAAGAAGCCCAACTTTATCGACATCCTCGAATCCTATCGGTTTGATGAAAGCCAATTCACGACGAAATTCCAGGTGTCTGGGGAGCCGCTAGCGCACACGTTTGACGGATATTTTCGCCAAGGGAACCGCGGAGTCGGAACCAGGAATTTCATTGTAGTGATGGGCACGAGTTCTCGGAGTTCGGGCTTCGTCAAAGCCCTAGCAGCCCGCTTTAAAAACCTTCAACCTTCTGGGATTGACGGAGTCGTCCCTCTTGCCCACACCGAAGGAGGTGGCTATCAGCGGCCGAATAATTGGGAGCATGTCCTTCGGACACTGGCCGGTTTCTTTGTTCATCCAAATGTTGGGGCTGTCCTTGCCGTGGACTACGGAACAGAGGCTATAAACAACGCCGCCTTGAAGGCCTACATGTTGCAACACAGCTACCCTATGAATGGTGTGATTCATGATTTTCTGAGTATTGAGGGTGGATTTGATGAACATTTGAAGAAGGGTGCAGGCAAGATCGAGTCCTGGCTTCACGAAGTAAAGACAGAAAGAACTCCACAGTCGTTAAGTCATCTGCGTGTTGCCCTTCAATGTGGTGGGTCAGATGCGTTCTCTGGTATCTCTGGAAATCCTCTTGCTGCTTGGTCTGCCCGTGAAATTATTCGGGCTGGTGGTTCTGCCAATCTTGCTGAAACGGATGAATTGATTGGGGCCGAACACTACGTCTTGCAGAATGTTCGAGATAAGTCCACCGCACGTCGGTTCTTGGGAATGGTAGAACGTTTTAAAGAGCGGATCGCTTGGCATGGTGAATCATGTGAAGGTAATCCGTCTGGGGGAAATAAATTCAGAGGGCTATACAACATCGCTATCAAATCGATCGGGGCAGCGATGAAGAAGCATCCAGACGTTCGTCTCGACTACTGTATCGACTACAGCGAGCCTATGGGGTCTGGAGGGTACTATTTTATGGATAGCCCCGGTAACGATCTCGAAAGTATCGCAGGACAAGTGGCCGCTGGATGCAACATTATTTATTTCGTGACTGGGAATGGCTCAATCACAAACTTCCCATTCGTGCCGACCATCAAGATCGTGACCACTACTCCCAGATTCAAGCTCTTGGAAGCTGATATGGATGTCAACGCTGGAGCTTACCAGGATGGCACCTCGATGGATGAATTAGGAGCGAGCCTTTTTGATCTGACGACAGACATAGCTGGTGGAATTTTGTCTAAGGGTGAAGAAGCAGGTCACTCTCAATTACAGATATGGCGCAATTGGCAACAACGTGATGGTAGCCAGCTAGAGGTATTAAGTCGGTTGCCTGTGCCTACAGGGACATCGATAAAGGTTAGAGATGAATCGCCGCCTGAGCATCATTTTACCGCTATCAGCGGAGAACGAGGACTTACAAGTGATCAAGTAGGCCTTATCTTGCCGACCAGTTTGTGTTCCGGTCAAGTAGCTCAGGCAATTGCAGACCGTCTCAATACCTACCACAAGGATAGGAAGTTCGGCGTATCCCGGTTTGTCGCTTTGGTTCATACAGAAGGCTGCGGGGTAACCGGGGCTGAAGCCCAAGCTGTCTACACTCGTTCGATGCTCAATTATCTCACGCACCCTCTGGTGCACAGCGCGGTTCTGTTGGAACATGGCTGTGAGAAAACTCACAATGATTTCATGCGACATTCCCTTCTCGCCCGTGGACTCGACGGGGACAAGTTTGGCTGGGCCAGTGTTCAGTCAGATGGTGGAATCAGCCAGGTCTGCTCAAAGGTCGAGAGTTGGTTTCGGTCGACGCTAGAAGGCAGACCTCTGACAACCACTGAAGATGGTACTTGGCCTGATCTGAGAGTAGGGATAATGGCTTCAGGCAATCTTTCACAATGGGCCGCCCGCGCATTTGCTCAATTAACCCGTTGGCTGATTAGCGGTGGAGCCACAGTGGTACTGACAGAGGGGGGGGCTTTGTTGAAAAGTATGGTTTATGTTGAGGAGACCTTTCCAGAAGGACGCCCGGAAGCAAACCTGGCTCACGGGGCTTGCTTTCCGAGTGCTGGATGTTTCATTGTTGAGACTCCAACACAAGATTGGACTGAGGCCTTAACAGGGATGGGAGCCGCTGGTGTGGAAATAATAGTCGCACACGTCCGTGATCAACCGATGCAGGGACATCCTTTGGTGCCCCTCTTACAAGCCTCAGACGACCCAATCACGCACCGACGCTATGGAGCCGACATAGACTTGGAACTCACTGGTCCTCCAGGAGATTGGACCAGAATTTTAGTAGATTCCTTGCTCGCCGTTGCTTCTCGACACTATCAGGTCAAGGCCATGGGTCTGCAAAATACCGGTTTTCAGTTAACCCGAGGTCGTTTAGGGGTTTCGATGTAATCACTGCACTCCTAAACCTACAGGAAATGGAATAGTCGGGCTGCGGATACTTTCGAAGTGATCTTTCTCTTTGAATATAGGCCCTGGAGCGCGCAGCTGAAGTTACCCAAAGCCTGGGAGAGAGTAACGGGCAGCAGACCTCCCTCTCCTCTGGTCAACGGCTAACGTGCCGGTGCAGCCGCCGTGTCGTCAGCTGACCGACGTTGCAAATAGACCTGAATAGCCGCGACATCGCTCTCAGTAAGAAGGTCGGCATAACTCGGCATGCCTTGGTTGCGGAGAATTCCACCGCGGACCACTGCATCAAAACGCTGATGAGAGCTCTCATCAAGCTGGCGCAGGTCCGGAATCGTGCCGCTACTTACAGCGAGCAAGCCATGGCAGATGGCGCAGCCGCTGTCGTGGAACAAGTCTTGTCCTCGCTGTTCAGTTTCTGTCAAGTCAGCACCAAAGGTTGGGGCAAGAAATGCTTCAGCCTTTGGCGGGACCGGGGGTATGGGCACGTTGCCTCCCAGACGAAACACAAATAGTCGACCCAGGTTTTCATAGTGGCTAGCGGCGGAGAGGCCCGCATCGAGAATCGTCCCACCTCCGCCCCAACCGCCAAGCACAGAAACGTATTGCTCTCCGTCCAGGCGATAGCTCACGGGCGGAGCAACGATGCCGATGTTTAGCAGCCGCTCCCAGACTTGATCTCCAGACTCGGCAGCGTACGCCGCAAAACGGCCATCTGCCGTGCCTTGAAAGACTAAATTGCCAGCAGTTGCCAGAAGACCGCCGTTGAATGCTGCTGTATGTTCGACGCTCCAAGCCTCCCGCTTCTCCACAGGATCCCACGCTTTCAGAAACCCCCTATTCGGCGGTGCCGGGAGTTCCGACAGCAGGTCAGGAACGTCTGAAAGACTGATGCCCAGGTTCATGGTGCGAGGGTCGTGCTGAAAGCTCTCATTGATTGAGTAGTGAAAAGCTACGTCGATTGTCGGAATGTAAACGAAGCCTGTGTTTGGACTGAAGGCCATAGGATGCCAATTGTGACCACCCAGTGGACCAGGCAGAATCATTCTTGGTTGATCTGCGAATAGGGATTCTGGCGTCTCCACGGGTCGCCCTGTTTCCATATCTACGTGACTGGCCCAGGTTGCGGTGATGTATTTGTCCGCAGACAACAATTCACCGGTCGCACGGTCTAGCACGTAGAAGAATCCGTTCTTGGGTGCCTGCATCAGAACGCGCCTGACGACACCATCGATCTCAAGATCAGCCAGCATAATGTGCTGCACTGCCGTATAGTCCCAATTGTCGCCTGGTGTTGTTTGGTAATGCCAGACGAGCTCGCCTGTGTCTGGACGCAGCGCCAGTATCGAAGAAAGATAGAGGTTGTCGCCGCCATCGGGGCTCCGATGTATACGGGTCCAGGGGGCGCCGTTTCCAACCCCGATGTAAAGCAAATCCAGGTCGGGGTCATACGACATCGAATCCCAGACAGTCCCGCCACCTCCAACCCGCCACCATTCGCCAGTCCATGTGTCAGCCGCCGCGGCGAGTTCGGGGTGTTCGAACGGCAAACTGGGGTCGCCAGGTACCGTATAAAACCGCCAGACCTCTGACCCGGTGGCAGCGTCATAAGCGCTGACGTATCCACGGACTCCATACTCAGCACCACCATTACCGATGATGACTTTTCCCTTGACCACCCGAGGCGCTCCAGTGATGGCATAGGGCTTTTCAGGATCTGTGGTTCGTACCGTCCAGGTAGCCTCGCCTGTATCGGCATTGATCGCAATTAGTCGACCATCCAAGGTGCCGACATAGACATGCCCTTCCCAGACAGCCGCTCCGCGATTCACGACATCACAGCAGACCCATCGTGCCCATTCCCGTGGCACCTCGGGATCGAAGATCCACAGGCTTTCTCCGGTTGCTGCGTCCAAGGCGTGTACCACGCTCCAGGATGCTGTTAGGTAAATTCGACCGTCGACTACAATGGGTGTCGCTTCATGACCCCGACGTTGTCCTGTGTCGTAGGTCCAAGCCAGACCCAGTGCATCGATGTTATCCGTATTGATCTGGTCAAGCGGAGAAAACCGTTGCTCGTCATAGGTTCGTCCATAGGACAACCACTGCTCCGGTTCGGTGTTCGCATTTGCAATTCGCGCTCCATCCACCTGCCCTGTCTCCTGCGCAGAGACCAAGGGGGTCCAGTTGGCGAAACCACACAACAACACCGTGAACCCAAATCCTTTGACACGCATATTCGCTTCCCTCTGCCAATTAACTTTTCTTGAACAGTAGCTCATTTAGGAGGCGAGCACCGCGAGATAACTTAAATAATGAAAGACAACGGGTGCAGGTGCTCTCACGGTTTCGGTCCAACTGCTAGCTCTTGATTAAACTCTGTTTCGAGTTCAGCTTCCCACCTGGTGCGGTCGGCATACTGGTCGGATCTGGTGAGACAATCGAAGCAGACAGAGCCCGGAATACTGTGACCCTCGCCTTCGGTCGCGAGGCCGTGTTCAATCATCAGTTTTTTCAATAACCTGGCAGTTTCTGCCTGTTGTTTGTAGGTGTCTGTGTAGGTGAAACCGGCTGCTATGGCGAGCGCAGAGTAGCCCAAGTGATTGCGGGCATCCAGGTCAGCCCCTTGCTCAACTAGATACCTGACCACACTATTGGCGCCTCGGAAGGCTGCCCCGTGCAGGGGGGTCTCCCCACGGTAATTAACCGCGTTCACGTCGTGCCCCAAGTCGACTAGCATGGTAACTGCCCGGAGGTGTTCGGCTTCCTGTGCTGGTTCCGTGCCTCCATCTTCCCCTGGGTTAAAAACCGCGACGCCTGCGGCGACCATAAGCGCGGTCGTGCCATCGGCATTTGGCACCAGTGGGTCGGCCCCTGCATCCAGCAGCACCTGCATCGCTTCGGTGTCGTTAGATTTGGAAGCCAAAAAGAAAGGCGTAGCCCCTAATCTATTTAGACGGTTCCGCTGCCCGTCCTGCATGCCATTCACTCGCATCCTGGCATTGACATTGCCCCCTAAATCAATCAATTTCCGCAAAAGGTCGATACTGTCAACATCGCCGGTTGGGATGGGTCCAGGGAACCCCTGACAACAATTCATACGGCGGGACCGCACTACCTGATGAAGCGGGCTCCATCCGGCCGTCATCTGGTTGGGTTCAGCACCACGTTCAAGAAGATAGTCAGCTGCTGCCCAGTTCGCGTTAGCTATCGCGACAACAAGAACACCTTGACCATCCGATAAGGTGCCGTTGATATCGGCCCCTGCATTCAACAGGACCCGTAACACATCAACATGGCCCCCTCTTGCCGCAAACATTAAAGCCGTAAAACCAGTGGGGTCTGCCGACCAGAACAACCGTGAAGAAGTCTCCTCTTTCCGGGCGGTCTGGGCGGCGATATCGGCACCCAATTCAGCGAGTGCATACACGGCGGAGGAGTTATTTCTGGCTGCGGCCCACATTAGAGCCGTCTGTCCACCAAAGGGATCCCGGACGTCTGGGTCAGCGCCGGCTGCCAACAGTACTCGAACCGCTTCAGGGTCTCCGTTTCGTGCGGCCGTCATCAACACGGTTTCACCATCCATGCCTGCATGGGCTGCGTCAGCTCCAGCAGCCAGCAAGGCTTGCAGAATCAACGGGTTACCATTTTCGGCTGCGAGGGTTATTGGTTGTACGCCGTAGCGATTTTGCGCTGTGGGTTCGGCTCCGGCATTTAGCAAATAACCTACCAGCTCCACGTTATTTCGGTGGACGGCCCAGTGGAGAGGTGTCGATCCGTCTGGTGCAGCCTCATTAACGTCGACACCTTCTGCCAGTAGGGTTCCGACGGCCTCGAGGTTTTCGGCTTGTACAGCATCCAACAGCGCCCGTTCTTGGGCCATTAGCGACTGGCCAACAGGGGTACAAAGAAGCAGTCCGGCCATTCCCCGTGCCAGCACTCGGCAAAAACTCGAAAGCATTATCCGTCCTCTCGCTCTAGTCGCGCCGAATGTTTTGTCATTCTCAGATACCGGTCAATGAACCTGTACTATCGGCGATACTGTCCACCTTGACACCAATCTTTTCCAGTAATGAAAGCCCAAGATTCATGAACGGTGTGTGTAAGTCATAGACCAAGTGCCGATTTCCGGCCAGTTGACCGCAGCCTCCGCCCATCAAGGTTGTAGGCAGGTTAAAGGGGGTGTGTTGGTCCCCATCTCCCATGCCAGCACCGTGTAACAGAATGCTGTGGTCCAAAATAGAACCGTCTCCATCTGGCGTTTCGTGGAGCTTCTTCACAAGTCCTGCGAAAAGACCGACCTGATGCTGGCTGATCTTCGTGTATTGAGTAACGTTGTAGGGATCTTGCTGATGGTGAGACACTGAATGGTGCGCCTGCGGCACTCCGATATTAGGATAGGTTTGGCCACTTTGTTCACGGGCCATCTGCATGCAACTCACCCTTGTGATGTCCGCCTGAAAGGCCAAGACCAACATGTCCTGCAGAAGTCCGACGTGTTCGTCGTAATCTTCGGGCACTCCTCCTGGCTGCTGAACTTCTGGTAATGGCGCCGAGGAATTATGCTCCTCGGTCTGCTGAATTCGGCGCTCGATCTCCCGAATTGTCTCCAGATAGCGTTCCATCGTAGTCCGGTCAGAGCTTCCAACTCTTTGAGCTAGACTCCTGATGCTTTCTGTCACGGAGTCCAGGATGCTCCGGTCTTTTCTCATCTCGATTAATCGTGATTCTACGGTGCCCCCGTCCCCGAACAACCTACGGAAGATAGTCCTAGGATCTCGTTCGTGTGGAAGGGGCGAAGTTGCATTTCTCCAGGATGTAGAATTTGTGTAGGCGCAGCTGTAGCCATTCTCACAGTTTCCCACTCGATAGCTTGATTCGGTTGTAAGCTCCAGAGAGCGGAGGGCAGTCTCTAGGCCTAAGGTGTCGGCAGCATACTGGTCAATGGTTTTGCCACCTCGCAGGTCAGCGCCTTCCGTTCGTTTGGGTAGCGTGCCACTTAGCCAGCCGCTATGGGCCCTGCTATGCACCCCGCCTCCTTCGCGGGAACTAATCACGCCAGAGTTACTGAGGCCGGTGACCACCGTAAGATGATCCCGAAACTGCTCCAAGGGTTGCAAGATTGGTGTGAGGTCAAAGTTCCGTCCCCCGTTGCCAGCTGGATGAAAGGCCGGAGGAAACATTCCATTGGGCACGTAAAAGAAGGCCAGCCTGGGAACCGGGATAGGGTTTGCGGAGGCGAGTGCCGGCACCATCGCATCCAGCAAGGGCAGTGCCACAGTAGCACCAAGGCCTCGAAGCATGGTACGGCGTGATAGGGAGCGTTTGGTGACTATCATGACTCCGATCTCCTCATCAGAAATGGATCACTAGCAACAATGGCCTGGATGACGGCATGAAATCGGAAGTTGTCGATTTCAGCTTCACTCACAATGCGTCGCAATGTGGGCATGTCTGCGTGACCCAACCCACGACCCAACGCATAAGTCATCAGTTTTTCCGCTACGGTAAAGATAAACTGTTCGGGCCGTTCAATCAGCGCTTCCCGGAACTCCACGATCCCCTCAAAAGCCCGGCCGTCAGGCAGCACGCCAGAGTCATCGATTGCATTAAACGAGGCATCGACCTCGCGCCAACGCCCGATTGCGTCAAAGTGCTCTAGGGCAAAACCCAGCGGGTCGATCATCGAGTGACAGGCCGCACAGGCTGGATTATTACGGTGCTGTTCCATCCTGGCTCGAAGTGTGGGGCGTTTAGCTTGATTACGGGTGTCATCCAGGGCCGGCACATTTGGTGGCGGGTCCGGTGGCGGCGAACCTAATAGGTTATTTAGAATCCATTTGCCTCGCAAAACCGGCGAGGTGCGTATCGCGTGGGAACTGAGTGTCAGCACGCTACCGTGTCCCAAGATACCTGCACGGTTTGTCTCGGGTGGCAGCGATACTCGTCGAAAATGGCTGCCGGTTACACCAGCCAATCCATAGTGGTCAGCCAATCTTTCGTTGACGAAGGTGTAATCGGCCGTGAGGAGCTCGATAACAGGGCGGTTTAGTCGGACGACACCATCAAACAGCAGTTCGGTCTCACGCAGCATGCTCTGTCGCAGTGATTCATCGAAAGCCACAGAGAAAGGTTCGCCAGGCCGCACTGTTGTTTCGAGGTTGCGAAGCTCTAGCCATTGAGCTGCGAAATTTGTTGTTAATGAAAGCGATCGAGAGTCAGCTATCATCCGGCGAACCTGACCCGAAAGGATCTGAGGTTGACGGAGTTGGCCGTTTTCTGCGAGCGTTAGCAGCTCATCGTCTGGAATACTGCTCCACAAGAAGAACGAAAGCCTCGAAGCAAGCTCAATATCGCTAATCGGGTACGACACACTCGGTGAAACGCCCTCGGGATCCAGTTCGACTCGATAAAGAAATTCAGGACTCACCAGTAATCGCCGCAAAGCCATCTCGATTCCGAGATCAAAGGTAGCACCTGTTTCAGCTCGTCCCTGCAGGTAGAAGCTCATGAGCTCAGCGACTTCTGCGTCTGTAGCAGGACGTCGGTAGGCACGACGCGAAAGGTTTGACAATATCTGTCTAGCACATTCCGTCTGCTCTGCATCACTCTTCGGCCTACACGTGAAGATTCTTCTTCGGCTGTCCGTGTCACTAACTCCCGTTGCGTCAAATGGACCCGTAACAGTCACACTTCGCACGAAGGGTTGGGCCCCTGCTCGCCCTCCAGTATTGCCAGAAACGCGTGGGTTCGAAAAGGGTTGTCGGACCTTTTCTACTAAGGCAGACGCCTTCTTAAAGAATGTGACCCCCACTTGATGTGAGCCACTCATGAGGGGAAGACGGAGGTCGATCGCCGAAGCGTTAGCATATGGGTTGTCGCCGCCTTCAGTATTGGGCCCTACTGTAAAGACTCCAGCTTGTTCTCCGTCAACAATGACTTCGAGGTCGTGATTATGTGAAAGCCGTCTCGTGCCCGTTAACTCGATACGTAAGTTGTAGTCAGCGTCTCGAGGAAAGAGGTGACCGAACAGTAAACCTCCCCTGCTACCAAAGGGCAAACCGTCTACGCGCACATTCTGAGGAAGGTCTTGAGCTGCCGAGTAGGTATCTGCTGTAGTCGCAGACACGGGACTCCCTACAGCCCACCGGCTGATTTTTCGGGCTGCGTTCAGGTAACTCTCGAGAAGAGCCTGCGACATACTAAGCACACCGCCGATGTTGTCGAATCCGAAACTAGAATCGTCGGCCGGTAAGAAGTCAACTGCCTCGATCTCAAGTCCAAGAAGGTCTCGGATCGAATTCCTATATTCAGTGCGGTTCAATCGATGGAATGTTGCTGTGCGCCCAGGATCCCGCTCTATTGCCCAAGCTTCATCAAGTTCATTTTCCAACCAGCCCGAAAAATTTTGAAGTTCGTCTTCCCCTGGTCGAGGACGACCGGCTGGGGGCATTAGCCCACCCCGTAATTTTCGGATAACCTTCTCCCACTCATTTGGGTTGGCGCCAACCGCCGCCAAGTCAAGGCTGTCCAATTTCAACCCCACTGCCCGGAGTTGGCCAATCAGTGGCGAGGTTGGCTGATCTCGCCCATCAACAACTTCTTGGTTGTGACATTGGACACAATAACGATCGAGGAGTAATCGGTGGGCGCCAAGTGGCTCCTCTTCGACCTCTTGTTCTTGAGAGAAAACTTCAGGACTGGGTGCTTTTGCGGGTCGACCGCTTGATGCTGCGATCCGTGGGGCTATCACTAGAGACAGGATGATCACAGGCAGAGCGAGTTTGTGTTTCACTCAAACACCCCGTAGTCAGGCATAGATGATAGGTCTAAGTTTAGCAGATTAGACCATTTTCAGGTCATCTACCCGATGGAATAGGCAGTTTCTTGATTAGGAATCATCCGCTCACAGCTGGGTTCAGCTAACATCCCAAGTGATGGATAATTTTTTTGCTGTTACAGCCAGAGGTACCGAACAGGTTCTTGCAGAGGAACTACAGGAGATTGGCATTGTCACCGTCGAAGCCCTACGCGGTGGAGTCGGGTTTCAAGGAAATTTGACTGAGGCTTACCTGGCTTGCCTCTGGTCTCGAGTCGCGAGCCGGATTCTGCTGCCGATTCACACCTTTGAAGCTTTCGGCGCTAGTGACCTTTACGACGGGGTCAGCTCGATCGATTGGACACTCCATCTTGATGCCACACAAACCCTCGCGGTTGATGTCGCGGGGAAGAATGCCTCCGCAGGTCCAGGTCACTTTATTACCCTTAAGGCCAAAGACGCTATCGTGGATCGGATTCGCCGGCATGGCCAGTCTCGCCCAAACATTGACAGTGTTCGACCAGACGTCCGGGTCAATTTGCATGTGCGCGGCCCAAAAGTGACTGTCAATATCGATCTGTCTGGCAGAGGTCTTCACCGCAGGGGGTTCGATCGAGTGGGTACCGAGGCACCGTTAAAGGAGAATCTGGCAGCCGCTATACTTCGACTTGCTGGGTGGACGCCGAGAAACTCTTCCTGTCCCCTCTTCGATCCCATGTGTGGTTCTGGAACAATACTCATGGAAGCTGCCTGGATGGCTCTAAATGTAGCTCCAGGTATAAATCGCAAACACCGAGGGGATAAAGGTTGGAGGGGACACGATTTAGTGCTCTGGGAGCGTTTGCGGCAGCAGGCCCTGGAACGTTCCAAGGCGGCTGCTGGAGAAACCCTTTTAATTGCCGGGACGGATCGGTCTGATCAGGCAATTTCCTACACCTGTGAAAACCTGAAGCGGGCGGGACTTGAATCGGCAGTACAAGTGGAAAAGCGTGATCTTAGCCAGGTTACCCATCCCTTCGACCGGCCTGGTATTTTGATCACGAACCCACCCTACGGCGAGCGCCTCGGCAATACAAGGGAACTCGGCCCCCTCTATGAACTCCTTGGAGATACCCTCAAGCGAAGATTTCCTGGCTGGCAAGCGTGGATCTTGAGCGGAAACCAGAGTCTCACCAAGCGTATTGGCTTGCGATCCAGATCCAAGCATATTGTTTTTAATGGTCCTATCGAATCCAAATTATTGGAAATCCCAATCTCTGCCAAGAGGATTGCCGGAGAGACCCGCCCGGGCTGGCGTCGACCCAGCAAGGAGTCTCAAGGTTTGCTCACCCGACTCCAAAAGAATCTCCGCAAATTACGTCCCTGGGCAACGCGTGGGCATCTGACATGCTATCGGCTCTATGATGCGGAGGTTCCCCAGTACAACGTTGCAATTGACTGGTATGATGGATGGGTTCGCATCGAAGAGTACCTGCGGCCCAGGAAGATACCCCAGAGAGATGCCGACCAGCATCTTTTTGACACGAGGCTTGTAGTAGAAGAGGCACTAGAAATCCATTCCAAGTCAATCGTGCTTCGGGTTGCAGAAACACAAGCTGCCTCGCCGTCGGAGAAAGACATTGAAGGACCTGATTTTCTCACCATCGATGAGGGCGGCTCACGTTTTAAGATCAACATAGAATCTCACTGGGAGCCCGGCTTGCGACTGGAAGAACGCTCCCTGCGATCCCGTATCCGGAAACAGTCAGCCAATTCCCATTTCCTCAATTTATTTGCGTACACGTGTACATCCTCAGTTGCGGCAGCAATCGGCGGAGCGGAGTCAATCGTCAGCGTCGATA
>Ga0310344_10003112_pt1 | contig 12398 bp, 8 predicted proteins | sample HC15DNA20200_MG_FD_203801 | JGI IMG/M metagenome (GOLD analysis project Ga0310344, IMG submission 203801) | Marine microbial communities from station ALOHA, North Pacific Subtropical Gyre - HC15-DNA-20-200_MG | ecosystem: Environmental > Aquatic > Marine > Oceanic | place: Pacific Ocean: North... | reverse complement strand
TCTCGAACTCGGCCGTGAAACCAGTCCGCGCCAATGGTACTAACGCTCAAGCGTTGGAAGAGTAGGTCGCCGCCAGGCATTGAAGCCGACGGATTAAAAAAACCCATTCATGATGATCAGACAAAAGCCCGCCTTTCCGGCGGGCTTTTTGTTTACCCGCGCTTCGCGAACCGAAGCGGACCTTTTGTTGCAACAAAGCATCAGGCGATTGCCGAAAATGCACCCGCGCGCATTCGACGCTGGCGCGCTCCGCAAATCCCCCTAGAACACCGTCATCCACCGTTCGCCCGGCGTGGCTTGGGAGAGGATGCGGGAAAACTGCACCGCGCCGGGCGTTACGGGGATATCATCAACGAGAGTTCGGCATGGTTCAGCGCTTTTCGGCAGCGCTGTTGGCGTCTGCCTGATCGGCACTCCAGACCTTGCCTCCGCCAATCCACGTCTCGAGGACTTTGGTGGCGCGTATTTCCGCCGCGCTGGCGAACATCGGATCGGTATCGACGAATACGAAATCGGCACGCTGGCCGGGGACCAGGCGGCCGAAGTGCTGTTCGGCGAAGCCGGCCCATGCCGCTGCACTGCTATATCCGGCAAGCGCGCTGGCCCGGTCGACGCGTTCCTGCGGCTGCCATCCGCCGACAGGCTGGCCCGCTGGGTCTTCCCGGCTGATGGCGGCGGCGATGCCGGCAAAAGGATCGGCCTGTTCCACCGGCGCATCCGACCCGAAGGCGAGCGTTGCACCCGCCGCCTGGAGCGAATGCCACGCATAGGCGCCGGCGAGCCGCTGCGGCCCGAGGCGAGCCTCCGCCATCAACCGGTCCGAAGTCTGGTGCACCGGCTGCATCGAGGCGACGATGCCGTTGCGCCCGAAGCGCGCGAAGTCCGTCGGGTCCACGATCTGCGCGTGTTCGATGCGCCAGCGGCGATCGCCCTTGTAGGTTTGCGACAGGTCCTCGATGGCGTCCAGCACGGCGGCATTGGCCTGATCACCAATGGCGTGCACCGCGATCTGGAAGCCGTCCATCGCGGCGCGGCTCATCAGGTTGCGCAACTGCGTGTCGGACAACTGGGGCAGCCCGCGCGTGCCGGGCGCGTCGGCATAGGGGGCCTTGAGCCACGCCCCGCGCGATCCCAGCGCTCCGTCCATGTAGAGCTTAACCCCGTTGAGGCGCAGGCGGTCCTGATAGAGCCACGGGGTGGGGCCGGGGCCGGCGATCAGCGCCATCTGATCGACGCCGGCGGCATAGGCCATGATCCGGATATAGAGTGCGTTGCGATCACCGGCGCGGCGATAGGCCTGCCAGTCCTCGATGCTGGTGCCCATGTCGGCCACGGCGGTGACGCCGCGCCGGAACAGCAGGCGCTGCGTCACCGCCAGCGCGACATCGCGGTCGGCCGCGCGCGGGGCGGGGACCACCCGCGCAACCAGCGCTTGCGCGGCATCGACCAGCACGCCGGCCGGTGCACCGGCGGCGGTGCGCTCGAGATGGCCGCCGGCCGGGTCCTTGGTCTGCGCCGTGACGCCCGCGGCTTTCAGCGCCGCGCCATTGGCCCAGCTTGCATGGCCATCGACACGTTCGAGCCAGACCGGCTTGTCGGCTACGACGGCGTCGAGTTCCGCCGCCGTGGGAAAGCGCCCCAGTCCCCAGCTTTCCTGATTCCAGCCGCGCCCGATGATCCAAGGGCGATCGGGATGCTCGGCGGCATAGCTCTTGATCCGTTCCAGCGCCTCGGCGAGCGATTTCGTATCCGACAGATCCAGCGTGAGCGCGGCAAAGCCGAGTTGCATGACGTGCGCGTGCGCGTCGATCAGGCCGGGCAGCATGATCCGGCCCTTGCCATCCACGTGGTACTGAATGCCCTTGGGCGGCTTCTTCTCGCCGGGCCGGTAGATGGCCTTGATCACGCCGGCATCGTCGAAGACCAGCGCCGAAAACGTCTGGACGCGGCCATCGGGGCCGATGGTTTCGCCGTTGACGTTATCGACCAGCGTATCGGCCAGCGCGAGCGACGGGGTTGTCGCCAGCAGCAGCGCCGCGATTGCGGCCCGGCGCCGGTGGCTCACGCGGGCGAGCCCTTCTCGCCACCCCTTCTTGGCAGGCGGCGGATCAGCGCGCTGGTGTCCTCGCGCCCGCCGCCCAAAGCCTGCACATCGGCATAGAACTGGTCGATCAGCGCCGTCGTCGGCACGCTGGCGCCCAGATTGCGGGCTTCCTCGATGGCGAGGCCCAGGTCCTTGCGCATCCAGTCGATCGCGAAGCCGAAATCGAACTCGTCCTTCGCGGCGGTGTGCCAGCGGTTGTCCATCTGCCAGCTCTGCGCCGCGCCGCCCGAAATCGCCTCGAACACCTTGTCGAGATCGAGGCGGGCGATCTGGCAGAAACGGATCGCTTCGGAAAGGCCGGCGATCGCGCCCGCGATGCACATCTGATTGGCCATCTTGGCGGTCTGCCCGGCGCCGGACTTGCCAACATGGACCACCCGCTTGGCATAGGCGGTAAGAATTGTGCGCGCCGCGTCCACCGCTTTCGCGCTGCCGCCGCACATGATCGAAAGCGTACCATTCTCGGCGCCGGACTGGCCGCCGGTGACGGGCGCATCGACGCAGAGCAGTTCCTTGTCGCGCCCTTCCACCGCGATCTGGCGGGCGATCCGTGCGGAAACGGTGGTGTGATCGATGAACAGTGCGCCCCGCCGCAGCGTGGAAAAAGCGCCCGTGGGGCTGAGCACGACATCGGCGAGATCGTCATCGTTGCCAACGCAGGTGATCACGACATCGGCTCCCTCGGCCGCTTCAGCGGGCGACGAGGCGACGCGCGTCGCAAGACCGGGGTTCGCTGCCTGCCATGCCTCGGCGCGGGTGGCGGTGCGGTTGTAGATGGTGAGGCGGTGCCCGGCCTTGCCAAGATGGCGGGCCATCGCGCCGCCCATTACGCCGAGGCCCAGAAACGATACGTTGAGAGGTTCGCTCATGCCCGCCTGTTTAACGGCTTTGGCGGCGGGTTCCAGTCGCAAAGCGCACGGGGCGTCAGGCGTGCTGCGCCTGCAGGCTGGCGGTCAGAGACAGATAGAATTCCGCGATCGCGGCCAGCGCCTGGTCACTGATGATGGGCGTTGCTCCGTACCGGGTGGGGACAAGCCCGTGCCCGCGCGCGGCGATGGCAAGATCATGGGCCAGTCTCGTGCCGGGCGAAACCGGCGAGTTGCCTGTTGCGAAAGCGCGGACCCGCCCGATCGCGCGCAGGCGCAGGACGTCCACCGGAAAGCGGCTTTCCATCGCCTTGATCCGCGACAGCTTGCGCGCGGTATCGGTGTCGCTCTCCGCTGCGGCGCAGTGGTGGGGTGGCGCCTCTGAAGACGGGGCTTGCTCGTCGATAAGGATGGCCAGGAAGCGGTCCAGTTCCTTCAGACAATTGCCCGCCAGCCGCAGCATAACGCGCGCGGTACGTTCGCAGCCGGGCATCGCGGTGGCATCGCGCGCGGCGCGATCGATCAGAAAACGGCAGCCCCGGACCATTGCCCCATGCGCTGCGGAAAGCGATGCTGCATCGGCCTGGACCCGCAGGGGCGAACCCTTCCGCGAAAGGGACTCAGGCAAGAAGATGGCGCCCGGATGGATGGCGACGGTAACGTTCGGTCATGGGCTGCTCCGATCCAGACGTGCCAGCGGGAGGTTTCATCGTGCCGGCAGTGCTATTTTCGGAACCTGACGGATGCGCCCGCTTACAGCAGTTGCGCCCGGCCGTCCAACGCGGAACTGCGCCATAGTTCGCAGCGGGAATAGATCAGGAGGTAGCGGGAATCGCGAAATAGCCAGAAAATAGCAAATTTACGCCATTTATGGACTTATCATTTCGCAGGATACCCCCAATCATACCCCCGAATGTGCTGGCTAGGCGCATTTCCGAGCGGCTGGAGCGCCGCCCCGCTCATCAATCTCAAGGGCTGTGCGGAGCAGGACCGGCAATCCGATTCGGACGCGTTTGCCGGCCCGAGAATTGCCGATCAGCCCCTCACACCCTACGCGACAAATCACAGCCGAAAAGGCGGCAATTTCCGCCGTTTCGGTGGATGGCATCTTCCCAGTCAGATCTAAATTGCGGCTGATTTCCAAATAATTGCCAATTCACTGGCGCGTCATGCCCCGTTACTTCGGGCACGTATGCCCCTTTTTGGCGGGGCAATTCTTGATTCGGATGTAATTGGCTGGCGACAGCACGTATCGGCTCCGCCGTGCAGCCGGCGTTTCGCTGTGGGATCACTCTCCAAAAGACGGGAACGGCGGGAAATTGGGATCAAGCGGGCTAACTTGTTGAAGTGATTTTCTTAATGGTGTTCCCATGATGGGCTGGCTCCGTTCCCCGGAACACTGTCGGGGAACTCGGTTGCCCTTGGTTTTCGTGAGGCTTGAGATTTGTTCGATCATCTGCAACGCAAGTGAGATGAGTGAAAATCGGGTTGTCATTAGAGTATTCTTGGCGTCGCCGGGCGATTTGGCGGACGAGCGGCGCGCGGCGCGGGCCGCCGTCGAAGAAGTAAACGCCAGTACTGCCAAGCCGCAGGGATATCAGATCGATCTCTACGGCTGGGAAGACACTATCAGCGCAGCAGGTCGCCCTCAGGCGATCATCAACGAGGAGTTGAGGCAGTGCGAGCTGTTCATTGGCATGCTCTGGGCCAAATGGGGGACGCCTCCCGACAATGACGGACGCTTTACCTCCGGTTTTGAGGAAGAATTCGCGCTCGCTGAAGAAATGCGGCAGAATGGCGGAGGCCCTGAAATGCGAATGTATTTTAAGGCCGTCGATGAGGCACGCACAAAAGATCCCGGTCCAGAACTGACAAAGGTATTACAGTTCCGCGATAAACTAATATCGCAAAAGCAGGTCCTTTTCGACAATTTTCAGGACATTACGGATTTTGCACGCAAATTGCGGTTGGGACTGGCTGATTATGTCAATCGGAAACACCGCGAGCGTCAGACCGATTCTCAGGAGACCGAGACACCGCCAGAAGTGTTTGCGGATCAAGGTGATGGATCGGTGCCGCCCAACGAGGATACGCAGCCCAAGATCCAAGCGGACTTTCTAGAGGCCGTGGCTCAGACATTGCGAGAGCCGACGCCTTATGAAGCAATACCTGCAAGCCACATCGCACGCATGCGTCTCATTGCAATGGCGCATTATCGGCCCGGTAATGACGATCCCGAATTGGGGGCGCATGATGCCAATCTTCTTTACCGGGAACGTAGAGACTTCGAGTTCGATCTTTCCGAAATCCGTACGTTAGCCAGATTTGGACTTGGCGCTGTTAGTGCGCACAATAAGCCGCTCTGGTTGTGGCTTTCATCCGCAATGCAGGTGAACCGAAATTGGCTCGCGTTTGAAACGTGGTCGAGCCAAGCGGCGATTCGTAAAGGCGCGTTTGTCGCCGCTCAACTCGTAGGCATCGATCTGCTGACAAACGATATGCTTACTAGGGAGCAGATGGTAACTCACTGGTTAAATCAAGAGGATCGGAATGCCCGAAAAGATGCGCTTGGCTATCTCAAGCGCCAGGGTAATAGTGAGGATCTGCCAATAATACTTGAAGAAGTGGCCAACGCCTCTACCGAAACCTCAAGAGAATTGATCGAAGCTGCTCTGGCTATAAATGCTCGATACGACGTAGTATCTGCAAGCAAACTGATGATTCAGACGCCCTTTGATGAAATTGATGCGGCTTTGTTAGACAATTTGCTTAAGGGCTTCTCACTTCTCGAAGCGCAAGATCTGGCGCTGGCTATCGAGCATCGCAATGGGAGAGTTCGAGAAAGCGGGCTGCGCGAAATGTTCGATCGGGGAGTAGCGTCCGCCGAGCTAGGGCGTAGGTTCGCTGACGACGGCTATCTGCCTGTTCGACAAATCGCTTTGTCGATCATCGAAAGCCATGAAGGACTCCTGTCGAACGTCGAGCTAGAGAAGATTCTCGTAAAACCGAAGCCGAATGGGGGCGGGGGGCTGTTCGGGTTGGCGAGGACCGGCTTCGACGTAGAGGGCAATCGAGCTTTCGAGCAGGAAAAATTCCAGCGTGTAATAAGGCAACCCATAACGCATCTCAAATCCATGATCGAAACCGGCGATGTAGATAGCGACATTGCATATTTTGCTATGGTGAAGCGCAATTTTCCTAACATGAGCAAAGGCTTGCGCGAGAATTTCGATGATCGCTTTTTGGCTTTCGTTGCAGCCGATTTGGATCGGGTCCGGGTGGTGATCGGGACGTCTGCGAAGGCCTTGGAGTTGCTGGAAAAGTTGAAGGCAGGAGAGAGCTGGAAGCGCAAAAAGTATATGAACCAAGCGCTTGCCCTGCTTCTATCTCGGTCTGAGCCACAGGATCTGCTACGCGTTAGATCAGCAATTGATGATGAGAGCGTAGAGATAAGTGAAGAACTTGTCGCCTATCTTGCGAGGCATGGCGACTGGAGCGATATTTCACGCTTGGCCGCGATTGCTCCCAAATCTATCGGCGAACGGACAACTCTGTTGTCACTAGGGAAGACCTTTGTCGATGAATGCGCAATTGCAATTTACGCCATTGCTCGCAAGCGCCTACCTGAACTAGCGGCCATCGAATTGAAGGCCGATCTCTTGGCCAAAATCCTCAAGCTTGCAAGCCCTCGCGAGTTTGCCGTTTTGAGCGATGAACAGATATCGATCCTGCTCCTATCAGATAATGACGAGTTGCGCAGAGTGACCGCGCTCAAGGTAGTTGCATCGATCGGGCTTAATCGGGCGAAAGCGATTTTGGAAACACATCTCAGCGGCGAACGCTATTTCTACAATGTTGTTCACTGGCTTGATCTGCTTGTCGCATTTCCCCAAGCGAAGGCAAAGCAGATAGCGATTGAGGCGTTGCGGCTTTCGTGAGTCAAACAATCTCTTCGTTTCCCAGACCGCTTTTGGCTCAAATGCGAGCAACTTGTTTTTCGCTGGATAGGCCTGCCGTAGGATGCGGCCGTGTTGCGGGCGCGGCTCTTGGTTTCTCTCGAACAGATCGAATTGCGGCGGGCTATCAGGGGCGACCATCACCAGCCGTCCAGATCATCGGCGAAGGGATCGCCGCCGTAGTCGTAATCATCCACACCTGGCGCGGCTGGGCCATCCATCGGCCAGTCTATCGGCCCGGCTGGAGCGTCGGCAGGCGAAGGGACGGCTTTGGCCAGGTCACTTGCATCCCATTCCAGAATGGTCGCGCGCACCGTGTAGAACCGGGGTGTTTGGTCGCCAACACGTTGCTTGCGCTTGGGCCGCCCACCGTCGCCAGGGACAAGGAAACCTTGCTCTTGCAGAACCGCAGCCGCTTCCTTCAGATCGAAACCGGCAAGGATTTCGCTCCAGCCGCTATCGTGGAACAGGTAGCAGCTCTTGCCCGGCTCAATGTCGTGCAGGTAGCCCAGCGTGGATAGCGAGCGGGCCTCGCCTTCGCGGTTGCTGGCCCCGCCTTCGCTATCGCCAGCATCGTCCCCATAGAACGATTGCACCTTGCTATGGGGAACACGACCGAAACGGGACTGCCCGGCTTGTATGGCGTTCCGCACGCGCTCCAGAATCTGCCGATGCTCTCGCAGGCCGGTGCGTCCGAACCCAGCCGCCCACGCATTGAAGCAGGCCAGCGCCGCCGTCTCTGCCTCCCCAGCGCGCCACGGCACGACGCCAAGCGCCGTGGCCATCTCACCAGCCGCCGCGACGGCAGCGAAGCGCAAGGCCCCGCGATGCACCTGCCCGCTATCGCCCTCTTGCTTAGCCTTCCCGGCGAAAGCCTTGGCCAGCCGTTTGGCCTCGCCCTCCCAATGCGCGGGATCGGCGACAAGACCGCGCACGAAGGCAGGCCCGGCATGGCCATAGTGGGCGGCGCAGGCCACCTTGATCGCATCGGAAAAGGCGGCCGGACTGGCCATGTTGTACAGGGCCTCCCAAGCCCCGAAACCCGCCCCGGCATCGGCTGGCAAGTCGAGCAAGCGCAGCTCTTGCCCGGCCATGGTGCGTTCGCTTCGCTTGGCAGCGCGCATATGGTCGGCAAGGCCGATTTCTCCGGTGCTGCACACCATGACCCGCCATTCTGCCCGGCGGCGCAACGCCCCGGTCTGTCCGGCCCGCGCCTTGCCTTGGCCGCTGGCGAGTGCATAAGCCGCATTGCCCGCCTCTTGCGGGTCAACAAGCGCCAGCTCGTCAAGGATCAGCAGCGTTTCGGTGTGACCGTGGGCAACGCCCTCCAAGGCGTTCCCGGTTGCCCGCCAGCTTGACGCGAAGCCCAGCGAACCGCCCCCGCCCCACACGCTGCCAGCCGCCATGGCCAGCGATGTTTTGCCGGTGCTGGACGCGCCCCGGAAATGGAACCCTCCGCCCTCCATATCGAGCCAACGCATGATTGGCCCGACAAAGGCCAGCGATATGGTGAATGTCAGCAGATTGTTGCCGGGTGCCAACGCGGCCAAGGCGCGCCGCCAGCCGTCCAGACTGCCCTTTTCCCGATAGTGCAGCGCAGACGCTGCCCCGTCGAAATGCACCGGCTCCCCGCCCGGCGGCGCGATTATGGCATGGGGCAGGACAAAGCGGCTGGCATCAACCCAGCCGGTCCTTTCCGCCAGGGTGAGGCGGGCACTGTGCGTCACCGCCCGAAGGAAGCGAATGAACCGATCGCTCTGGCCCGTCGCGGACAGGATCAGCATCCCCGCGCCCGCCAACTCTGCCCGCACTGCACCAGCATCGGACGCCAGCGCCGCCCGCTTCAAAGTCTTGCGCTTTTCCACCCCGTCGCGGTCCCGAAACCGGATCAACAGACCCCAATCGCCGCCTTCGCCGTCGCGCGCCTCGCCCATGATGTCGAAAGGATCGGACAGCCGCACCGCTCGCGCGTCCGCGCCATCCTTGCCCGGCTCCAGCCAATAGAGGCCATCGTCATCGAGCGTGTAACCCGGCGGCATTTCCAGCCGCCCGGTGCTGGCGGCCTCCAGCGCCGCGCCGATCAGCCCCAGCAAGTCGGATTGAGCAAAGCCCGGCGGGAACGAATCGGCGCAATCCCATGCGGCTGGCAGCGAGGCGGGGAGCTGGACAATCGCCGCACCCTCTGCGCCAGCCGCCAGCGCGGCCTTGCGGACGGCTTGCGCGGCCTCGCGCCCCGGCATGTCGGCATCGGGCAGGATCGCCACCCGGCGGCCCGCCAGTGCGGTCCAATCAGCTTTGCCGACTGCCTTTGACCCGCCGGACCATGACGCCACCGCGAACCCCGGAAACAGGCCCGCCGTCGCGTCCGCGGTCTTTTCGCCCTCCACGATCAGCACAGGCGCGGCTGGAGCCAGGGCGAGCCGATCCAGCCCATAGAGCGGGCGAGGGACGGGCGGCGCACCCCAGCGCCAGCCCAGCCGCCCGCCTTCGCGCCAGAGCGTTTGCGGCAGGATTTCCTTGGCCCCGTCCGGCTTATCGAAACGGCAAACCCAATGGATCAGCCTGCCCGCTACATCGCGATAGGCCCAAGATGCAGAGGGCTTGCCGTGGCTATTGTGCGAGGCTCGCGCGTCCGGTGCATCGTCGGGCACCGGGCACACCCATTCGCCCTTGGGCTTTGGCGCAGTCTTGCGTTTCGTCTCTGGCACGTCCCCGGCTGGCAGATCGTCCCCAGCGGCAATGGCCTTGGAGACGTTGGCAAAGGGATCATCCGGCTTGTCGTTCATGCCCATGGGGAAACCCCCATCGATTCCGCCAGCCGAATGGCGGCTTCGCGCTGGGGCAGGCCCGAAACGAAGGCGGCAAGGCTCACCAGGTCGCCGCCGCCGTCGCCAGTGGCGAAGTCCGCCCATCGCCCGGTGGAGACATTGACCTTGAAGCTGCCCAGCCGCCTGTCAGGGCGCAGCGGATTGCGGGCAACGTATTCGTGCCCCACCAGCCGCCCCTCTGGCAGCAAGCCCCGCACGACCGCCACAGCATTGGCCAGGGCGCTACGATTGACCCGCTCGAAATCAATCCTGCCGGATCGCACGTGCCCGCCATCGCCGATCATCGGTCGCCCTCCAGCAACTTGTGCAGGGCATGGGCGGGGATAAGCGTCCGGTTGCCGATCTTGACGGCTTCCAGCCGCCCGGCGGCAATCAACTGATAGAGCCGCGTCCGCCCCAGCGACGTGGCGCGGCTGGCCTCTTTGATCGAATAGGCGAGAGGCGCGCCCGGTGGTGTAGCGTTCATTTCCGAACTCCCTTGTTCGTGGGAGTCCGGATCAATACGCGCAGTTAAGTGCCTGTCAGCAAGGATTGCGGTCCCCGCGAAACGCCCTCACTCTTGCAAATCGCGGGGACTTTCGCGGCTAAGTAGCTCTTTTTCCAATGCCGACTCAGCCGGAACCCCGAGAAAGTGAGCATCGGGATTTCGCCTGAACCACTCGCGAGCCATGGCATGGTGCGCAATCATCCCATGGGTTCTCGCCATTTGCTCCCGTACAGACGGAAATCTCAATGCGCTGTCATTGTCGGGGATAACTGATTGCAGCCAGCTTTTGCTCTCTCTGTATTCCTTGAGTCCTTGCATGACCTTGGAACGCGCCAGGCCAAATTCCTGCATCGCGCTGGCAATGGCGGCCTCTTGTTTCGGGGGCTGGCCAGTGTCGAAACAGGCCGCCGCCATCAGCTCATAAACACGCGCTGCCGCATTTAGTCGGTTGCGTTGAGCTACCGTTGGTTCGGCTGGCGGCTTCCAGTCAGACCGCTTTTTCAGCGACCCAGAAAAGGCAAAGTCATCGCCCATCCAATCGGGATCGCCAGGACTGCCTAGCAGATCGGCAACAAGCTCCAGAAAGAATCGCGCATCAACAGCCGCCGCTTTGATTTCCTCTGGCGACATAGGAGGCCCGTCCAAGTCCGGATCATGTAGCATATCACGAACCGGCAACGCTCGCGCTAAAGCCTTGGCCGTATCGGCAAGGGACTGTTGAGCCGCTTGCGCATCAACACCGCCAGCCCCCGTCAATGCGGCGAAGGCATCCGACACCAGCCGTTCAGTAGATACCGGACCGCGCGCCATCAATCCCGCTCACCGGCTGGAGAGGGCAGGGGGGAGCCACACGCGCGCGGATTTTCCTGCATCGGGATCGGCCATTTCTGTTCCCATGTTCCCAAATCGACCCGATGGCTTGGGAACACGCTCGAAAGCTCCGGAGGCGCGGCTTTCCGCCTGTCTGATAGAGCTTGTTCCCATGTTCCCATTGTTCCCTTGTAAATCATCGCTTCCCGAAAGCCGTCCGAAAAATCGGAAAATAATCCGCCCGAAATCAGCTCTATGCGCATGATGGCAAATCCGGTTCGCGATAGCGCCCGGATCGGGCTGGCGAGGCAGTGGAGGCGAGGCGGCGCAGCGTTTGGCCGGGCGAAGGCCCCGGCCGCCAGGCCGGCCTCTCTCTGCCCGCCTTCCCCCGCCGTCTCTGCCCCGCCGTCCGAAAACGCCGAGAGCAAGAAAAAAACCCGCCGATGAGAGGGGCGGCGGTCCTACGCCAGGCGCAGCTCTGGACTTTTGACCACCCCCCGTCTGTGCCCAGCGCGGCTGTCCAGTCGCATGGCGAAACTGCCATGGAATGCCGCGCGCGTGTGGCTTCCCCGCCGCCCTTGGCGCCGCGTGCCATCAATGAGCAGACATGTCCGCAGCTCCGCCCGACAAGAATCTTCGCTTCTTGCTTGCCGGTACATCGAGTTTGACCGAGTCAACTTCAGTTCCGGCCAAGGACGCCAACCAGATTTTCATTGTCTATAGGACCGCGCCCTGCTTACTGAGAGACCAGAATTGGGGAATGCCATCTTGAAAGATGAAAGAATCACACCGGTTTCGGCAGCGGGGCGCTATATTGCGGCCTACCTCTCGTTAGAGACGCAAAGTGCGGAAGATGCCAGCACAGATAGCCAAATGGCAACGGTCGCGCTCAGTCTTAGTGAGCGCATTGGATCGGCAAAAGAGGGGGCTGTAATTGACTTGGGCTGTGGACAAGGAGCATTGCTGCAGCGCCTCTCGGAAATCTCGCAATTCCGAGACAACCCCTCTTGGATTTATATCGGAATCGACGATGAGTATAAACTAACATCTGTCCAAGAATTAGCCAGAAAACTAAAATTGAATAGGCGCGTTGAGGTATTTAACTTAGATGAATTCTACGATACATGGCCAGATGTTCCAGAATTTCAGATAATTGTTTGCCGCAATGTGCTGCACGAACTCCGAATATTGGATACGGCTCGCCTTATACATCACATCGCGACATCCGCCCGCTCAACTGACGCGGTATTAGGCCGTGGACTCATAAGCGCGGAGCCACAGGCGCATTGAGGCGAGTTGGACCATGGCGAGGAAGTTCTCGGCGAGTTTGTCGTAGCGAGTGGCGAC
>Ga0310344_10003111_pt1 | contig 12401 bp, 13 predicted proteins | sample HC15DNA20200_MG_FD_203801 | JGI IMG/M metagenome (GOLD analysis project Ga0310344, IMG submission 203801) | Marine microbial communities from station ALOHA, North Pacific Subtropical Gyre - HC15-DNA-20-200_MG | ecosystem: Environmental > Aquatic > Marine > Oceanic | place: Pacific Ocean: North... | reverse complement strand
GCGAGCTAAGTGTCGGGCGGGTGCCGGTACTTCGTGCATCACGGACTTACCTGGGAGCGCAACGGCCGCAGGGCGTCCGGTTCTGGTGGCGCCTACCCCTTTGTCATCCTGCACTGCAAGGATGGGCTGGTATGCATCTGCGGGCGGACGCGCGACGAGTGGAACCGCTTCGTCGCGGCCATGGGAAGCCCGGATTGGGCCGCCGAGCCGCGCTATCAGAAGCTCCGCGCCATGGGCCGCGATTATCCCGAAGAGGTCGACGCCCTGATCATGCCATGGCTCGCCGAACATACGATGGCCGAGTTGGAGGCGATCGCGCTGGAGAACGGGCTGATCGTCTCGCCGCTGCGGGAGCTCGCCGACGTTCTGGATACGCCGCATTTTCAGGACCGCGGTTTTCTCGCGGAGACCACAGGTGCCGGCAGGTCCGTCCGCACGGCGGCACTCCCATTTCACGCGATGGAGACGCGCCAAGATCGGGCAACGGATATCGCCGCCGATCTGCTGCGGGCCCCGCGCGCGGACACGACGGCACCTATCGACCCCTCCGCGCCCCTTACCGGCACCCGCATTCTCGATCTCGGCTGGGTTTGGTCGGCGCCCTGGGTGAGCACGATACTGGGTGAGCTGGGGGCGGAAATCATCAAGGTCGAGCACGCGAAACGCCCCGACAATTTGCAGCTCGCGGGCCGCATCGTGCGCGACGGCGCGTTCGTCGAGGCCCCTCGACCGAGATGTCGCCGATGTATCACCAGGTGAACCACGGCAAACGCGGCATCACGCTCAATATCAAGGAACCGGAAGCCGTTGCGTTGCTGAAACGTCTCGTAAGCCAAAGCGACGCGATCATCGAAAACATGTCGCCCGGGTCGTTGGAGCGGTCCGGCCTGGGTTACAACGCGGTCAAGGCGCTTAATCCGCGGATCGTCATGCTGGCGATGTCGGCCGCCGGGCAGTTCGGCGAATTGACGAAGATGCGCGCCTACGCGCCGACCATGTCGAGCTTCGTTGGCATGGAAAAACTGATCGGCTATCCGGGTGAAGATCCGATCGGCGCATTGAACCTCGGTCTCAGCGATCCGAGCGCGACCGTGCACGCGCTCGTCCCCCTGCTCGCCGCGCTGCGCCGCGCGCGGGTCACGGGACAGGGCTGCTATATCGACTTCTCGCAGATCGCGGCGTTGTTCGGGACACTGCGGCCCTACATCCTGGAGAGCCAACTGACCGGCCGGCAGCCGCCGCCCCGTGGAAACCGCCACCCCGATATGGCGCCGCACGGCATCTATCCAGCGCGTGGCAAAGACGCCTATCTGACGCTGTCGGTGGCGGAGGATGCTCAGTGGCAATCGCTCGCGAAACTGGCCGAGGGTCAGTCCTGGGCGGCGGACACTCGGTTTGAATCAGCGCCGGGGCGGCTCGACCATGTCGATATGCTCGACACCGCCATCGCGGGTTGGACCGCCGGGCTCGACCGTGACGCGCTGGTCGCACATCTGCGCGACGCCGGCATCGCCGCTTCCCCAGTCCTATCCCGCGAAGCGATGTGGCAGGACGCGCATATCGAGAGCCGCGGCCTGAAACAGACTGTCGAGATTCCGCATTACGGCGAAGAGAGCCTGTTCAAGGCGCCCTGGCGGTTCTCCGGTTTCGCGTCTCGGATCACCCGCTGCGGGCCGACCACCGGCGAACACAATGCGCGGGTCTTTGGCGATCTTCTCGGCCTGTCCGCCGGCGAAATCGCCGATCTGTCGCAACGCGGTATCATCGCCTGAGAGCGAACTGCGCCGTTTGACGAAAGCAAGAGGAGCGAACATGCCCGAGATCATTTTCGAAAAACGGGACGGTGTCGCCCATATCACCTTGAACCGGCCGGAGAAGCGCAACGCGCTGTCACCGGAAATGGTCGTCACCTTGGCGGAGATCTGGGACGAGCTCGCATCCGATGACGCAATCCGTGTCGCGCTGCTCACCGGCGCGGGCGACAAGGCGTTTTCCTCCGGCGGCGACCTGGGCAGCACAATACCCCTGATGATGCGCAGCCGCGAGCCGCGCGACGATTGGGAAAGACGCCTGTCCGCCGACCGCAAGCAACTGGGCCGGGCCGTTCTCCGAAACGCAACCTTTTTCAAGCCACTCATCGCGGCGATCAACGGCACAGCGCTGGCCGGCGGTGCGGAAATGGTCTTGGCCGCCGACCTGCGCATCATGTCGTCCGAAGCTACTCTCGGCCTCACGGAGGTGAAGCGCGGCCTGATCGCCGGCGGCGGGTCGCTGGCGCGTCTGGCGCGTCAGGTCGCCTGGGTCGACGCCATGGAGGTGGCATTGGTCGGCGAACCCATCACCGCCGAACACGCGCTGCGGATCGGCCTCGTCAATCGGGTCGTCCCGCCGGATCAGGTCCTCGCCACCGCGGAGGAGATGGCTAGCCGCCTGTGCACCGGGGCACCGGTCGCACTTGCCAAGACAAAGGAAGGGATGGTCCGTTCCAACGGACGTTCCTTCGAAGAGGCCTTCGCCATCGAGACCGAATGCGTGAAGCAGAATGCCGCGACCGAAGACGCCAAGGAAGGGCCACGCGCCTTCATGGAGAAGCGCCCGCCGGTCTTCACGGGACGCTGACGGGGCGCCTACTTGATGCCGGCCTCTGCGTAAGGCTCGTTTCGCCGGACGCGGTCATATTCCAGCCGCGCCAGGTCGATGCTCTGATAGGACCCGTGCAGCACGAGCTCCGAAAGCGCACGGCCGACGGCTGGGGCATGCATGATGCCGTGCCCGGAAAAACCGCAGGCGGTGATGATGTTGTCGTAACCCGGCGAGTGCGGGCCGATGATCATATTGCCGTCCAGCTGGTTCTGCGCGTAATGACCGAACCAGCTGCGCTCGAGGCGCAGATTCTCGAATTTCGGCACCAGCGCGGCCAGCATCGGCCAGACGGTTTCCTCGAAATAATTGGCGAAGAAACCGCGATAGATGTCGTCGACGAAACCCGGCTCGATTTCGAAGCTCGGCCGCCCCCCGGCGAAGCCCGCGCCCTCCGGCCGAAAAAACAGCCCGCTTTCATCCTTTACCAGCGGCAGTGTCTCGGTCTCCGTCGCGCATTTCCAGAAATGCTGCACTCGGCACATCGGCACGATGGGCAGGTCCGCCCCGGTCATGCGGGCGATTTCGCCGACCCAGGGACCGGCCGTGTTGATGATCATGTCCGCTGCGATCACCGTACCGTCCGCCAGCGTAACGACTGTTGCCTTCCCGTCCGTCGTCTCGATTCCGGTCACACGGCCGTCGATATATTCCGCCCCGTGATGCGCCGCACCGCGCCGGAAACCCCACAAGCCTGCATGCGGGTCGATCCAGCCATCGTCCGGCGTGTAACAGCCAAGAGCGATGTCGTCGCGCAGGATTGAGGGAAAGCGCCGCCGCAGCGCATCGCTGTCGAGAAGCTCGGCCTTGACACCCATCAACTCCTGCAGCGCCTGATTGCCGCGCAAGGTTTTCGCACCATCGGCCGACACGACGAGCAGATAGCCCTGTTCCTGGAAATTCAGATCCGGCAGGTCGGGTACCCCCGCCATCTCTTCCTCGAACCGTTTGTAAAAGGCGAGGCTCCAGGTCGACATCGCGATGTTCTCGGGCTGGCTGAACTGCTGGCGCACGCCGCCGGCGCCCTGCGGCGAGGTCGCGTGCGTGTAGGTCGAGTCGGCTTCGACAACCGCGACCGACACATCCTTGCCGGAGCGCGCCAGGAAAAAGGCCGCCGCGGACCCGACGATGCCGCCACCAATGATCACCACGGAAAATTTCATCGCCTCGGCTCCCCCTCGACCCTGCCCCCTCTTATCCACGATCATGTCGGCACGGCAAGCGGAAACGCCGTCACACTTTCCCCGTGCTTCCCCCACCGGCCGGCGGTGGTAAAGTGACGGCAACACATACACACACCGACAGGGCTCTTTTCCAAATGGAACACCGCAATCTCGGCCGCACCGGCCTGCGCGTCTCCCGCGTGTGCCTCGGCGCGATGATGTTCGGCGGCGCGACCGACCGGCGTACCGCCGGCGCGATCGTCAACGCCGCGCGCGACGCCGGCGTCAACTTCATCGACACGGCGAACGGCTATAACAAGGGCGAGTCGGAGCGCATCGTCGGCAAGCTGATCGCCAAGGACCGCGACGAGTGGGTGCTGGCGACCAAGGGCGCGGCCAATCTGGGCCCGGGCCTGTACGACCGGGGGATCAGCCGCAAGGCGCTGATGAAGTTCCTCGACGACAGTCTGAGGCGGCTCGGCACCGACTATATCGACCTCTACTACCTGCATAAGGATGAAGAGGAGAAGGACCTGGCGGAAACCATCGGCGCGTTGGGCGACATGATCCGCGCCGGCAAGATCCGTTACTGGGGCCTGTCGAACTATCGCGGCTGGCGTCATGTGGAGGCGGTGCACCTCGCCGACAAGCTGGGCGTACCGAGGCCGGCGGCGAGCCAGCCCTACTACAACGCCATGAACCGTCAGCCGGAGACCGAAATCATGCCGGCCTGCGCCCATCACGGCATCGGCGTCGTGCCCTATTCGCCGCTCGCCCGCGGCGTGCTGACCGGCAAGTACGCCCCCAAGAGTGCGCCGGGCAAGGGCACGCGCGCCGGCCGCAACGACCGGCGCATGATGGAAACGGAATTCCGGGCCGAATCCTTACAGATGACCCAGCGCATCAAGAAACATGCGGAGAAGCGCGGCATGACAGCCGCCGCCTTCGCCTTTCAATGGGTGCTGAACAACCGCATCGTCACCAGCGCGCTCGCCGGACCGCGCACCCTGGCGCAATGGAAAAGCTACATCGCGGCGACCAAGCATCGCCTCACCGAAGAAGACGAGGCACTCATCGATTCCATGGTCGTCTCCGGCCACCCCTCGACCCCGGGCTACAACGACCCGCAATACGCCATTTTGGGCCGCCCGACGGAAAGCGGCTGATGGCGCGCCTGCCCTATCTTGGTGCGGCGGATCTCGACGGCGCGGACAAGGACATCGTCAAGAGCGGGATGAATTTGCACCGCATCCTGGCGCACAGCCCCGATGCCGCGCGCTGCTTCAGCGGCCTTGCCCGCCACCTGCGGTTAGACAGCAGCTTAGACGCCCCGCTACGCGAGATGGCGATTCTGCAAACCGTCTATATGACCAAGAGCGCCTATGCCTACAGCCACCACCTCCAACTCAGCCGCAATGTCGGCGTCACCGACAACGATGTGAAGGCGATCGAAACCGAGACCGCCGTCGGCGACAGCGGCCTGCCGGATCTCGACCGAGCCGTGCTGCGCGCCGCGCGTGAAATGACGGATGAACGCGAACTGGCCGATGCGACGTTCGACACCTTGCGCGCCCATCTGAGCACAGCGCACGTCATCGATCTGCTGATGGTGATCGCGCTCTACAACAGTGCCGTGCGGTTGCTGGGAACGCTCGAGCTCGACGTCGAGCCCGCCTTTCAGACGGAACTCGATGCCCATCCGTTTACGAAGGAGATCGCCTGATGGCCCGCCTGCCCTATCTCGACGAAGACGACCTGGCCGAGAAAGACAAGGACATCGTCAAACGGCCGATCAACCTCAACCGCATCATCGCGCACAGCCCGGAAGCCGCGCACAAGTTCGGCGGCATCGGCGGCTACATCCGCTTTGGCAGTTCACTCGACCCGCGTCTGCGCGAGATGGCGATCCTGCAGGTCGGCTATCTGACCAAGAGCCCCTACGAATACAGCCACCATCTGAAAATCGGCCGCGATTTCGGGGTGGCCGAATCCGATGTGACGGCAATCGAGACCGAGACCGCGGGCGGCGACAGTGGCCTGCCGGAGCTCGACCGCGCGGTGCTGCGCGGCGCACGCGAGATGACCGAAGGGATGAAACTCTCCGACGACACCTACGCGGTGTGGGCGGAACATCTGAGCGAGGCGCATATCGTCGACCTCACCATGGTCATCGCCTTCTATAACGGCGTCGTGCGGCTGCTCGGCGCACTGGAAATCGATGTCGAACCGGAATACGCCCCGGAACTGGAGAAACATCCGCTGCCGGAATGATGAGCGAACAGGTGTCTTTCAAATGGGAATAATTCTCCCCTCACCCTGCCCTCTCCCCAAGGTGAGGGTTCATGTCGAGTGCGCAACCAAGCTCCCTCTACCTTGGGGAGAGGGTTGGGGTGAGGGGATGAACCGCGCGACATCGCGACTTTGATAAATTGCCCAAAGGAATAAGGAACACGTCATGGGAGACCGTCTGAAAGATAAGATCGCCATCATCGTCGGTGCGGGGCAAAGCCCGGGCCCGACACCAGCCATCGGCAATGGCCGCGCCACCGCGATGCTGTTCGCGCGCGAAGGGGCGAAGGTGCTGGCCGTCGACCGGCATCTCGACGCAGCCCAGGCGACGGTCGACCTTATCCTGGAGGAAGGCGGCGAGGCGGCGGCCCATGCGGCCGACGTCACAATCGAGTCTGACATGGAAGGCATGGTGACGGCCTGCAACGACCGTTGGGGCCGGGTCGATGTGCTGCACAACAATGTCGGGATCAGCGTCGAAGGCGGCGATGCGCCGGTCACCGAGATCACCACCGAAGCCTTCGACAAGATAATAAATGTCAATCTGCGCAGCATGGTCTACGCCTGCAAGCATGCCCTTCCGATCATGCGCAAACAGCAGAGCGGCGCCATTATCAATATTTCCTCGATGGCCGCGATTTCGAGCTATCCCTGGGTCGGCTACAAGGCGACCAAGACGGCGATGGTCGAGCTGACGCGGCAGATCGCCTTTCAGAATGCGGAGTACGGCATTCGGGCGAATGTCATCCTGCCAGGCAAGATGGACACGCCCATGGCGGTCGACCGGCGCGCCGACGCCTTCAACCGGCCGCGCGAAGAGATCGCCGCGGAGCGCGACGCCACGGTGCCGTTGCGCGGCAAGATGGGCACCGGCTGGGACGTGGCGCACGCCGCCCTGTTCCTCGCCTCCGACGAGGCCGGCTTCATCACCGGCGTGATCCTGCCAGTCGATGGCGGCGCCAGCACGCGGGTCGGCTAAGCTCCCCCTCACCTCAACAAGGAGACATCAGCATGGATATCAATGACGTCCCGATCCTGGTCCGGCGGGAAATCGAAGCCCGCATCGCTGGTCCCCTGATCGAAGCCTTTATGGAGAAGTTCGGGCGCGAGGAAACCATCGCCGTCGCGTCCGACATTATCCTGAAACTGGCCGAGGAATCGGGCCAGCAGCTTGCCGAACGCTGCGGCGGCAATTCCCTGGAGCATCTGTCGAACGGCACCGGTCAATGGTCGGCCGGCGGCGCCTTGAAGCGCGACGTGCTGGAGAAGACGGACAGCAAGTACAATTACAATATCGTCCGCTGCAAATACGCGGACATGTACAAGGAACTCGGCCTCGAAGAGCTCGGCTTCATCTTCTCCTGTGGTCGCGACGGCAAGATGTTCGGCGGCTTCAACCCCAACATCAAATTCGAACGCACCCAGACGATCATGCAGGGCGCGGCGTATTGCGATTTCCGGCTTTCGCTCGATGAGGGCGATGCGGCCTCATCCAAAGACGAGTAACCGGCCCATGCCAGCACCGACAGGGTAACGGATGAAGATTTGCATTTTCGGCATGGGCGCGGTCGGCGGCCATTTCGGCGCCCGGCTCGCGGCGGCCGGCCACGACGTGTCCGCGGTCGCTCGGGGCAAAAATTTGGCCGCACTGCGCCGCGACGGCGTCACCTTGCACAGCCAGGGCGACAACATAAACGCGCCGGTCCGCGCTTCGGACAAATCGGAAGATTTAGGCGTTCAGGATGTCGTCATCTCGACGCTCAAAGCGAACAGCCTGACCGATCTGGCGAACGGTATCGCACCCTTGCTCGGCTCAGACACGCCGGTGGTTTTTGCCCAGAACGGGATTCCCTGGTGGTACGATATCGGACTATCCAGCGACCGGCCCGCGCCGCCCGATCTAGGGAAGCTGGACCCGGGCGGCACGCTGCGCCGCGCCGTCACGCCGGAGCGGGTGATCGGCGGGATCATCAACTCGCCCAATGAAATGACCGCGCCCGGCGTCGTGCAGCACACCAGCCCACGCCAGTCGGTCCTGTCGATCGGCGAACCGGACGACCGGGACAGCGACCGAACCGCTGAATTACGGGCCGTCCTTCAGGCGGCGGGACTGATATCCGAGACCATCGCCGATATCCGCCAGACCATCTGGTCGAAGCTGGTCATCAACATGACCGCATCGACGCTCAGCCTGTTGACCGGCCATCAGGTCAGCGTCATCCGCAAGCAGGCGCGCGTTCGGGCGCTGTACCCGCGGGTGGCGCAGGAAGCGATTTCGATCGCCGCAGCGCACGGTATCGTCCTCGATTTCGATCCCCAGGCGCATATCGAACGGGTGCCCGACCACACACCCTCTATCCAGCAGGATTACGAGCGCGGCCGTCCGATGGAACTGGACAGCATGCTGTTCGTGCCCCTCGCCTTCGGCGCCGCCGCCGGGGTCGATACGCCGTGCCTCGACATGATTGCCGCCCTCGCGGCGGTCCAAGCGCAGGACAAAGGGTTGTACGAGGCCTAGATTGGCGCGCGGTCATATGCGCCATACTTTTTGATGGGATGTAGAATTTGAACCTACAAAACGACAATTGGGGCGCCCACGCCCGCGTTGGCATGTTCATCGTCGGCAGCGAAGCGGTACCGGAAGCCGAATGGTGGGCGATGCTGCCACCGGATGTCTCGGTACACGCGGCCCGCATCACCGCAAAGACGCCCTGGGCCTCGTGGCGGGCGGACCGGAACGGCGTCGAACTGTCGGACGACCTGGCGCGAGGTGCGGCGCAATTCGCATCCATGCGCCTGTCCGCGGTGGTCATCGGGCACAGCTCCAGCAGCTTCGTCGGCGGCGAGGGCTGGGACGCGGCGGTGGTGGAAGCGTTGTCGGAGATCGTCGGACCGGACACCGCCATCACGACGAACGGCCTGGACACGATGGCTGCCCTCCGGCATTCGGGGATGACGCGGCCCTATTTCGTCCTCCCGCCTTGGTTCAACGAAGCGACGGTCGCGACCGGTGTCCGCTATCTTTCAGATCACGGGTTGGGCCCTGCAGGGCATCTGAGCTACGACCCGGGCCCGGACTGGCGCGACGTTCCGCACAGCGAAATGTATCCGCGCGGCCTCGGCTTCGCGCAGGAAATCGAACCGCTGCACAAGCAGATCGTGGCCGGCTGTCCCGCCGACGCGGACGGAGTCCTGATCGCCGGCACCGGTTTCCGCTGCGTGGCGATCCTGGATGCGCTGGAACAGGCGCTGGACCGCCCCGTTGTCTCGGCCAATCAGGCCAGCCTATGGAATTGCCTGAAACTGGCCGGTGTCAACAGCGATATCTCGGGATACGGAAAGCTTCTTAAGGCTTGAAGCGTATTCACGGCGCCCCCGCGGCGATCAGCGCGCCTCGTAAAGGTCGGCGCGGGAGGGCGGCAGCGGCGGCAACCCCTTGGCCGAATAGGACGCCAAGGTCTGGAATATGCGCGCGGACCCCCGCTGAAAGGCAAAGGAACAGCCGGTGAGATACGCGGTCCAGAGCTGATAGGTCGGCGCGCCCACCATCGCCTCTGCTTCTGTGCGGCGAGCACTGAGCCGCTCGCACCAGATTTGCGTCGTGCGCTGGTAGTGGCGCCGCCAGCCCTCCACATCATGGACTTCCAGTTTGGCGATCTCCATCTCCGAGACCGTGTGGCCGATATCGTCGAGTTCGCCGCCCGGAAAGATGTATTTCTGCAGGGCCCGCTGCTCGGGCCGTTTCGAAAAGCGGGTCCGCTTACGTTTTCCGCCGCGGCTGATCGCGTGGTTCAGGAATAGCCCGTCGGAATCCAGAAGGCTGAGGATTTTGGAGAAGTAGCCCGGGATGTTCGACAGACCGATATGTTCATACATGCCGACCGAGGCGATCTTGTCGAACTGGCCCTCCAGGTCCTGATAGTCGACGATCTCCACCGTCGCCCTGTCGGACAGCCCGTCGGCCTGCAGCCGCGCCCGCGCCTCTTCCGCCTGCGGCGGCGACAGGGTGATACTGAGGGCGGTCACGCCGTAATGCTTGGCCGCTTGCCGCAGCAGCCCGCCCCAGCTGCAGCCGATATCGAGGAAGCTATCCCCCTCCGACAGCCGCAGCTTGCGGCAGATCATGTCGAGCTTCGCCTGCTGCGCCTCTTCCAGCGTTTCTTCGCCGGTGGGAAAATAGGCGCAGGAGTACTGCATCTCCGGGTCGAGGAACAATTTGTAGAATTCGTTACCGACATCGTAGTGGAACTTGATGAAGGCATCGTTCTCGCGCCCTGCCGCCGTCGCGCCTTCCGCATCGCCAGCGAAAGCGCGCACATCGGGCGCGGCGTCCGCCTTGGCGAAGGCCAGCGGCGCCATCAAAAGCGCCAGCCGGGGCTTCGCCAATTTCTTAAGCCAGCGCTTGATGTCGCGGTCGGCGGCCAGGCAACCGCCGAGATGGATCCACGACCCGCCTTCAAGATCGATCCGGCCCCCGACATAGTGCCGGATCAGCCGGTCGAGAGTGGAGCGTCGAAGCAGCGAGGGCAGCACGCCGGGTGACGCCAGCGCGATCGCCGGCGGCGGCGCGGCCGAGCGGTTCGAGACTCCCGTCCCAAAGCCTAAGCGATAGCGGAATATCGACCTCATCCCGAAGGAGTGCCGCGATCCTGCGTGTTCGTGTGAGAAGACGATCCTCAGTCATGGCGAGGTCAATATTATGGCGCTCCCGTCGCGCCAGCAATGCGAACACACGGTGCCGTGATGAGATCTCCGCCCGTGGCCGGCTGCACTCGTTTTGGAAAACCGCTACGGCATTCTAATGTCGTCGCCGGGTCATAGTCGTGACCGGTTCCCCCGTCGCAAAACCACTATTGAGGAGACCACGCCATGGGCGCGCTTGACGGCATCAAAGTTCTCGATCTGAGCCGCGTGCTGGCCGGGCCCTTTTGCGGCCAGATGCTCGCTGACAACGGCGCGGAAGTCATCAAGGTCGAGGCTCCGGGCGGCGATCTGAACCGGGGCTTCCCCTACGCGCTCGGCGATGGCCAGACCTCCAACTGGCTGGCCGTAAACCGCGGCAAGAAGGACATCACGCTCAATCTGAAATCGCCCAAGGCGCGGGAATTGCTCGATGCGCTGATCGGCAAGGTCGATGCGGTCATCCAGAGCTTCCTGCCCGACACCGCGGAGAAACTCGGCGTCGGGTACGACCGGCTGCGCGGGCTGAACCCGGATCTCATCTACTGTTCTATTTCCGGTTACGGCGCGAAAGGACCGCTGCGCAACAAGCCGGGATACGACACCATGGTCGCCGCCTATGCCGGGCTGTTCGCCTTGACCGGAGAACCAGACCGACCGCCGGTGCGGCTCGGCGTTGCCGCCATCGACATGTCGACGGGGATGCTGGCCTATAGCGGCATCGTCAGCGCCCTGCTGGCGCGCGAGCGCGGCGCGGGCGGCCAGCGGGTTGACGCGTCCTTACTGGAATCGGGCGTCACCTTGCTCGGCTATCAGGGCGTCGCCTGGACCGCCGGCGGCGTTCTGGTCGAACGCGAGGGCGCGGGGTTCACCCGCATCTCCCCCTACGGCGTCTACCGGGCGCGCAACGGCGAACTGCTGGTCGGCGCGCCGTCGGACGCCATGTGGGCGAAGCTGTGCGACGTGCTGGACGCCGCCCATCTGGTGGACGATCCGCGCTACGCCTCGAATGAAACGAGGTGCCAGCATGACGACGCGCTGCGCGCCGACCTGGAGGCGATCCTCGCGACCGAGGACGTCAAGACCTGGACGGGCCGGCTGGAAGACGCGGGCGTGGCGACGGCCCCGATGAACCGGCTGGATCAGGTGCTGCAAGACGAACAGGTGCTGGCCAACGACATGGTCGTTACCGCCGCGCGGCCCGACGGCTCCACGGTCGACCTGCTGGGACTGCCCTTCAAACTGTCCGGCACGCCAGGGCAACCGGGCGCCGCTCCGCCGGAACCCGGCCAGCACAACGAGGCGGTGTTCGCCGACCTGCTCGGCCTGTCGCAAGACGATATCGAGGGGTTGCGGAAAGACGGCGCGATCTAAGCCGCGAAATCTCCCGGCCCGTAGGCGTTCGCATGACGCACCGTGGCCTCGCGCAGGTCACCCACGGCGGCGCAGCCGAGCTGGCCCAACGTGGCGCTGAGCTCTTCCTGGAACAGATCGATCAGGTGACCCGGGCCCTGTTCGCCTAGGGCGCCGAGACTCCACAAGAACGCCTTGCCGGCAAAGGCGGCATCGGCGCCACATGCGATACCCCGGGCGACATCCACGCCGGAGCGTACGCCGCTATCGACGATG
>Ga0310344_10003110_pt1 | contig 12406 bp, 9 predicted proteins | sample HC15DNA20200_MG_FD_203801 | JGI IMG/M metagenome (GOLD analysis project Ga0310344, IMG submission 203801) | Marine microbial communities from station ALOHA, North Pacific Subtropical Gyre - HC15-DNA-20-200_MG | ecosystem: Environmental > Aquatic > Marine > Oceanic | place: Pacific Ocean: North... | reverse complement strand
AACTCTGCCTCTATTAGCCCCGACCACATATTTTGTGGTGATTGTGTATTTCATAGGTGCACTCCAGATGTTTGTTCAAGTGTTCATTATGACCGCAAAGCCCTGTGGCACATGTGATCCCATGATGGGAGGACCGCTAAACAGTACTGTGACTGTAGTAGTGCTTGTTTACGAAAATGCATTTTGGTACTTGAAGATGGGATACGCATCTGCAATGTCCTTCTTCTTGTTTGTGGTCATAGGTATCGTGTCTTTGCTCAATGCACGTCTACTAAGTTACGACATCGGCTACTAAGTCTCCGGAGGCAAGCACATTAGGGTCTGCTACCAGACGATCAGTTGCCTGAAATAAATTAATCATTATATTGTTATTTTCTGGATCGATTGCGAAACACCACCACTGCTTCTGCTAACCTCAATGACAGTGGGACAATAAGCAGCAACACTGTCATCAGTGCTAAAAATGCTAATGGAAACCCCAACCAACCTAGGGGTATCATGACAAAAGGGATCCATACCCATGATCCAACGGACCACACCCGATTTAATCGCAGATACCATTTGGAGCGCCGCAATTTCGCTCTCGGCCCATCAAGGTCATGCGGCCGATGCATATCAGAGGGCTTATCGCGCACTATGAAGTCCCGGCATCGAAAGCACCTCAGTATTCAGTTGATGATATTTTGCTGCAGATAACATAATGTTGGATAATGGGGCTTCGGATATAGGCCCAAAATGACCAATACATTCTACTAAGGATCCTGCGATGATTTTCCACATTACTCACAAACACGACGAAACTATTTGCCCGCTCCACGATAAAGAGCGAGGAGAGGCAACGTTTGGATCATTGATGCAGTCGCTAGAAGAGAATGTCGACAAGGTGCTAGGTGTATGGACTGACCCAGCCGGACACAGAGTATTCATAGTGGTAGAAGCATCTGAGCAGTCCCAAATAACGATGGGATTATGGCCAATCATACCCGCTGGCACTGCTGAAATAGTACCAGTCACAGATCTCGCAAAGATGCTAGCATCTCGAGCAAAAAAGCTAAATTCCTAAAACCTCAACTAAATTATTTCATAAAACGGCCAAATCTGAACATTCAGCACCGTATTTCAACTAGGCTAGCAATGGTAGTTTTCAAGGTTCTGTTATCGGTCAAAAACCTCATAATTGAGGTATGGTTCCTTTTTAACAAAAACAGTCGTTAACGAGAGAGATATTCCCCGCGATGCGTCCCAATTATCACTATAGCTCCCTTGGGAAGGAATACTGCTACTTCAGGCTGAGGTCTGAGGTTCGGTAGGAGCCCCGCAACTCTCACAATTCACCCAGTCAGTTTCCAACTCACAATTACAATTAGCGCACCGACGCGGCCCTTGTGCAGAGCCACAGTTGGAGCAGTTGCCGGAGTGGCCCCTACCCCACGTGCCGCATCTTGAGCACTGCCATCGTTCCTCATTCATACAAACACTCCCTCGCTAAAGCAATTGACAAACTTTCGCATAAACGACCGACACTCCGAACTTGAATCTTTTTCAAAAATTCAACTGTTAGTTATTCTGATCCGATTTTTGGTGAAATTCAAGTTGAGCATATCGCGTGCTATGGTAGCTACCTTAGACCATTTCAACAGTCACCAATGTTATTTAGCAGGATTACCGATGAGTGAACTATTTCAAAATATTTATGTTTTCAAAAACGGCTCCACATATGTTGCGCGTGGCCAAGTCGATTCCACCGATATTGTTTCTAACAATGAAGCGTCGATAGTTATCCAAGAATGCATTTCAAAATTAGAGAACTCTGGGGGGCAAGTTTTATTGCAACCAGGTCACTATTCCATAAACGAGTCAATCGAGATTCAAAACAATGTGTGGCTAAAAGGAAGTGGTAGAGGAACTCGAATCGAAGTGCCATCCTCGGTTCAAACCGGCATTATCTGCGCAAACGGAAAAGGGGTAGTCATTTCAGATATGATCATCAGCCCTTCCGAAAGACATGGTTCACAAAACGGAATAGTCATCTCAAACTCAGGCGATTGCCAGGTAAGAAATGTATTAACCCAGGGATTCTTAAATAGCGGAATCACGATTCGTGATAATTCATTCCTGTGCCAACTAGATAACTGTAAGTCAGCCGACAATTTAAGGGCTAACATTCTCACATCGAACATGCTAAATAACGGGCGTGGTGGAGACTTCGTACCCAACTTGATTACAAACTGCATTACTTACGCAGGTGGCACAGGAATTGAAGTCGAAAAGTCGATCGTGCTCAACATAGTTGGCTGTGCAATTTTTCAGCCGACAAATCATGGCTTTCACATACACTCAACTAGCAATAGTGTATTAGTCTCAGGATCTCGGACGTTCCAGTGTGAACAAAACGCAGTTTTTGTCGATTCATCACATGAACTTAATCTGTCCAGCAACATTTTCTGTTGGCATCGAAGGCATGGCATAGAACTAAAAGATGTCTCGTGGGGAGCCATCAATGCAAATGAGGTTATCGATCAGGGTGTTCGCTCACGTGATGGATCGTTTACCGACGGAATAGTCCTCAGTCAAAATACACAAGGCATGCAGGTTGTTGGCAACACAGTCTTTAATTGGGGAGACCAGGTACCCATGCGAAACGGAATAGTAGAAGACGCAAGCTGCAAAAACAATATCGTATCTAACAACAACATCAACTGTTTCGAGCAAAACGCATTATCCCTCGCTGGACAAGGCACCATAGAAAACAACAATCTGACGGCTGACACAGATGCTTACCAAGGTTTAGGTAGACCTCCATATCCCGATTACGATATGACCAATATTGAATCATTTTTAGAAATCTAAGATCCGTTGAATACGACACGGCAACACCATTTTTTTATGGATAACTAAGATGACGATCCTCCGTCAACAGCCAAAAAACAAGATGGAGAGGCCGTGATATTTGCAGTCATTCATGTTGGAGCAATGCTTGCATACGCAACGATAGCCAGATATTGCAGGGCAGACGCAAAATCTTTCTTTATTGCTGGAGCGGTCAGTTATTTCGTCGCGGCAATATGCGCAGTAATCTGGGTATTAACCATGACTGACGGATTTATCTTTGACCGGGCGGCCATTGTTCTCGGGTTATATACAGGCTTCGTTTACCAACCTATGTACATAGTTCTGTTTGGACTGATTTCATTAGGAGGGATGGCTTTTACAGCGGCAACTAACCGTGTTTCCTCATTATTGCCGATACTAGCGGCGATATTGCTATGGGGAGAGACTCCATCGTCACTCAGGATTGCCGGTACAGTGATAGTACTTGTGTCGGTACCATTTGCTAGTTGGGACGCATACCAACGCAGCAGGCGAAGAAATATCCATAAGCTTGCACTACCGTTGTTAATACTGGCTACGCTTGCTCTATATGGGTCTGGTAATGTCGCATCAAAGGCGTTTGTTGAATACCAAACCACATCTGGACCCGCTGATTACACAGTGTTCTTGTTTATTGGCGCGAGCATAAGCACCATAGTTACAACACCATTAGTTAGGCGTCTTGTAATACGAGAAAAGACCGCAATTATGCCATCTTCCGTAATCTACAATCCTGCAGGTCGCTTTAAACCCTTCATGTTCGGCTCGTTGTTAGGGATCGCAAATTTCACACAAGCAATTGCCTTGGTGCACGCCTTAACCGATCAGCCGGCAACATTAATATTTCCTCTAATAGTCGGCACATCTATGCTGCTAACTATGCTTGTTGACATACTTGTTTGGAAACAATGGTTTAGCCATTGGACTGTACTCGGAATTTTGTTGTCAGCAATCGGAGTTATTGTTATCAATCTCTAGCGTTAGCAAACTCGACGGCAGATTGCTAATCCCAGACCGCAAGACCTAGCAAGCGTTTCCCAAGACTTGTTAATCGAGCCGGCAAAGCGTTATTTTTCTCCCATTCGCGTGGGTCACCGGGGAACGCCTCACGTTGGGGGCTATCCAATTCCCGCCACAACCTTATTCTTTCAAGTCGATCAACCGAATCATCCCAATCAGCCGGATACATAGAAACATATTGAGCCATCCTCACATTATTTCCTGAAAAATTGGGTCGAATCCCATGAGGCAAAAGGGAGTTAAATATCAAAAGATCTCCAGCGTGAAGATCGATATTGACAACGGTAAGTCCTTTAATATCAGGATGCATAGGGTCGCGGCCACTTGCTTGTTTGCCTTCCCATTCGCAAAAATCAGTAAATAATTCAGGAACACATTGAAATCCACCGACTTCAGGATTGTGGGCATTAAGGCTAAGAACCCCTTGAACACCTATAGGTAGCGGCCGCAACGAAGTATCCACATCCCAATGAATGAATCCATCTCCGACCTCGTTACGCTTCCTGGGAGGGTTAAGGTTAGCCCGATCGATCGCTACCCAAAGATCTTCGCGATCCCATATGTCGACAAATGCATCATAGACCCGTTTCTCCATTCGGTTATCCCATAGAAACTGATGATTATATATTTCAACCATACCCGTATCGTTTAGTTCAACCATACGGTGGTCGCGTCGTTGTGGCCTAGACCAAGTGGACACGTCATCGGGGTCCATTTCCTCAAAGGCCCACAGTAAATCCACAAGACGTCCTATGTTTTCCTCTGGGACAGCGTTAGGGATTATTACATAACCCATAGTCTGCCAGTGTGACCAATCATCAGCCGACAAAACTCGAAGCGGCAAGGTTTTGTTGATGTCTCTTAATTGGGTAGCTGTCTTAGTGCTCGTAGCATGAGAATCTTTGTTCTTCATATTTACTTTATCCTGCCTGCAATTATGAGAATGACCTGTCCGGAAATATACCAGTTAATCATTCATACAAGGAACGTAGAAAACCGATATCACTTCACTATCGCATAAACCTAGAATCGCATTCTATTGAGCAAAATCTATGATCATCCGAACTAACCCATACATCACGAGGAATCATCTGGCCACAGAGAGCACAATGTTCCACTTTAGTATCCCACCAATCACGTTTCAATGTTTTCCATGAGCCATCAGAACCTTTGCGGCTACTCGTCCAGTGAGATTGGTGCTTATTAACAGGCGCATAGGAATTCGGGCCTGACGACTGTAGCTGAGAGCGCCTATCTTTCGTCTTTGCTGCATCTATCGCCAACGCATCTTCCCGAGTTTCAAAAACCACTCCATACGCTTCACAAGCCTGTTGCATCGACACATAACCCTCTACTACATCATGCATAACAGCCTCCAGATCTCGCTGAAACGGATGGCCATATCCACCTCCACCGGAACTTCGAAGAATTAACATATCACCACGTCTTATGATTACATTAGCAACACGAGAGTTGCTAAGAGTTCCAAACGCCTCCATGAATGTGACATATTTGTCAGTTCCAGCTTTCTTAATAAGAAGCTCGGATGTACCACCAGGTCTACCGTCAAACAAACCCCAAGGCCCAGTGACCATGCGATCGTACAAGGCCGAAATTGTAATCTCGTCAGATAACACTTCTAGCAGTCGTTCAGTGCCAAGACCTCCCCTAAACCTGCCGGCCCCCCCGGTATCCGGACGCAAAGAGTAAGACCATTCTCTGTAGGGGTAACGAGTCTCAAACACCTCTACAGGTGTGGTGATACAGTTGCCGTTGGGAACACACAAATTGTCATTTCCATCGCGATCAAATTTCCCTCCCCATCCGACTCCATCGAAATGGTAATGAACAAACATCCGCCCAGTGTCCGGATGATTGCCACCAAATAAAAAATTACACGACGTACCGCCTGTAGCAGCAGACACCCGTTCCGGAACCGCCTGGGCCATAGCTCCCATTACTATGTCCCACAACCTAGGATGGGTTTCTGTATTGCCTCCCACAGAAGCACCCGGCTCAACCACATTAACCATAGAACCTGGTGGTGAAATCACTGTTACAGGGCGATACGCTCCGTCATTATGTGGAATATCGTTATCAACTAGGTTAAAAAGACCATTGTAGATGGCTGATGCACTGACCCCATAAGTGCAATTGAGTACATGTGGGCCCTGCGGATCAGTGCCGGTGAAATCGGCTATCACTGACTCGCCCCGGATACTCATCGTCAATCGAATCATGTTACGCGTCGGTGGGTTGGCAGCATCCTCCATATGATCTTCGAAGAAGTAATCACCATCAGGGATAGCTCGGATCTCCGACCGCATCCAGTTTTCCGCATAATCCAGGAGTTGCTCTATGGCGGAGTTCATAACGTCGTAGCCGTATTCAGAGAGAAGTTCATGAACACGATTTTCAGCCACGTTTAACGATGCCAACATCGCATGAAGATCACCCCAGGAATATCTTGGAGCACGGTGATTCGCCATAATTATTCGCCATACGTCATGCACATACTCCCCTCCACGCATAAGCCATACAGGAGGTACCCGCAATCCTTCTTGGTAGACTTCCGTAGCCGTTGCGGCAAATCCGCCCACGGCCATACCCCCTACTTCCACCATATGGGCTATATTGGCTACGTATCCAAATAATTGGTCATCAAAATACACTGGCTTCACCACTACGTGCTCAGGCATGTGAGCTCCCCCACGATAGGGGTCATTATGCACAAGAACGTCACCCTCCTCTATTGCGTCATCGCCAATTTCGGCAATTAGCCATTTAACAACAAATCGAATAGCGCCTACTTGGGCGGGCGAGAATTCCGTTTGAGAAACCATCCTGCCATGACGGTCGAAAAGTACGCATGAGAAGTCCAGGCTCTCGTTAAATATCGGGGAATATGCAGCTCGCATCATTGTGGCTCCCATATCCTTAACCACTCCGGTCAAACGATTGTTGATTACATTTAGCGTCACCAAATCAGACGTATGATGTAACTCAGCAGTCACTGGTGATACCTAGTTCCAGAATCCCAATGCCATCACCAGTAATGGTTAGGGCTTCATTAGGACAAACCAAAATAGTGGAATCTAGCTCCTCAATTACGGCCGGACCAACTATAACTTCGCCAGCCTGAATCCAGTTTCTGCGATAAACAGGTGTATCAACCGGTTCATCTGGGTTAAACCATACCGATCGGTACTCGATGGTTGAAGGGGCCTCTTCCTGAAACACTGGTTTTAGTTTCGGTGGATTTGCAAGGCCAATTGCGGTCACGTTGAACTGTACTAATTCAATGATTTCATCTGCAATGTGATATCCATAAATTCCTTCGTAGTGTTTGTGAAAAGAATCGATCAATCGCTTAATCGATGCCTCATCAACAGGGCCATCCGGAATATTAAGTTCCTCTTCATAATTTTGCCCCATATATCGCATGCTCACTGTTCGGATGATATGCGGGTTCCCAATAAACCCCTCTTGTCGAATTTCGGTTATCGCCAAGTCTGCAAGCTCCCGCAGACGCAAGTCAATGTCGACAGCATCGATTTCAGTAGAACGGACAAAATGAGTCCAGGTCTTGTCCACCCGCTTATCAGCCAAAAGGGTACCAAACGCTGAACCAAGACCGGGATGCGGAGGTATAATTACCCGTTTTGCACCCACAGCTGAAGCCACAGCTGAAGCATGCAATGGACCAGCGCCTCCGAGTGCCACTATCGAGAAGTTTCTAGGATCGATTCCACGACTCACAGTCAGTTGACGCACTGATTCAGCGATGTTTTCAGCCGCCAATTCAGTGATTGCATGAGCTGTTTCGTATACACCTGCATGTAATGCTGTTGCCAATTTTGAAACAGCAGCATGGGCTAGATCCACGCTGAGGTCTATCTCTCCTCCAAGAAAGAACTTAGGGTTGATGCGTCCCAAGATCACGTTTGCATCGGTGACAGTCGGCGCCTGTCCTCCTTGCCCGTAGCTCGCAGGACCTGGTTCCGAGCCAGCACTTTGAGGGCCAACAACTAGCCTTCCACCAGGGTCTATTGAAGCGATGGAACCTCCGCCCGCCCCTAGTGAATTTATCTCGACAAAGGGCGCTGCCACAGGCAAACCCCATTCTATCTCCCATTTCAATGTGTATTTGATGAGACCATCCACAACCAACCCGACATCAGTGCTCGTGCCTCCAATGTCTAATCCGATAACATTCAGTTCATCGCATAACTGCCCAAAATGCCGAGCAGCGATTATCCCACCAGAAATTCCAGACAGAACCGTTTGAACTGGCATTTCCCCTGCGGCTGATGATTGCATTTGGCCGCCATTAGACTTCATAACGCTCCATGGACGACGGTAGCCATAGTGCTGCAACCCTGACTCTAAGGACGAAACGAATTTAGTCATAAGCGGCCTAATGTACGCGTCAGCAAGGGTAGTACTAGCTCGATCGTATTCTCGCCAAATGGGAGCCACCTGAGAAGAAATGGACAGCGATATTTGCGGGAACTCAGACTTCAAGAATCTAGCAATTTCCTTCTCGTGTTCATCGTTGACGTATGAGAACAAAAGATTGACAGCGATACAATGCTCTCGATCAGCGTTGTCTGAGATGCTTTCACTAATCAATTCAGCAAGTCGCTGCTGAGATCCTAATGACATTTTTTGTACTTCGTCGCCCTGATAACTCAAACGTCCGTCGATCCCAAACGAGTCACGACGATTCACAAGCGGTACTGGCGATTTCCATTCTAAATCATAGTGAAATTTCCGATTTGAGCGTTGAGAGAATGGAACGTCTTCAAATCCTTGCGTCGTGACATATATGACATGTGCTCCACGGCGTTGATGAATCGCGTTGATACCAACAGTAGTCCCAAGAACCAGGTATGAAATATCTGTAGCATTCACTGCGCTTCGCTCAAGACCTTCCATTATCACTGCGCCAGGATCATCACTTCGCGATGGCCTCTTCGTTACTGTAAACGTGCCATCTAAAGCATCAAGAACAACTATGTCAGTAAATGTACCCCCTGTGTCTATCCCCACTTGGTAAGTCAAATATCAATCCTGCACACTGAATAAGAATGGTTTTTTGTCATGCTGCGAGAGAATTGCGCGCATTGGATATTGCTTGATCAACAATACTGATCATTTGATCAACTTCAGACTCAGAAATAATATACGCCGGACCAAAAATCTGAACATTGGTAGAAGGCCGGGTAATTAAACCAAGTTTTCTGCACTCTTCATCAACCTTTTTGGCAAACGCTATATCGTCTGAGAACGGTTCATGCGTAGTCGCATTCCGTACGTATTCGACCCCGATAAGAAGCCCTTCTCCGCTCACCTGCCCGATCTCAGGATGCGTTGCTTGAAGTGATTGAAGACCGTTTGTCAGTCTTTCACCCAATTTTCCAACCCGAGCAGGAAGGTTCAGGTCGATCAACTGACGCATTACGGCAAGCCCTGCAGCCGCAGCAGTAGGATTTCCCCCGTACGTCTGACCCGCGTGAAATTGAACCATATCAGATTCATCACCCCAAAACGCTCCAGCGACCTGATCGTTCAGTATCACAGCTGATAACGGATAGTATCCGGCGCTAATTGCCTTACCAACAACCAATATGTCCGGCCAAACGTCGTAAAGATCCGCACCAAACATATGCCCGAGCCTTCCCACCCCAGTTATGATTTCGTCGAAAATCAAAACTACGTTGTGTTTGTCGCATATTCGTCTCAGCTCACTCAAATATCCGGGTGGAGAAGGTATAAATCCGTCCCCCGAAACGATAATAGGCTCAGCTATAACAGCAGCAACAGTGTCTGGGCTCTCATTAATAATTGTGTCTTCGATCATTCCCGCACACAACCTGTCGCAAGATGGGAATTCCAAGTTGAAAGGACACCGGTAACAAAACGGTGGAGGAACATGCACATAGCCAGTAGCAAACGGTTCGTAATGACTCTTTCTGGCTGCTCCCCCTGAGGCCGCCAACGCGCCCATTGTGCCCCCGTGATAGGAGCCATAGCGAGAAACCACTTTGTATTTGCCCGGATTTCCAGTTTGTCGATGGTATTGGCGCGCCATCTTCATGGCAGCCTCAGTGGCTTCAGAACCTCCACTAAGAAACTTCATCTTGTTGAATTCCGAAGGTGTGACACTCGACAGCATCTCAGCAAGCTCTAATGATTTATCGTTAGTAGAGTACATTGGCATACCAAAGTGCAATTTCTGCATCTGTTCATTAATAGCATCTATAACCGGTTGATAGCCGTATCCAAGAATATTTGTGAACACCCCAGCCAACCCATCCATATAACGCTTGCCAAGATGATCGGTAACATATATTCCATCGCCCTCTACTAAAATCAGCGGATCTTTAGAAAAAGTCTTCATTTGGAGAAAATCAACGAAGACCCGTCCACTAAGGTCTTTCATCTCTTGTGGTGTAAACGAGCTCAAGTGCCATTCCTCCTAAAAACCGATCGATGTCAGGATAATATGGATATTCGAATCACACCAAATAAGACCAATGTCATTATGTCAATCAAAGCCTGGTAAAAAATTAGCCTCAGCTTCAAAAAGATCGAGTGTCATTTCTCTGATTTGACTTGGAGTGCAGGTTGCAGCGCACAATGGATCTAGCATCAATGCATGTATCGCTGCTTCTTTGTTGCTATTGATAGCCGCTTCAACGGCCAGCTCGTAAACTGACATATTTGAGCGACATATAGCTGCCATCTGTGCTGGGAGAACCCCAAATTTCGTTGGTTGTATGCCTAGATGGCTAGCTATACATTCGACTTCAACAATCCCTTCTTTCTGCAAGTTACCAATCAGAGTCGATCCAGAACCGTCATGATTGGCGACATTGCCATGAAATGAGAATTCTCCTCGGTTCGTCACAGCGTCAATAATGTGTGAAGCATATTCATGGCTCATCTCCTGATTTATCGGCTCATCCCCAGAAAGCATTTTTTGTCTATGAGCGTCGTGCTCTTTTCTCCTACCCGGCCAATGATTTGCATAGAATCGCGATTCACCGTCATGACCGGGTCCACAATAAGTGCGAAGCGCAGTATCGTCAGAACGATAGTACGGCAGATATTCACTAAGATGCCCGGAGCTTTCCGTTATAAAAGCACCAAAATTAACCATCATGTCTTTGCGGACAAGATCTCCCGCGTCGTCAATATTTGCCGGGCAGTCATTTAGATCATTTTTGGCCATTTGCATCAAATCAGGATACAGGTCCTGACCGTTGTGCCGAAGCCTTGTAAACCATGCCAAATGATTAATTCCGGCGCATTCCCAGTGCATTTCGTCGTAAGGAACCTGCGCTCGTTTAGCCAGCAGTTTGCTCGTCGCCTGTACAGAGTGACAGAGGCCGACAACGCTCATTGGGCTAACTTGCGAAGCCGCCAAGCACAACATGCTCATCGGATTGGTATAGTTCAAAACTAATGCATTGGGGCACATAGCCTCAGCATCTTTCAAAATATCGAGAAAGACCGGAATAGTACGAAGACCCTTAAATACACCTCCAGGGCCAATGGTGTCCCCTATGCATTGGTCCACGCCATAAGAGGCAGGAATATCGTTGTCAAAACGAACACAATCTAATCCATTTACTTCGATTGTCACGATAATAAAGTCCGAACCAGGAAGAGCCTCTCTACGGTCGGTATAGCGACACACTTCCCAGTCAGCATCACCACATATTGTATCTACAGTGCGTTGGACCAACTCACCCATCGTTTGAAGTCGTGCAGCATCGATGTCCACAAGATTGAGCCGACCTCCATTGCCTCCGGCAATGTTAAGTAAATCTGCCACCAAGACCTGGGTAAACATGCTGCCGGCCCCAACTATTGTCGCATTGATCGGCCTGGCATCAGCGCTCATATCAGGATCACTACGCATACATTAACTCCTTACAATATCTCAACGAGAGCCCCATTTTACCCGACACCAAATACCAGAAAAGTGCATGCCAAAGAAGGTTGGAGTACTATCTACTCAATACGTTCTCCCTACCATAACGAGAGTCCTGATGTCGACGATATAGACTGGTGGGGGGTAACTGTTGCAACTTGGAGCTGAACTTGAAGATCACGGATATCAACACAATATCTTTTCAGGTTCCACGTGACAGACGGGCGACACGCTGGGGATACGCAGAATGGAATCCAGACCTTCCAAGTAGCCCAATGCGCATACTTAAGATAACCACTGACGCGGGACACGTGGGATACGATACTTATGGAATTGCATATGGTACATTCGCCCCTCCACAATCAGTAGTTGATAACCTTATTAAACCTTTGCTTATTGGCGAAGACCCACTCAATCGTGAACTCTTATGGCAATGGATGACCAATCACAAGGGCCTCAGCGAAGGTGTCGTTGGCTCCATAGATTCCGCACTGTGGGACCTTCTCGGTCGCATGGCAGACGTGCCGGTCTACAAATTGCTCGGTGGTTACCGAGATCGAGTACTCGCCTACT
>Ga0310344_10003109_pt1 | contig 12406 bp, 9 predicted proteins | sample HC15DNA20200_MG_FD_203801 | JGI IMG/M metagenome (GOLD analysis project Ga0310344, IMG submission 203801) | Marine microbial communities from station ALOHA, North Pacific Subtropical Gyre - HC15-DNA-20-200_MG | ecosystem: Environmental > Aquatic > Marine > Oceanic | place: Pacific Ocean: North... | reverse complement strand
GTTCTCTGCTGCGATCCCCTGGAGTACATCGTCATCCAACCACTCATCAAGTGGACAAACAGCTGCAGGATTGCCACTAAAGAGTTTGGTTGAGAACGCATCTACCTGGTAAAGCGGGATCCTCATGTATCCTCCATTGTCCATATCAACTTGAAAGGCACCCCAAGTGACTGTGAGAATGGTTGCATCAGATTGTCGAGATCGTCAGCAGCCATTCCCCAGAGCCATTCAATGCTTTATCAAATATACGGTGTTGTTCACATATATGCGCATTGGAAATACTTTTCCGGAACCATAAATCACTGAGATCGAAAGACACGGAGATGAGACATGTCAACTAGATTGGTCGCACAGGAGTGCATTCCATGCCGAGGGGGAATCCCTCCACTTAGAGGCGCCGAATTAGCTCAACTCGCCGAGGAATTGGGATCGGACTGGGACATCATCGACGAACATCACCTGGAAAAAGAGTTCGCCTTTCCAAATTTCGTTACTGCACTCGCGTTCGTGAATCTCGTTGGGAATCTCGCTGAGGAACAGAATCACCACCCTGATCTTATGCTTTCTTGGGGGCGAGCCATGGTCCGTATATGGACACACAAGATCGATGGGCTCACTGAGAGTGATTTTGTGTTCGCGGCGAAAGCTGAGAAACTGTTCGAAGAAACTTCATAACCAGTCTTTATGTCGAGAAGCTCAAAAGCACTTCGCGTAAAGCATCAATATCAGACGCATCGTTATAGACGTGAGGAGATATGCGGAGCGCATCTCCCCGCAATGAACAGTACACACCTGCTTCTACAAGTCTCGCCTGCAATGAATCAAGCTCCCATCCTTCTGGAAGCCGAACACCGAGCATATGCCCTGTCCGCCAGAAGTCATCTTCCATGGCCCAACCCTTCTCTCTAAGCTCATTCGTAAGACTCTCTAGGAGAGCGACACAGTAGGCGCGAATATCAGCAGGTTCCCAAGCACTAATACAGTCCAGGGCCTCTATCATCATTGGGACCAAAATAAAGTTGGCTGTCTCTCCCACGTCGTAACGAACTGCACCAGGGCGATACTGATCTGTATAGTCGACGAGAGCCTGAAAATCATCCGATCCTTCTCGTGCGAAACAGTTCTCTTCTAGAGGGATTCCATCGTCAAAACGCTCACCAAAGTGTGCCAAAGCCATCGAATATGGCCCCAGCAACCATTTATATCCGACCGTAATGAGCGCGTCCGGCTGAATCTCGTCCAAATCGAATGGGACCGCCCCAATCGACTGAGATCCATCAACAACCAAGGCTGCCCCCACCTCTCTCGCACGCTTCCCAACGGCTACAAGATCAATCCGGGTACCATCCGTCCAATGACAGTGCGGAAGGGCGACAACAGCGGTCCCTGGCCGAATGGCATCAAGCAAACGTTCATTCCACCGTGCCGCCGATGGCGGCGGTCCTGGTCGGTGTACCGTAAACAGCTCACACTCATTCTCCACCGCAAGCCGTCGCCAGATATAGACGTTGCTCGGGAACTGTTCCCCAAGAATGACAATCCGCTGACCTCGACCTAATGGGAGGTTGCGAGCAGCAGCGGTCACACCATAAGAAGCTGACGGCATAATCGCGACTCGCTCTGAGGTCCCCCCGACCAGCGCAGCAAAACGTTCGCGGAGATGATTACAACCGGAAAAAAACTCGCTGCTAGGAAATGGTGTCGGGGATCGTTTGGTTTGGAGGCCAGTGATGCCAGCCATCTCTACAGACCGGGGAATCGGACCTAAATACGCACAGTTGAGGTAGTGCGCACTGTCATCGAGCTGAAACTGATCCTTCTGACATGTGAACGGTGCAACCTGTGTAACAGTCATATGCGATCCTTAGTTGCAGCCATAATACGGGAACGGACTTGCGTTCGATCAACTTTTCCGTTCACCGTATGTGGTAGTTCTTCAACAACAAACAAGCGTCTTGGAGTTTTAGGACCAGAGAGCTGATCACGAATCCACGTGTCCACTCGGCGAGTCAAGTCTCTCCCACCTCCTACTATAACGGCGGTCACCACCTCTCCCCATGTATCGTCCGGAATGCCAAGCACACATGCTTCAACAACATCAGGGTGGCGGCGCAAGACAGCCTCAACCTCGTCAGGATCAACGTTAGTTCCTCCAGTGATAATTTGGTCACTCCGACGGCCAGTGACACAAAGGCATCCCGAATCATCGAAAAAACCGAGATCGCCAGTCGAAAACCACGACGCCGGGTCACGTGGCGTGTCTCCTCCATACCCAAGAAATAAGGTTGGTCCGGACAATTCAATCTCCCCATGAGCCGAACCACCGGCACTGGTAGCCTCTGGAGAGGCAATGCGGACATTAACACAAGAAAGGGGTGGACCGACGGACCCATCTCCTTCAGCCACCTCAGCGGGTGGAGCGACCGAAACCTGTGACCCCGCCTCCGTCATCCCATACGTAAGCGCGATTGGCCACCCTGCTGAAAGGGCCCGCTCCGTCAGTGAAGGGGGCGTGGCCGCACCGCCAATCAGCACGACCTCAAGGCTTTGTGGAAGCGGTGGCGCTATATCGAGTAGGGCCTGTAGCATCGCGGGCACAAGTGACACGTGGCTTACCTGCGACTTTTCAATTGCCTCAAGGACACGTTTTGCTTTAAAACGGGACGGCCCAAAGGCAAGAGTAGATCGAGCTCGAGCTGTACGAAGTAAAACACCGAGGCCTCCGATGTGTGACCAGGCCAGGGTCGCTAACCAAGTGTCGCCCATACTGAAACACAAGCGTTTGTTCGCCTCATCTGCATTTCGAATGAGTGCTGACCATGAGTGGCAAACAAGCTTAGGCTTACCGCCGCTACCTGACGTCCATATAGCTACATCAGTACCATCCGAAAGCACGAGCGTGGAATTTTGAGAACTGACATCGCTCGTGCGGGACCAAAGCGATACGGGGTCGAAATTTGGTAATACAATGGGTCTTTCACTCCAACCATCACTGACCCAATTCCATCCTGCGGGTGACAGAATAAGCGATGGATTCACTGCATCGATGAAGGCACCTTGCTCGGATGGCGTCCAGTTTGGATGGCCCAGCACAAGAGGTAAGCCAGAAGTCGCTATCGCATGCACCGCGAGTGCTCCGGCAGCCTCGAGCCCAAAAACATGGGCAACTGGTCGCGTCAACGTTTGGGCCGAAGATTTGATCTCCGCAGCGAGTTCATCTGATGCGAGCGAAAGTTCACCGTATGTCCAGGACCGCGGACCTGCTGTCAGCGCCGGCCTTTTGAGTCCAGTTGCAGGGGGGATCAAATTCACCAGATACAACCCAGAGCAAACAAGAACCCATAGGCTCCAGTTGCCCCCGCGGTCGCAGCTAATGCTGAGTTAAGTTCCCGTGGATCCTTGTACGTCCACACAATCCTGAGTGAAGAACCCACGAGGACCAGAGCCCCCAAGCTGGACAAGACGAGGATTGGCCAATCGAACCAGATCGTACCAAGGACGGGTGCAGCTGCGGCTATGAGAAGCAGAAGCGTGTATTCAATTTGAGTGGATCTCTTACCTATAAGAACCGCAAGCGTCCGCTTACCCGCCACACGGTCAGTTGAGTAGTCACGCAGGTTATTTACGACGAGGATCGCCGTGGTAAGAGCACCAACGCCAAGACCGGCAAGAAGAGTGCCACGATTCCAGTTTAAGACCTGTACATAATATGTGCCGGCGACAGCAATAGGCCCGAAGAAGACCATCACGAACAGATCGCCCAAGCCATGGTAACCAAACGGCCATGGGCCGCCCGTATAAAAAATACCTGCCGCAATCGAAGCGAGACCGATCGTAACGACAGGCCAACCTCCTCTCCAAGCAAGGTAAGCACCGATGCCAATAGCCAAGGCAAAGGACAGGGCTGCACCTCCGCGAACCGCAGCCGCTGTGAGTTGTCCAGTCTGAGTCATCCTCGGATCACCGAGACGTGCCTCGGTATCTACTCCGCGAACAAAGTCGGAGTAGTCATTCGCGTAGTTCGTCCCCACTTGTATTAGGATCGCTGCAACCAGCGCTGCCAGGAACGGGAGAAAGATGAACTGGCCATCTGCCCACGCGATCCCACTACCTACCAGAACCGGACCTACGGCAGCGGGAAGAGTCCGTACCCGGGCTGCTGCGATGCCTGCTCGAACTTTTGCAGTGCTTTCCACAGCGTTTATCCCCAGCAGAATTTGGGTTAGGGGCGCCACGGATATTTTCGAAAGTCCGGGGAACGTTTTTCGAGAAACGCGTTCCGTCCCTCCTGCCCTTCTTCGGTCATATAGAGGAGCATAGTTGCGTGTCCGGCTAGCTCCTGGAGACCAGCTTGCCCATCGCAATCCGCATTGAAAGCTGCTTTGAGAAAGCGAATTGCAAGCGGGCTCTTACCAAGAATCTCCCTTGCCCAATCCACTCCTTCCACCTCTAGGTCCGCTAACGGAACAACTTTGTTAACCAATCCCATCTTCTCGGCTTCCTCCGCCCCGTATTGGCGGCAAAGGTACCAAATCTCTCGCGCCTTCTTCTGTCCAACCGACCGCGCCAGATAGGAGGATCCAAATCCACCATCAAAGCTACCCACCTTCGGTCCCGTCTGACCGAATACGGCGTTATCCGCCGCGATACTGATATCACACACAACGTGGAGCACGTGGCCACCACCAATTGCATAACCGGCCACAAGTGCAATGACGGGCTTCGGCATCGACCGAATCAAGCGCTGAAGATCAAGCACATTGAGACGAGCTACACCATCCTGACCAACGTAACCGGCCTCACCCCGAACTCGCTGGTCCCCTCCTGAGCAGAAGGCCCATTTCCCATCCTTTGATGGACCGTTACCCGTGAAAAGGACAACACCAATCTTTTCATCATCGCGAGCATCTTGGAATGCCTCGTACAACTCGAAGAGCGTTTCGGGACGAAACGCATTTCGAACCTCAGGACGATTAAATGCGATGCGAGCAATCCCTTCGGCTTTGTGGTAGGTGATATCTTCGTAACCTTTAACCACTTCCCAAGTAACATCACTCACCGGTAACACTACCGATTCACTCATATATCAGGCTCTCCGTTTCTATACCGAAATGATCGTGTTTAACCTTCCCTCTGTCCCTGCACCCTACAGAGAAGACCTCGCCGCCGATTGCGCGCATTGGACCGTGGTCTCCCGATGGTCCCAATTCTCGTATCTATCGATCTGCGCCTCTACAATCTTAAGCCCCGGCCCTTCTGGCTTTTTGAGTTCTTGGCGTAACTCATCAATAGATGCGACGAGACTGTGGGGGATTCCAGCCGCAGCCGCAACACCAGACAACTCAACCTGTTGCGGCATCACCAGGTACGGCGTGAAGGGAGGGTCATACTCCCGAATTGGGAGCATGTGGAATATGCCTCCGCCGCGATTCTGGATTACGATGAGTCGCAGCGTAACCGAGATAGATCTATCAACAAGGAGCGCACCTACATCGTGGAGTAATGTTAGATCTCCGATCAAGGCCACAGCTGGCTTCCCACGCGCGATCGCAGCACCGAGGGCGCCACTAACATTCCCGTCTATCCCGCTTGCACCCCTGAATCCTATGGTTTCGAAGGATTGTTCTCGAACTCCCGCAAATGCGTCGACATCTCGAATCGGCATCGAATTTCCGATAAACCATGTTGAGTCGGGCGATAGACCGTCAGCGATCGCCGCCGCGATTGCTCCTTCGAACCATGTTTGGTCTAACGTCGGGACAACGGCTGCTGCCGTAGCAGCATCAACACGTCGCCATTGATCAAGCCATTCGTGACCGGGGTTGGAGGCGACGATATTAGCTGCAGTTCTAAGTGTGGTTGCGGGATCGGCCACCACATAGTGGGTCGCCGTAGACAGATGGTCTTTCCACAAGTCGCTTCCATCTAACACAATTTGTCGAGCACTAGCATGCCTTTTGAGGAAACGGAGAGTCGAGGCCGAGGTCGGAGCCCGACCTACCCTAACAATCACGTCAGGGGTTAATGCAGCCGCGACTTCTTCATCGGAGAGGCTCAAGTCAGCGTACCCCATAGTCGTCCCGATCGCCTTGGGCGCGAAACGAGTACCTGATAGAGGATCACCAACTACAGGACTTCCTAAAGCAGATGCGAGTGTAAGTGCCGACCGTCCAATTGCCGAATCATGATTTGGGCCACAAATAATGAGTGGTCGTGTAGCGCCATCGATCAACCTGGCTAGCTCATCACCCGATTCGCAGCTGCGCCGCACTTCAACCGGACGGGCATTTCCTTTCAACAACATTTCCGGGTTTTGAGAAATCAAAGAGATATCTCCCGGGATCATTGTCGGGTCCAGTGGCTTTTCAAACTGAACATTAACCTGTACTGGGCCACATGGATTTTCGACTGTTGCAACCCAGGCCCGTCGTGCAGCAGCGCGAAGGTTATCCAGAGCATCTGGCGTAAGCTCTGGAGTAGAAAGGTCGAGCGCGAGCCGCGGATACTGACCAAACAAGTCTGCCTGGTCGATAGTCTGATTAGCATCAGAGCCGCGGAGACTCGCTGGTCGATCAGCTGTCACCAACAACAGCGGAATACCACTTTGGCTTGCTTCAACAACAGCTGGGAACAGGTTCACTGCAGCCGTACCTGAAGTTGTCACTACTGCGGCAGGCCGGCCGGTCGCTGCTCCGACTCCGAGCGCTAAAAAAGCGGCTGAACGCTCATCTACATGCGGGTGAATTCTAAACCGCTCATCGTTCGAGAACGCTTCGACCAAAGGAGCAGATCGAGACCCCGATCCTATACAAACTTCCGTTACGCCGAGATTTGCCCATTCGGCGGCGAGTGATCGTGCCCATAAGACATTCCGATTGGATACGTCAGTCACGGTACGCGCGCCACGCCTAAAGCGTCTAACATCGTCTGAAATTTAACTCGTGTTTCATCCCATTCAGCGAGAGGTCGCGAGCCTGATACGATACCAGAACCAGCGAAAAGGCGAAGTAACGGACCACGACATACCGCTGACCTAAGAGCTGGTGCAAATTCGCCATTCCCTGCTGCGTCAAACCACCCAACTGGGCCCGCATACCATCCGCGACCAACCGACTCTTCTTCATTCAAAATATCCAGCGCAACCGTTCCTGGCTCTCCACATACTGCTGCTGTTGGATGGAGAGCTTCTATCAACGAGATGATACTAGTCTCAGAGGGTACTGACGCGTGCAAGTCGGTTCGAAGGTGTTGGATTCTAGGTAGTCGAAGGAGGGCAGGAGCGGGCAGCTCTTCCATATTAATCCCAACCTCAGATAAGTGCTTAATGATATCTTCTACCACGATAGTGTGCTCAACTCTATTCTTATGACTACCTAACAGTTGTCGCCCGAGCCAACCATCAGATTCAGGGTCAGCTCCACGTGGCGTCGACCCTCCAACAGCCATCGTGTGGAACACATCGTCATGAAGTGAACAAATGAGCTCAGGGGCAGCCCCCAATAAAAACCGATCCCGTGCAAACTGTCTCAGATACACGTGCGATAAGGGATTCGCGGTTCGAAGTGCGGCGAGGACACTCACCGAATCAGGAACCTCCGCCAATGTGACGTCCAGTGGGCGTGCCAATACAACCTTACGGACATTCCCTCCAGCGATCTCTTTCAAAATACGATTTACCCCTCGTGACCAAAATTCAACCCCGACCGGTTCTGCAAGGGCTGTAGCCGAGGGTACGGCACTAGAGACGCCCCCCTTCCGCTCCAATTCAAGGAGATGTTTCCTAGTCCTAGATGCACGATGCCGAAGAGCATCGATCGCCTGATCTCGTGGCATGTCTTCAGGAAACTGCCGTGTGACAGTGAGACGAGCACCACTACCATCTGCCTCTACTTCAAACGCAGGAAGGGTGAACCGTGCCTCCGGAAAAACCTCCCAGAACCCGGGTTCAGCATCATCAAGGGTACAGCGATCGAACGCCATCCCTCCATGAAGTCGCGGCCGACACAAGTCGCCATCGCGGTCTAACACCCAATTGCTCTCATATAACTTCTCAGCACTCTCGCTCACCCATTGGAACAAAGTTCTCTGTGTGCCATGGTGGCGTTCTCGGCTATCGATCTCCGCCACGGAACCCGCGTACGCAATCCAATGAGGGCCACTTTGCCAGAATCCACGGACGCTAGATGGAGGGTTTGCAAGAACAGTTTCAGGCTCGAGACTGCTCAACTGTACTGTGACGCTGGCGAAGAACGACCCGTTCAAGCCTGTCGTAGCAAGCGTCTGCTCCTTTGTGGATTCTGAGGTTTTCACGAGACCCCCGAGTTAGTCGATGCAACCCGGTGTGCGACCGCGTGTAACTCAGCTGTTGCTTCGGGGCTTTTCGCATACCCTCCAGAGAGCAACAGTGTCATCGGAACATCCCAATCTCTTGTCATATCGATTACGATGCGGTCCCTCATTTCGAGTCCAGTTAGCGTCAATGCAAGTCGACCGAATCGATCCCCCTCCATAACATCAACACCAGCAAGATAGAACACGATATCGGGTTGAGCCTGTTCGAACGCCTCCGGTAGGTGTCGGTTCAAGGCATCTACATAGATGCTGTCACTTGTACCGTCGGGGAGCCCCACATCTAAGTCTGATTGGGTCTTTGGAAACGGGTAATTCCCCTCTCCATGCATTGAGAACGTGAACGTGTCAGGGTCTGTAGCAAAAACTGCCGCCGTGCCATTGCCTTGGTGAACATCAAGATCAATTACCAGAGCTCTTCCGATCCACCCGCCGCGTCTTAGTGTCCGCACGGCAACTCCGATATCGTTAAGCACACAAAAACCCTCTCCGTGATCAGGAAACGCATGGTGTGTTCCACCAGCGAGATTGGCAGCCATACCATCTTCAAGTGCCATCCAAGCTGCGTTTAGTGTCCCACGCACGGCTAAACGTGATCGGCGAACTAAAGCCGGAGACCACGGAAGCCCGAGTCTGCGTATCTCCGTACGTTCGAAAGACCCTGTCCGGAGCTTTTGGAGGTAACTCGGAGTATGTGTAAGGGCCAGATCAGACCAGCGGGCCTCTTGGGGCTCGACAACATCACCAGCAGTAATCAGCCCATCACGCTCAAGAATTTGGCGAAGAGCAAGAAACTTTCCCATCGGGAACGCGTGTCCATCTGGTAGCGGAATCTCATAGCCCGGCGAGTAACTCACTCTCAAACTGTCATCCCGACGGTACAAACAAGATCAGAACAATCGCAGCTGAAACCGAAACAACCGACCCGGCTGAGGAAGGCCGCATTGATCAAATACGACAGAATCGGTCACGTTATTGAAAGCAATTGATGCCTGCACAGTGCGGAACCAACCACCTAAGTTCCATTCTCGGCTCACAAGAAGATTAAGGTGTTCCGTTCTCGTAAGAGCGGTATCCATCCCTCGTTCCGGATTCACACAAAACTGACGGCCAACAAGATCGACACTCGCCCTGCCTCTAAACCCAACGAGTAGTGGGGCAGCCAAGTTGACGGATCCAAACAGTTCAGGCTGATATTCTGCACGATATTTACGAGCAGGGTTCGACTCATCAATCAAACTAACATTTTGCCAAGTAACGTTTCCACCCAACTCCGCCGCACTCCAGCTTACCGTGCCCAAGAGTTCAAGCCCTGTAGCCCTCACACGATTACGATTTTGACGCTGAAACCGTCCATCCCCGAGGCCCCTCCTTACAATAGCATCCGAGAAGCGTTGATCGAAGATGACTGCTTGTGCCTCAAGCCTGCCACCTAGTCCAACCCCAGTACCCGTAAGCCCCGCTTCGAGTGCACCTAGAACCTCCGGTTTAAGATTGGGATTGGGAACGAATCGGCCGAGAGCGCCTGAATAGAGCTCCCGTAATGACGGGAAGCGGACCTTGCGACTCATTCCTACGTGAAGACGGGTTGCATCCCCCAACCAAGCGGATCCCCCTACGCGTGCCCCCCAATCGTTGATCGGGTTTCGAGAAGGTCTGCCACCAGTCTCGGGCGTACTGGCACCATCGAAACTCACCCCAGCGCTTAGGTTTGTGCGCGACCAAAAGCCCGACCCAGACTCAGCCATGGGCAATTCCACCTCTGCGCCAAGACTGAAGAGTCGTTGTCTAAATGTCGAGGCACCTTCACTCGGATCAATCTCTTCGATATGTCGTGTGTCCGCCCAGGTAAATGCAGTTCGAAAGATTCCCGGGCCAATTTCATGATCTGATAGCACCCGGAGCGTAAGGGTTCGGTCGTCGGCGACTTCCTGTTCGGTAACTGTTTGATACGCTAACGTTTCAAACTCATCGATCTGACTTTCGCCCAGATCGATGCCTAGGCTGACCTCGAAGTCTCCTGTTCCAAACGGGGTTTTACCCCATGCAGTGCCTGCTGACAGCGCAGACAGAAAGCGCTTGGTATCGGGGATACGCCAACGTCGCGGTTGAAGTAAATGAAGTTCGGGCGGAACCCCTTTTTCTGCCTGATAGCCAAAAGTTGACAGTGAGAACCATGCGCCTGACACTGTCTCGTAACGACCTGTCAGGAACGCACTTGAATGCTCCAGATCACTGTTTAGTTGTGTACCCTGCCTTGAAGTAACTGATTGGGTAACACCTTTCGGAATCGGGACACCGTCTCGCGACCGGGTTCCACCTCCAGCCTGTAGCGATAATCCGCCATTCTCAAAGCTCCATGCTCCTCCAAGTCGACCTCCAAGAACAGTACCACCAGTCTCATCAACCGCGACCTGGAATCCATTCAATCGCGCATCGGGGTCCACGTCTTCCCGCGCTATATCGATCGCCACAACTCCACCTAGGACATTAGGTCCATGGAGAACGGAAGAGATCCCACGAAAGAATTGCACCTCACGGGCTGCGTCTACAGGAATCAATGATAGATCGCTTCGAGCATCCCACCCAAGAGTAAGAGGAATCCCATCTACCAGGACCGCGACCTGGCGGCTTTCCGTTCCTCGAAGCGTTAGCTGTGCCTCCCCTCGAGAGTTTGTGCGGACTTGTACAAACGGTAGCTCGCGCAACGCTTCAGAGAGCAGGGGCACGGCCTGAAGACGGGGAGATTGAAGATTGAGACGTACCGCACTTCCTCCCGATGTGCTGGCAACCGGTCGCGTAGCCCGGACGCGAAGCTCCTGCATCTGGAAAACGGTCGTATCACTTGGCAGGGTATCCCGAACCTGACCAAGCATACCAATCGCTCCAATCATCAACCCTAAAAAGGCCAACAAATAGGTTTTTAGCCAACGAATCATACCTCTACCACCACATCTGACTTCCTGGCAGCTAAGCTAGAAGCACAAAGGGCAAAAATCGCTGCAATCATCGCTCCAGTCCCCACCACATCACCGTATTTGACAAAGAGCGTTTCTACATCGGTAGTATGAACATCAGCAACAAAGGCCGCTGACCTGAATAACTCCGTCTTATGGGATACTCGCCCCAGTGGATCCACGATTTCAGAAATTCCCGTATTTGATGAGCGAGCAACCCCCATACGAGTCTCAATTGCTCGCATCACAAGATGTGCAGGGTGTTGTGATAAACCACTTGACCGACTCCACCATACCTCACGTCCAAACCATGAATCGTTAGTAATATTCACAAGGAAATCAGCACCATTACGCCGATAGTGACGGGCCAATGGTGAAAAAATGGACTCGTAGCAGATCATTGTCCCAAAAGCTGCTTGTCCACGCTCAGTATTGATCTCGATTGGTAATACCAGGTCCCCTACACCAAATGAACCACTCATGTAAGGGATCCCAGCAAGCCATTCCGGTGGAATAAATGGCACTCGCTCAACCATCGGGACCAAAAATCGTTTATCATATTGGGAGACCCTTCCCCGTTCCGGCTGAAAGTGAAAAGCGGAATTGAACGGAACAAAGTCGGCGTTCAGTTGGTTTTTGACACCTAGCGCCCCGACAACAATATCTGCGTCGAGGGATTCTGCGAGAGAAGTCACCCAATAGTCCACTGTAGGACTACCTGCGAAGCCAAGCGAGGGGATCGGATCCAGGTACACCTGAAGCATCGTTTCGGGAAACAATACCAAGTCGAGAGACTCTTTCTCAATCCACGGCCTCACTAAGACCTCGCTGGCTCGCAACGCACTATCTGTCGCAACGGCTGGATCTTCGAGTTTGATGTGTTGTGGCACATTTGGTTGCACCACACCTAGGCTCGCTACTGGGCGTAGTTCAAGATTCCTTGACCGAATCAGTGAATATCCGATCGCAAGAGTGAAGGTCAACGCAAGCGCTAGGGCTGGTCGCAGTAACCGGCCGATTCTACCTGACCGATACGCCATGAATCCAAGAGCAACGAGGGTATTGATCAGCGCCAACCAAAGCGAGAGTCCACGCGATCC
>Ga0310344_10003108_pt1 | contig 12407 bp, 11 predicted proteins | sample HC15DNA20200_MG_FD_203801 | JGI IMG/M metagenome (GOLD analysis project Ga0310344, IMG submission 203801) | Marine microbial communities from station ALOHA, North Pacific Subtropical Gyre - HC15-DNA-20-200_MG | ecosystem: Environmental > Aquatic > Marine > Oceanic | place: Pacific Ocean: North... | reverse complement strand
AAAAATAAAAAAAATAAAAGAAAAAATTAAAAAAGAAAGATTGGATATAGATATTGAGGTTGATGGTGGGATAAATGAAAAAAATGCAAAAAAAGTTATTAATTCGGGTGCAAATATTTTAGTTGCTGGAACTGCTTGTTTTAAAAAAGGAAGAAAATTCTATAAAAAAAATATTCAAAATTTAAGAAATCCTATTTAAAAAAAAAAATGGCTTCTGTAAAAATTAGAAATTTTTATTTTCAAAGATTTGTAGAAAAAATAAAAAAAACTAAATTTTTGATTTCAAAAGTTTTTTATAATTCCCCTGTTTATGGAAAATTAAACTTAGATGAATTAACAAATTATACTGATGTTACTCTTCCAAATTTATGGGGGGGCGATATAGAAAAAATAAAAGACTTCCTTAAACATAAAATTCCGAATAATAAAGATACTAAAGATCCCTTTTTTTTTTATTTTCATTCATTTGATTTTTTAAATGGTATTCAGGAATTAGGAAAAGAAAATTTAAGAATCCATGGTCGTGAGTTAACAAAAAATTGGATAAAAAAAAATAGATCTTGGAAATCAAAAACTTGGGAGGATTTTATTCTTGCATCTAGAGTTTGTAATTGGATAAAAAATTACAATTTTTTTTTTCACACTTCAGATGATAATTTTAAAAAGGAAATACTTAATTCAATTTTAAAACAAATTGAACATTTGGTAAAAAATTTTTCAAATCTTAAAAGAAATTCTGATTTAATAAGAATAATTAAAGCATTAATATACGCAAGTATATGTGTTCCAAATAAAAATCATTATTATCAAATAGCAATTTTTAATTTAAAAACAGAATTAAATAAGCAAATTTTAAAAGATGGATGTCATTTTCAAAGAAATACCAGAATTCATATTCAAGTTTTAATGGATCTACTAGATATAAGAGCAATATTAAATCTGACTAAAAAAAATGTTTTTTTTGATTTACAAAATTCAATAAATAAAATGTCTATTGCCTATCGTTTTTTTCTTCATAAAGATAATTCATTAGCTAATTTTAATGGATCTGATGATATTAATTACAAAATATTAAAAGATTTAACATCAGAAATTCCGAAAACAAATAAAAATCCTAGAGAATTAATGTATGGTGGTTTTCAAAGGATCGACACAAAAAATACTACTTTAATTTTAGATTGTGGAGTTCCAAAAAATTATGATGCAACTTATAAAGCACATTCATGCACTGCTTCATTTGAATTAAGTTACAAAAAAAACAAAATTATAGTTAATTCATTATCTGGGTTAGATGAAAATATTAAAAAAACAACTGCAGCACACTCAACCCTAACGCTCAATAATACTAATGCATACAAAATACTTAGTAACAATCATTTATCAAGAGTTCCTTCAGAATTAAAAGTAAAAAGAATAGAGAGATATGGAGCTAATATGATCGAAATTGAAAACTATGGTTATAGAAATCAATATGAAGCTATTCACAAAAGAATAATTTATATAGATAAAAACGGGAGCGATGTTAGAGGAGAAGATAATATTTATTGTCCAATGGAATTATCTTTTGATTTAAGATTTTATTTAGATGCAAAAATAAAAACATTACTTACAAATAGTCAAAGAAATGCTGTTTTAAAACTTTCTAATGGGGTAGGGTGGAAATTTGTATCTTCATTAGATAAAGTAAATTTGATATTAAATAGAAATTTAAATACAAATAATCAGTCTATAAGAAATGAGCATATACTTTTAACTGGTAAAACAAAAGAATTGATAACTGTAATCAAATGGTCATTAAAAAAATATTGATATGGATAAATTAATTTTTTTCACAACGGCTACATTTTTTTTTACCTTATTTGGAACAAAATATCTAAAAAATTATTTAGAAAAAAGAAAAATATTTGATATTCCAAATCAAAGAAGCAGTCATTCAAAACCTGTCCCAACAGGAGGTGGTTTAATTATAAATTTGTGCATTCTAGGAATTATTTTTTTTTTAGATCCATATGATAAAATTCCTGCAATTATAGCTATTGTTGGCTTAGGATTTATCTCTTGGAAAAATGATATTAAAAATATAAATGTTATAATTAGATTACTTTTTCAAATTTTATTTATTTCTTTTTATTTTCTATATTTGTTCAATATTGGCTTTTACGAACAAAATCAATTAATTCATATTCTTTTTACAATATTAATCTTTACTTGGTTTATTAATATTTTTAATTTCATGGATGGTATAGATGGCATTAGTGGAACAATGACTATAACAATTTGTTTAGGTATAATTTTTGCATATTTAGTAAATAATTCACAATACTTTCCTTCATTTGAAATTTTAATTATAGGAACTTGCTTAGCTTTTTTATATTGGAATTGGAATCCCGCAAAAATATTTTTAGGAGATGTTGGGAGTATAGTATTAGGTTTCGTATGTGTATTATCTTTATATTGGTTATTATTAGATGGAAATACATGGCATTGGTCTATAAGTTTAGCAATGTATTATGTTCTAGATACAACATTAACTTTGATAAATAGATTTATATCAGGCAAAAAAATATGGCAAGCACATAAAGAACATTACTATCAAAAAGCTGTTCAGTCTGGCATGAGTCATTCTACGGTTGTAAAGCTAATTATAACATTACAAACACTAATAATTGCAACCTGTTATTTTATAGAAAACCCTTATTTAGTTACTTTCTTAACATTTTTAGAAAGTATGGGTTTAATAATTTATTTCTCTTCAAAATATAAAAAGAGTACCTAATATATAGTACATGCTTTCTTTTTTTAGAAATAAGGCAAATCTTGTCTATTTACATGATATTTTTATAACAGCTATATGTTTTAATTTATCAATTTTTCTTAGGTTAGGTTCTGAATTTGGGTCAATACCAGATTCTGTAGTAGGATTTGGAACAATACTAATAACTATAATTGGAGCAGTAGTTTACAGATTAACAGGACTTTATAAAGGTATATGGAGATATGCCTCAATTAATGATTTAATTAACATCGTAAAAGCATCCAGTGTTACCATCGCTGCTTTTTTAATCTTGATGTTTGCAATAACAAGATTAGAAAGCTTTCCAAGATCAGTTTTATTTATAAATTGGTTTGTTTTAATAATGTTGTTATCTGGATCCAGAGCTATTTACAGATTATACAAAGATAAAAAACTTTTTTTAACAACAATTACAAAAAATGAAAATTCTATTCCAGTTCTCTTAATTGGTGCTAGTGATAGAGCAGAATTATTTATTAGAGAAATGAGTAGAAATGATAATCCTACCCACAAAATTATTGGAATTTTAGATATAAATAAAAATAAGCTTGGAAGGTTTATCAGAGATGTTGAAATATTAGGGTCCATTCAAGAAATTTCAAAAATTATTCAAAAAATAGAAAAAAATAATAAAAAAAATAGACCTCAAAAAATTATAATTGCAAGCAATGATCTTGAAGGAAATATTATTAGAAATCTTTTAACCTTTACTGATAAAACTGGCATATCACTTGCGAGACTTCCTAAAATTACAGATCTCGAAAGCGATATTAATAATGAAAAATTAAAAGTTAAACCTATAGATGTATTTGATTTGTTATCCAGACCACAAGCCTTATTAGATAGAAATGCAATGAAAAAATTTATTTCTAATAAAAAAGTTTTGGTCTCTGGTGCTGGTGGAACAATTGGATCAGAATTAGTTAATCAAATTATAAATTATAAACCTAAAGAAATTATTCTTTTAGATAATTCTGAGTTTCTTTTATATAAAATTGAAAAAGAAATTGAAGAAAAAAATATAAATGTAAAAATTAATGCTGTATTAGCTGATATAAAAAATACAAATCGAATTGATAGCATTTTTGATCTTAATAAACCAGATATTGTCTTCCATGCAGCCGCATTAAAACATGTTCCAATTGTTGAAAAAAATCCATTAGAAGGAATATTAACAAATATTTTAGGAACAATTAATATTGCTGAAAGTTGTAAAAAATATCATGTTGCAGAAATGGTTTTAATTTCGACGGATAAAGCTGTAAATCCATTTAGTGTTATGGGGGTAACAAAAAGAATAAGTGAAAAATATTGTCAAAGTTTAACTGGTAAATTTCAAACTAATTTCAAAATTGTAAGATTTGGTAATGTCTTAGGTTCAACAGGCTCTGTAGTTCCTTTGTTTCAAAAACAATTAGAAAAAGGTGGGCCATTGACAGTAACACATCCTAAAATGAAAAGATATTTTATGACAGTAAGAGAAGCTGTAGAATTAGTTATTCAATCTGCAACTTTAGAAAATAAAAATAAAAAAAGTGGAATATATGTTCTTGAAATGGGACAACCAATTGCAATTATTGAAATTGCAGAACAATTAATTAGATTAGCAGGCTTAAGACCAAATAAAGATATTAAAATAAATTTCACAGGTCTAAGACCTGGTGAAAAAATTTTAGAAGAATTGCACTACAAAAATGAAAAATTTACAAAAACTAAAAATAAATCTATTTTTGTTGTTAAACCGAAAATAGAATCTCATGAGAAATTATCTAAATCCATATCAAATTTGATAAAATTAGCTAAGGATGGAAAACTAGAAGAATGTTATAAAATAATGTCAATAATAGTTCCTGAATATAGAAAAACAAAAATTGAAAATTTACAAAACAAAAGAGTTGTCTAGTAAAATTAAAATAAAAAAAGCACTTATTTCAGTCTTTGATAAAACAAATATATTAGATATAGCTAAATTTCTTGTAAGTCAAAATATCGAAATATATTCTTCCGGGGGAACATACAAACATTTAAAAGAAAATAATATCAATGTAATTGAAATATCGAAATATACAAATTCGCCCGAAATTTTAGATGGAAGAGTTAAAACTTTACATCCAAAAATACATGGAGGAATTCTTGCAAAAAGAACCTCGGCTAAACATATAAATGAATTAAAAAAAAACAAAATTAATTTAATAGATCTTGTGATAGTTAATTTATACCCATTTAAAAAAACTGTTGAATCAAAAAGTTCTTTTAAAGAGTGCATAGAAAAAATAGATATAGGTGGACCAACTTTAATTAGGGCATCAGCAAAAAATTTTGAATTTGTTGCAACTGTGACTGATCCTAAAGATTATGTAGAAATTATTGATGAAATGAAAAAAAATAAAAATAGCATTTCAAAAAAAAAAAGTTTTATGTTAGCTGGTAAAGCATTTAATGAAGTTTCTTTATATGATATGGATATAAGTGACTGGTTTTTAAAAAAAGGAAATAACAAAAATAAAAATTTTTTAATTCAATCAAAAATTATAAAAAAATTAAGATACGGAGAAAATCCTAGACAAAAAGCAGCAATTTACAAAAATACTTCAATTTTAAATAATAAAAATTCTTTTTTTAATATGAGCATTATTCAAGGAAAAGAACTTAGTTATAACAATATAAACGATATGCAAGCTGGTTGTTTATTAGCTGAGGATATTAATGAACCTTGTGTAGTTATTATAAAGCACGCTAACCCTTGCGGTGTAAGTAAAAAAAATAATTTATTAGAAGCATATAAAAAAGCATTTATGTGTGATCCTGTAAGCGCGTTTGGAGGAATTATTATTATTAATGGAAAGATTGATAAAAAACTAGCAGAAGAAATTTCAAAAACCTTTGTAGAAATAGTAGTAGGAAAAAAAATAAGTAAAGAGGCAAAAAATATATTTGAAAATAAAAAAAATTTGATATTGATCGAAACAAAATCATTTAAACAATTTAAACCATCAAAAGAAATTAAATCAATGTCTGATGCTTTTCTAATCCAAACTCCAGATAATTTTTATACTAAAAAAAAAAATTTGAGATTTGTTACAATCAAAAAACTTAAATTAAAAGAAATAAATGATTTGTTACTTGCTGAAAAAATTTGTAAATACGTAAAATCAAATGCAATTGTTTATGTTAAAAATAATACTTCTATTGGCATAGGTGCTGGGCAAATGAATAGATTGGATTCAGCAAAAATTGGGTCCGAAAAAGCTAAGAAATTTTTTAACAAAAGTATTTTAAAAGGGTCTTTTGTTGCTTCGGATGCCTTCTTTCCATTTCCAGATAGTATAGATGTTTTTGGAAAATTTGGTGTAAAAGCAATTATTCAACCAGGTGGCTCGATTAAAGACAATGAAGTTATTAAAAGAGCAAATAAATATAAAATTGCTATGGCTTTTAGCAATATGAGACATTTTAGACATTAAAATTATTTAATTAAATTTGGTCCAATAAAATACCCAAAACCTCTTGGGCCCTCTCCAACAACAATCCTTTTTTTAATATTTAAATTCTGACTGTTTAAGACAACTACTTCGCTATCAAACCAATTAACAATTAAAATTTCTTTATTTTTGTTATAAAAATTTATGCCTTCAGGATATTCTCCGATATCTAAAGTTTTTATATTTTCTTTGTTTTTTGTATCTATAACAGAAATTGTATTTTCATGTTGATTAGTAACAAAAGCTTTACTCCCATCTCCAACAAATGCTATTGCGTATGGTGATTTTCCAACTTTAATTGTTTTAATCTTTTTATAATTTTTTGTATTAAAAATACTAACATCGTTACTTTTAACATTTGCAACATACAAAAATTTATTGTCTGGACTTAATGCAACTGCAAAAGGTCTTTTTCCTGCTTTTAAAATTCTTTCTTCCTTAAAAGTTTTAATGTTTACCACAGAAACTGTATTGTCATCCCTATTTGCTACATAAAATTTAGAATTTTCTAAATCTGTATCAATTCCTGAAGGAGATTTACCTACTGATATTTCTTTAACTAATTTTAATGTATTAGTATTTATAACCCTTACTTTATTATCGTACCAATCAGCCACTAAAAGCAATTTATCATCTTTTGTTAAAGCAATTCCTAAAGGGCCTTTTCCTAGAGATATATTTTTAATGTTTTCTAATTTTAATCCATCAATAACAGATATTTCTTTACTTTCTGGATTACTAATAAATATCAATTTTCCTTTTTTTGTTACAGCAACTCCGGCTGGTTTTGATCCAACAGGAATTTCTTTTACAACTTTATAATTTTCAAGATTAATTACACTAACACTATTTGATAATTGATTCGTAATGTAAGCAAAATCACTAGAAAAAGAAGTCTTAAAAAAAAAAAAGAATATCCATAAACTAATAAGAAAATTCTTCATATTTTTTTAATTACTTTTCTAATTTGCTTTTTAAATTATTTAAGCCAGCTTCAAAAAACTCTGTAACAGCTTTTATTGCAGCTGCTTCATTTAATTCTGGTGGTGGATCATTATTTAGGAATGCTCTATAAAAAGCTGCTTTCCATAAAACAGTCGAACTTCCGTCATCATTTCCTTTTACTGAAATATTTGCTGTATATGTATTTACAGGAAAAAATTTTATATCTACTTCTGATATTGAAGTTTTATACATCATTTTTTCATTACTATGACTTTCAAGTTTTTGTGTAATTGGTGTATTATTTCTAGGCGAATAAAAGATTGTTCTAATTTTTCCATCACTTTCAACTTTTGAAATGGAGGGATGCCAATTATTAATTTTTTCAAAATCTTTAATTACATTCCAAACATCTTCTGGTTTTGCTTTTATAGTAACTGATATTTTAACCTTTTGTCTTGTAGGGCCATGTGACAGCACAACTTTACTTGATATGTTAATAAAAAGTATAATAAAAAAAAGAATGCTTGCTAAAATTCTCATAAAAATAATATTAATTTTTTTTTTCTACAATTCTATTAAATTTTTACATTAATTGAGGCTTGACATCAAAAGCAATACAAATTCTTTCTTCATTCGAATTAAATGGAATTGTTCTATGAAAAACAGATGAAGGAAAAAAAACAACATCGCCAACATCTACAGCATAGGTTTTTTTTGGAAAATCTTCGTGTTTTTTTGGATAATTATCGCCATGCAAACTTAATTCTATAGCCCCTTCATTCGGATCTTTTTTTTCTTTTGGCATGGAGAGATAAACTGAACCACTAACCCAGCCTTCTTCATGTATATGAGAATCTAAATGTCCGCCTGATTGCATTTTAACATACCAAGAACTATTGAAATCTAAATTTTTTGGAAATTGTTTTACAAAAATTGAATTGCTGTCTTTATTTTTATTTTTCTCATAGTATTTTTCAATGGTATTTGCGATTAATTTAGAAAGAGTCCTAAACGATCCTTCTGATCTTTTAAACAAATTTCCAGAAGATTGTGTTCCGTGGTGAAGTCTACTTTGAGTACGCTTAACTATTTCCTCTTTTTCTATATCTTTCAACAATTCTTTTAACAGATTACTGTTTGGTTCTTTTAATTCTTTTATAGACATATGAGCAGAAAGCTCTAATGGGTTTTTGCAAAAATTATAATTATCTTTTGTTTTAAAATTAATTGCATGATGGGTTGACAAAGTTGCTAAAAAAGGCGAGTCATTTTTTTTATTTTTAGTAATTAGATCTAAATCTTCTTTAAATTTTTCAAATTGTTTAGTCTTGTATAAACAATATAGACACCTTTCTTGCCAATCATAGATTTTTGAAACTTGAAAATGATTTAATGCTTTATCAAGTTCATTGTTATCACTTAAAAAAACTGCTAGATTATAATTAGCTTGTGGATTATCTGGATCAATATCTACAGCTTTATTCAACATTTCAAGTCCTTCCTCTGTTTTTCCTTTATGCCAAAGTGCATCTCCCAAACTGGTTAACGTCAAAGGATTTTGTTCATTAAAAGATAAAGATTTTTCGAATTGTTCTATCGATTCATCAAGAGCTCCTTTTGTTCTAAGACCTACAGCAAGATTGTAATGATTCCTTGCGTCTGGTTGAATTGAAATTGCTTTTCTATAAAGTTCAATTGATTCATCTAATTCTCCTTGAGCTTGCAAAGCGGTCCCCATAGCACCTATTGCTTCATGAAAATCTGGCTTTAATTTGATTGCTTTTTCATAACTTTCTATAGCCTTTTTATTATCTTGAAGATTTTGATAAACTAAACCTAAGTTAAAATGTGCATTTAAAAAATCGGATTTTATGCTTATAGCTTTTTCATAACTTACTCTTGCCTCATTACTTCTACCTAATCTATGAAAAATTGATCCCATGTTAAAATGAGTTTCAGGGCTATTTTCATTAATTTGTAAAGCTTTTTGATATATTTTTATTGCTTCTTCAGTATTCCCTTTCCTATCTAAAACAACTCCTAAAACATTCAAGCAAGTTATGTCCTCCGGAAATTGTTTTAGTAATTTTTGAGCTTCGCTTTCAGCTTCATCCAATTTTCCTGATTGATACAAATCAATCAATATTTTTAATTGTTCTTGTGTTGGTTGAGTCATAAAAAATATTATACTAATTTAAAAGAAAAATTTTACTAAAATTAAATGAAAATATCATCTACAGTTATAGAAACTAATTTAGGCAAAATTTACATTGAAATAATAAATAAAAGTCTTGTAAAACTCGAATGGACTAATATAAAAAAAAAACCAGAAATAAAATCTTCTGATACTTTGTTAAAAAATACAAAAAAACAAATTATTCGCTATTTTAATGGAGAAAAAATAAAATTTAATATTCCGATAAATCCTAAAGGTACAAAATTTCAAAAAAAAGTGTGGAAACATATTCAAAAAATAAATTGGGGAGAGAAAAGGAGTTATAAGGACATTTCAAAAAAAATTTTTAATAAAAATAGACCAATGGGTGCCCGTGCTATAGGAAGTGCATGTTCAAATAATCCGATACTAATTATTATACCATGTCATAGAATAATTCGTTCGACTGGAGATCTAGGAGGTTATAAAAAAGGACAAACAAAAAAGAAAAAATTATTGAAGATAGAACAAAGTCTATAATTAAGCACTACTAGTAACCCTAGAAGCCCAATAACGATCTAAAATATAATACCAAAAACCATTTAATATTGGTTCAACAATTGCATCTGTCAATGCTACTGAAAAAGGAACGTTTGCGATAGCCATTAAACAACAAACAGCAATACACATATGACCAATTGTATATATAACAGTTCTTAACAAAGAACCATGGGAGTTTAGCTTTTGAATTAATTCTATAAAGGATGTTTTCATATTAATTTAAGTATATACTTAATAAGTTAGCTCATACTAACTTTTTTTTCAAGTGTTATTAAAAATAAAAAAATGGTAAGTTTGTAAAAAAATGTTTAAAAAAAATCCACAAACAGATGCAAAATCTTATATTTATACAAGAAAAGCTCATGAAAATGAATTAGCAGAAGATTATGTCGAATTAATAGGAGATTTAATTAATAAAGAAGGAGAAGCAAGAATTGTAGATATTGCAAAACATCTAGGTATTTCTAAAGCAACTGTGAATCAAACAATTAACAGATTAGTAAAAAAAGGCTTTTTAACATCTAAGCCTTATAGAGCAATTCATTTAACTAAAAAAGGAAAATATACAGCAACTCATGCACGCCAAAGACATAAAATTGTTTATGATTTCTTAATTGCTATAGGTTTAGATAAAGAAACTGCTGAACTTGACAGTGAAGGAATGGAACATCATGTTGGAAATAAAACTTTAAGTAAATTAAAAAATTTAACTAATAAATTAAAAAAAAATAATTAAGTCACGATATAATCTACATTTACAAATAAATTTAAGAGAATTTTCTGTTATTTTCAAAACTTATAACCAATATATGAAAAATAAATTGGCAAGAAATCTATTTAATTTTTAAATATTAGTATATATGAAAAAATTATTTAAAAAAAAGAGCAATGCATCCAAATTGTTTAATGAATGGACATTTCTAAGTCCAGCATGTGCTTTGGTAAACAAACAACCTAAAAATAAAGTTAAAAGTTAATTAAAATATTAAAGTAGCGTTTTAAATCCGCGGTAAATATACGTTGCATTTTTATTCATTACATTTAAATAAGTTAAGGTATCATTTCTTAATCTTTCCATTCCTCCTTTGCCTAAACTATTTTCTAATGATTTTTTATATTCAGCAATAGATGCCCAAGATTGAATAGTATTATTTTTAGCTTCGAGATGAAATTGTATCCCATATGCATGTTTTTTATAACGAAAAGCTTGATATTTGCAAAGTTTAGAAGTAGCTAAAATTTTTACATTATTTAAATTATTTACCTGGTAAGAATGCCATTGTAAAACTTTTATAGATTTATCAAAATATTGAAACAAAGCATCATTTTTAGATTCATTTTTGATATGAAGGTTTAAAATCCCAATTTCAGATTTTTTCATTTTTTCTACCTTTCCCCCTAAAACCTCTCCAAGCAATTGACAACCAAGACAAAAGCCTAAAAAAGGTTTCTTAAGTTTTACAACATATTCGTGTATTGCTTTTTTTTCATCTTTTAACCAAGGATATTTATCTTCCATCCAAGTATCCATTGGGCCTCCCATTACAAACATAGCATCATATTTTTTTAGATTTTTAGGGATTTTTTCTCCTTTATAAAGTTTTATAGTTTTAAGATTAAATTTGTCTTTAATCATTAAATCTTTGATGTAGCCAGGATCCTCTACCGATATATGTTGTAGAATAAGTATATTTTTATCCATTAAAGGCATATTACATAAATACTTTTTTTTAGGAATAATAATAAATAATTGGTAAAAAAATTCTATTCTAGTTCCACCAAAAATCTCAATGTTTCCAACGAATTACTTTGATTGTAATTACAAAAATTATACTTTATAACTAATTATCAATGAGTAATGATATTAAAAAATTCAATTTAAAGGATGGCACTTTCATCAGATATAGGAAAACTGGGAAAGGTTCTCCCTTATTACTTTTACATACAATAAGAAATAGGCTTGAATATTCTAATAATATTGTGCAATTATTAAAAAAAAAATTTACTATTTATAGTATAGATCTACCTGGATTTGGAGAATCTCCAATAAATACTAAAACAAATTATGATCAAACTTTTTTTACTGGTTGTATTGTTGATTTTATAGAAAAAAAAAAATTATCTAAATTAACGCTAGCAGGGGAATCGATTGGGGGAGTTTTACCATTTTCAGTTTCTCAAAAAATATCAAAAAGGATAAAAAAGATTTTTTCATTTAATCCATATGATTATGATAAAAAATTTGGAGATGGTATTGGAAGAGGAAATTTTTTTGCAAGATTTATAATGTTTCACGTAAGTCTCCCAATTTTGGGAAGTTTATTTGCTAGGTTAGAAAATAAAATAGTTCTAAAAAATATTTTTAATGGAGGTTTTGTTGAGAAAAATAAATTACCAGAAGATTACTTAAATTTGCTTTGTAAATCATATAAGCATCCTGGTTATTATTATCATTTTAGAAATGTTCTTT
>Ga0310344_10003107_pt1 | contig 12407 bp, 11 predicted proteins | sample HC15DNA20200_MG_FD_203801 | JGI IMG/M metagenome (GOLD analysis project Ga0310344, IMG submission 203801) | Marine microbial communities from station ALOHA, North Pacific Subtropical Gyre - HC15-DNA-20-200_MG | ecosystem: Environmental > Aquatic > Marine > Oceanic | place: Pacific Ocean: North... | reverse complement strand
TGGTGGGCTGCCAGATAAAGTTTAGGTTAGAGTTCGTCATGTCATATGAGATAGATCACCTTCTGTATGGTGTTCCAAAGCTAGACGCGGGAATTGCGAATTTGAAGCAGTTATTAGGGGTGGAGCCGGAATTAGGTGGGGAGCATCCGGGTTTTGGGACACGAAACGCCCTACTTTCTCTTGGTACCGGCGTTTATCTTGAACTAATCGCTCCAGATCCGCTACAGGATCTTACCGGCACTCGAGGAGAGGCGTTGTCTGCGCTAAATTCGCCAAAACTAATGACGTTTGCCTTGAGAACTAATGATCTTGGTCGGATACAAAGTCTAGCCGAACAAGTTGGGTTAAATACCTTGGGGCCGATAACAAGGTCTCGGCTGAAACCTAGTGGCCAAATCCTTCGGTGGCACCATTTAAAGTTTCCTGATAATCCTTTTGGAGAAGCACTGCCGTTCTTCATTGATTGGGGCGAGACTGAACATCCTTCCGAAACTTCTTGCGGAGGCTGTTCTTTGCAGGCCCTAGAGGTGTGGCATCCAGAGGGAAGTTCACTAGCGGAGCTCTACGCTGCGCTTGAGATAGACATCAAGGTTGGTGTGGACTCTGAAACCACCCTTCGGGCGGTGTTGGCCACATCTCAAGGTGACGTTACTCTGATTTAAGGGGGATCGATCCAAGGTTGTGCTTGTTGGTATCTGACAGTAATATGGGTACTGATAGTGTATGACTTCAATATGGTTACGAAGTTTTAGCCTTCAAGGTTAAGGAGAAAACATGCTTAGAGATCGAATAGTAAATCTCAGTACCCCTGAGGAGGTCCAGTCTTTCCTGGCTACTCATCCGACAAGCGTTATTTTCAAGGCTGGGACTTGTCACAAGACCATGCAGGGATTCGGATTTTTGCAGGAGAAACTTGAGCCTCGCGAGGACTTGATGCTAGGGATTATCAGGGTTGTCGAATGGCGTTCCTCGAGTAACCTGGTAGAGGAAATGACGGGAATTCGCCATGAGAGTCCGCAGATACTCCTCTTCAAGGATGGTGAAGCTGTTTTCGATGTAGATAACTGGAACATCACTCCTGAGGTTCTAGATGCTGGTTTAGAAAAGGCTCCTCTCAGTGGTGACGTTAAGCCTACTGAGGGTCTTACCACCAGCGATTTGTCGCGTTACATTCAGGTTTTAGAACAGTATCTGACCGGCATAATGAATCACCAGCAGTTTGAATACGTCTACACTACGATGTTTCGGGATGATGCGAGTCTCCGAAGTCGGGACGAAGTTGAAGTGCTCAACTCGATTTTCGGGGATGTCGACCAGCACATGAACATGCACTTGATGATGGCAGGCCGCTCTGAGGACAATAAAGTCCGTGAACGTGCTGAGGTTGCGTTCAGTAAGTTGAAAGAGTTAGCCAAGATTCCTGCCTGAACGTTACCCGGTTTGCTTTTGGGAAGCGATAAAATCGTTAGTCTTTGCGGGATTTCTGAGTTATTGATTTTATAACTGAGGTAGTGTTCTAAATATAAGTTAGGTCTGAGGTCAGACTGGGAATAGTGGCCCGCTTACAACTTCTAGGATAACTTATCTAGTAAACTGCGGACGCGGTGAATTCTTCTTTGCAAAAAAGACCTGCCATCCCACCCTCTAGCGGATTAAGTCAACCAGCTATCCTCTTTGGGATTATCTTTTTTAGCGTTGCTTACACTGGTCTCATTTGGTTACTAGGTTCCAGGCTTGAGACTATTCCTAAGCTTCCCGACCAGGGATATGCCTGGTACTTTTGGAAGTTACCTGAGCCAACTGTCTGGTCTCGGGTAACTTCGTGGGGCTTCTACATGGCTCACCAGTTAGCTATGTGGGCGTTGATATATTATGCGCAGACAAGAGTAAAGCGTTATATAAACGGTCTACATCGGATAAACTACGTGGCTCTAGCGATTAATGCTAGTTTTATCCTTCTTCATCTATTGCAAACTCACCTCTGGTATGACGGTCTTGCCCAAGACGTGTCTATTTTCAGTAGTCAGGGAGCGGTCATAGTCATGCTCATCTGGGTCTTGTTGATGGAAAATCAACGCCGTGGCCTGTTTTTTGGAGCAAAGGTGCCTCTGGGAAAGCGAGTCCAGCAGTTTGCCAGGAAGTACCACGGGTACTTCTTTTCCTGGGCTGTGATTTACACCTTCTGGTATCACCCAGCTGAAGCTCTTTCAGGGCATCTATGGGGCTTTTTCTACACTACATTGCTTATTCTCCAAGGTGGCTTGATGTTCACGCGAGCGCATAAGAATAGGTACTGGACTGTGTTTTTAGAAGTAGTGGTTCTTGCCCATGGAACTCTTGTAGCAATTATGCAAGGGAATGGAATATGGCCAATGTTTTTTTTCGGGTTTGGGGGAATTTTTGTTATTACGCAGATGCATGGATTGGGTTTGTCTCGAATATTACGAGGCCTGATTCTAGGTTGCTATGTCGTCGGTGCGATTTGGATTTACAGCGGCCGTGGTTTGGAAACCATTCATGAGATAATCAGAATTCCGATTATTGATTATCTTGGAGTTCTCGTGTTGTCGGGATTGCTCTCGTTGGGATTGTGGGTTACACGTCGTCTTCGGGCAGGTACTACGCCGGTCTTATAGACGTTGGTAAGCTACTATGGGATTTTAAGATCGATCTAGGCTCTCAACATAAGTCTGAGCTTCTGACAAACTGATGCCAGTAAGTGAAATGACCTTCTGAATCGCCTCGTTCTTGTCAGAACTAGCGATTGTACTTATTGCCTTCTCAAGGTCTGTCGGAAGGGGCAGTTTAGGGGTTTCATCGAGACCTTCTTTAGAATGTTCGTTCCGAGCTGATGATAAGGATTCGTCCGCCATGTCCTTCACAAGGCTTCCGACATATGCTTTAGCTTCACTAAATTTTACCCCGGTCTGATCTTGATATCTCTTGATTGCTTCAAGCTCTTTTCCCTCTGAGATTAGGGTATTAATCTCCCAAAGTTGCTCTTCATTGGGTTCCACTACGGCTGATTGGCCAGTTTCATTCAGCTCTCTCATGGATGAACGGCGTGTTCGGGCGGCATTGGACATTACTAGAAAGACTATGCCAATACCGACGTCTAACCACCGAGGCGGTGTTTTGGTGAAGATCCCACTTCCGGACGCTAAGAAGTAAACGGCAATAGCGAGAAAAATAAATCTCCTCATAATAATCCTCTCTAGAAACTTGGTTACCATCCGGTAAGTCGTTTCAGAACTGCTATAGGCAGGAGTATAAGCGAACACTGTGTTCTTTCAGAACGGGTTTATCACTTTGACAAGACGGCTATTGCAACGTATATCTAGCAAAGGAGGGCCCCTATCTGTCCTCAAGGACACTCTGAATTTAGGGATTGTTGAGAGGTATTATCCAAAAATTTTTCGCCAGTTTACTGGTTTTCACCGATGCAAGATCAACTTTCGGGTCGATTAAGCGCTGTTCTGGTCGTCCGTTTAAAGAAGCAACAGCATCAACTCTAATCTCAATACCTTCGGTTCCGGTCGGATCAAGATTGAGTTTTAGATAGCGGGAAAATTGCCGGATCATGTCTGGTCGGCTAGACATTTTTTGATACTGTCGTGCCGTGAGGGTGAAAAGGGGATTTATGCTTTTAGCTTCTCCAGTTTTTGGTTTAAAAGCAAAGAAACGCACCTTTGCCTCTTTAGCGCGGAGCTTCATGTGCCAAGCAAAGCGGTGACCTTCCTCAGTCCAATGCACCACACTTGGAATTAAGTAGTGTCGTAGTGGAATGGTTACTTGAAAAATCATCCATAATGCGAGGAGAATGCTCGTAACTTTGTGCGATTTAGTGATGGTATAAAAAGTTTTATTCGGTAGCGACAATGACTTTTCTTCTGGCCATAATGCGTCAATTGCTAACCAGGAAATTACTAGCCCTGAAAGAATACCAACAAGGATTGGCACAAGGGATAGCCCAATCGCCGCCCAGGCAATTAAGCCGCCCAGTAACCCAGTGATCCCCACTCCCCATTGCCCTAATCTAGAGACAGATTTGATTCGCATAAGCATTTTTTGTGGCCAGTCTGGAGAAAAAAAGATTGTGCCAGCAAGCATCATGAACCATGGGAAAATACCGATCTGGAACCAGAAGGCATTTAATAGATGAAAGCCAGTGATTAAAGAGAAGGCGATACTTCTGCTCCGGGGCCATAGTAGTAAGGGAACAATAAATAAATCAAGGAGAAGGCCACTGTAGGCAATGAACAGGAGTCCCCAAGTCTGTTCAAACATAGGACCTACAAGGGGCAGGTCAGCAAATCCAGCGAGACCGATTGCAAGTGGTCGCGCGAGAAGCCAATCGGTGCCAATCTTAGCTACACCACCAAAGAAGTAAGGAATTGCTATCTGACTTCCAATCAAGTAAAGGGACCACGCAGGGATTTTAGTTCCCCATCCTTTGCCGATAATGATCTTGTCAAGCGATAGGCATCGGTTAGCTGGGACAAAAATCAGCAGGAAGCTAAGTAGGCACACCAAGTACATGTGATTCAGGTAATGAGATTCTTCAAGTAGGAAAACATATGTAATGCCAACAAAGAATAGAGGCGCACTTATTCTGTAAAAAAGACCTGTTGTGATAAATAGTGAGAGGATGCCGAGGACAGCAAAGTGTAAGAACATTCCGCTGCCAGCCCAGGGAGTTACCCATTCAAAAAGAGGGTAGGGAAAATTAAAGGCAGGCCAAATGTAGTACTCCCGAATCCAATCGTTCAAGAAATAACGCCAGACTTCCCAGTGCATGATCAGGCCGAAGGCTATACGGAAAACCGCGAGGCTGGTGCCATCGAGATCAGTAAACAGGTGAGCGATAATAGAGGGCTTAGGCGTCTGTGAGGTTTGTTGGCGAGATGCCCTATTTAGGTCAGTCATGGTTTCTGATGGCGCGCGAAACTCAAAACAGATCTTAATTTCCCGTAACTCAAGGTGGGTTGAGGATATCATGTCTCACGACATTGCTTGGTACAAAGTAATTTCGAAATTCGTACAAATATCGGATTCTATGCAGCTCATGATCACAAGTTCGCTTTGAAATTATTTGGTACAGAATGTGGCCATAAGCTGGAGATTAACGTCTTTGCATAAATTTCTTAGGATTGCTGCGCGACCGAATAGATTTTAGGACCCCTTTCTGTCTCTGTCGCCCCGAAGGAATCTTTCGAAGGCATCATTTTTCCGAGAATTATGCTTAGGTTGGATCCGTTCTGCTTGTCTTAAGTCAGGATCGTTAGTTTTAGCGTCAGGGTTTCCACTTGACCCTTCTAGGCTATTTATGCCTGAGCTAGGCATTTGATTAGATCCTTGATCATCGCTGGGTATTTTCAAAATAGTAAGATCTTTAGAGCGATTGGTTCGTGGCCATGCGTGGGATTCGTCATGATTCAGCTGCGATGTATTTTTAGAGCTTGCGCGTCGTACCTTCAAAACTGCCCAAAAAATTAGGCAAAACGAAATCAAAAGGCCGTATAACACCAGCACAATGGCTACTAGCGACGACACTCAGCTATTTTACCCCAATAACTATGACTGGATGATTTTTGCCATCAACTTGGGTTCAATGTTCCCCCCACTAATTAACAGAACTGTTGGTCCTGGGTTAAGGGTTAGGTTTGGATAGATCTCTCGTAGGAGCATACGGTAACCAGCTAGGGCCAGTGCGCCAGTAGGTTCAACCATTACGTGTGCCTCTAGGGCGTACCAGCGTGTTGCCTGTAGTATTTCTTCTTCCGTAACAGTAACAAAGCCGTCAACATGATCCTGAATAATAGAGAAGTTCAAATCCCCAACCCGTTGAGTTCGAACTCCGTCTGCGATTGTTCGGGTTACATCCTCAGCAGGCCACTCTACGGGGCTGCCTGTTTCAAACGACTGGGCGGCATCTCCAGCTAGTTCAGGTTCTACGCCAATTACTTTAGCTTCAGGACAAATCGACTTGACTGCAGTACTTATTCCAGCTATCAGGCCGCCACCACCGACGCACACAATGACGTTGCTAACCTCAGGAAGGTCCTCGACTATTTCAATGCCGACTGTTCCCTGACCAGCAATGACCCAAGGGTGTTCAAACGGAGGAATCAGGACCTGGCCTGTTGCCTCGACCACCTCTTTAGCAACTCTCGTCCGGTCAGCTCTGCTGTTTTTACACCGTAAGACTTTAGCACCATGTTCGATAGTCTTGCGGATTTTGATTTCAGGTGCGCCTTCAGGAATAACTAGCGTGGCTGGAACTCCAAACGATTTGGCTGCAAGTGCAACAGCCTGTGCGTGATTGCCGCTTGAATGGGCGACGACCCCTAATCTTCTTTCGTCAGGATTTAGCGAAGCTAGGAAGTTATAGGCACCACGGTACTTGAACGATCCGGTCTTTTGTAGGTTTTCGGTCTTAGCGTACACCTCACCTTTTAAGGGTAGTTTCACTAGTGGGGTACGGATTGCTGCGTTTGCAATTCGGTGGGCAGCAGAGCGGATTTCTGTAAGTGTTACACTCACGACCCTCCAATAATATGCTTTTTGTGTGAGAAGGCAAGGCTAAGTATCATCGCCATATTGCAACCCACCTTGCAGTACCCCTCACTATTAGAGCGCAAAATGGTAATTAATGGAATTGATTGTTAATGGGCGTCCCCACAACGTTGACGTATCTCCCGATGATCTCTTGCTATGGGTTTTGCGGGATGCTCTCGGAATGACCGGTACCAAATACGGTTGCGGACTAGGAATTTGCGGTTCCTGCACTGTACATCTAGACGGTCAAGTAACTAGGTCCTGCATAACCACCGTCGCTGCTGCCGAGGGTCGAGAGATAACCACTATTGAAGGACTCTCGGCTTCTGGAGGCCTGCATCCTGTCCAGAGGGCTTTCTTGGAATTAGAGGTACCACAGTGTAGTTGGTGCATGAGCGGACAAATGATGACAGCAGCGGCTTTTTTAGAGAAGAATTCGGCACCCAATGAGACTGAGATTGTTGAGGCAATGACCGGAAATTACTGTCGTTGTGGATGTTATGTGCGCATCAAGACTGCTGTAGCGATGGCCGCAGAAATAGCTCGAGAAGATTCATGAGGTCAGAAAAACGACGTTGGCGTATTTCTCGAAGAGGCTTCCTTATCGGATTTGGACTACTGGGTTCGGGACTTGCAATTGGATTGACGGTTGGAGTGCGTGAGGGTAGGCTTGCCTTAGCTCGGTACCTTGATGATTCTACTGCACCAGGGACAGTGAAAGCGCCTCCCAATCTTTGGTTCGAAATTTTGCCAGACAGCACGGTTAAACTGTACTCGCCGAAAGTTGAGATGGGACAAGGTGTACATACAGCTCTAGCCCAGATTGCTGCCGAGGAACTCGAGATCGAATGGAAAGATATCAAGGTGGTGCAGGCCAGTACTGTTCGGGGGCTTAACGACCCTTTCGGTACTGGTGGTAGTAGTTCAATAAACTCCCTTTTCGATCCGCTTCGGGAAGTTGCAGCCACACTGCGCGAAATGATCCGAATAAAGGCGGCAGACCTATGGTCCCTTTCCCCTGAATTAGTTGTGGCTACGAACGGTTATGTCTTTCAAAGAAACGACTTTACTGAGAAACTTTCGTACGGAGAAATTGCAGTTACTGCTGGAGAGTGGGAAGTACCAGAAGTTATTCCGACATTAAAGTCCAGGCGCGAATATAGATACATTGGTAAATCTCTTCCTAGGGTAGATTCTTTATCGAAATTAACTGGCGTGGCAACGTATGGCTACGATAAATATATTGACGGGATGGGCTATGGGGTAGTAGCCCGACCTAAGGAACTTGGAAGTGAATTAGAATATGCCTCTCCAGGTCGGGCTATCGAACAGCCTGGCGTGATTACAGTTTTGGTGGAGGACGGTTTTGCTGGGGTGGTGGCGACTAGTCGCAAAGAGGCCACCGAAGCCTTAAAGCACCTGGAACTGCGTTGGAGCGTTGTGGAGTCGTTTGGAACTGAAGATATTGAACGGGTCACGACCGTTCAAGATGGCCGTGGTGTTTTGATTCAGCGTCACGGTAGAACGCGAGCTAACCTACAGAACAAAGACCAATTAATTTCAGCAGAGTATCGCTCACCACCGGCCTATCACGCCCATCTTGAACCGCAAGCAGCCTTGGTAGACGTACGTTCAGACGGTGTTCAAGCTTGGGTTTCCACGCAGTCACCGGAGTTGGTTCAGAAAGAACTAGCAAGCATTCTGAAGAGAAAGCGGTCAGATGTAGAGGTTATGCCGACCTATCTGGGAGGGGGATTTGGCCGTAAGTTGAATGTAGAGGTAGCTGGTGAGGCTGCACGACTTTCTCAGGCGGCAGGTCGTCCTGTACATGTGGGTTGGACTAGGGAAGAAGATTTTTTGTTCGGAAGCTTCAGGCCACCTACCCACAGCGTTCTCCGAGGTTCTTTGAAGGACGGTCGAGTTGAAGCAATAGAACATCAGCTAGCTAGTGGTGACGTAAGTCTTGCTGACCTTCCTGCGGTGGCTGGTGCCGTGATGGGAGCCGATTTTGCTGCTTGGAAGGGCGCTACAATCCAATATGCGGTGCCACATCGGCGTGTGACCCAGCAAAGGGTTTCGTTGCCTATTAAAACTACTTGGTGGCGTGGATTGGGCTTACTTGCAAACACGTTTGCTGTAGAGAGTTTCTTTGACGAGCTTGCAATAAATGCAGGGGTAGATCCATTAGAGTTCCGAATGAATCACTTATCCGGTGATGAAGAAGCTTTACGGCTGCGCAAAGTTCTAGAAACTGCTGCAGAGCATGCTGATTGGGGAGGGCCGCTGCCAACTGGTCGAGCCCAAGGTATAGCTTGTTGCACTAATGTTCGGACTGTGGTTGCTCAGATTGCCGAAGTTTCGGTGGAGAACAATGTAATTTATGTTCATCGGGTGACTGCAGCTGTTGATCCGGGACTTGTTATAAACCCCGATGGAGCGATTGCCCAGACTCAAGGTTCAATAGTAATGGCACTAAGTTCTACTCTGAAGGAGAACGTGAGTTTTTCTAACAGTTTGCCACGGGCCAGGAATTTTGATCAGTACCCCCTTTTGACGTTACGGGAGACCCCAGAAATAGATGTTGTATTAGTCGAAAGTGGGGAAGAACCGTTTGGAATGGGTGAGCCGCCGATGGGTCCTGTAGCCGCCGCTGTCGCCAATGCTGTGTTTGCGCTAACAGGCAAAAGGATTCGCAGGATGCCCTTAGATTTCTCCTAATCCCTCGTTCTAGTTTTTCTGGACCTTAATAGGTAACTGCTCCTGGTAGAATAGAGGCAGAGGGAATCATTTAGTTAGTTCGTTTATCTTGAATCCGGGAGAGGACGACTTCATAAGCCTTTTATAATGTCTGAAAACCTTTCTGTAATGAGTGTGATTGATTTCTTACAAATTGATGTCGAGTGTCGGGAAGGAACCAGGATGGCTACCGGTTACGTTTCAGCTTTTTATAGGTCAATAATTAAGTTCGGTCGTTCACTCTATGAAGAAGAAATAGTGAGGACTCTTAATTTGTGTTGCGATGCAAGGGTAGAGTGCAGCTAATGACGCTCCTCCATCGCGTTAACCGTCATGGTGCAGTGATACCTGACCCTTCAGCTCTTCCCAATGAACCGGTTGATTTTGGGTCTAAACTTCAGGCTAGTTTAGAGATTTGGCGGGACAAGGGACACCGATCAGTTTTGCTCGAGCTACCGATTCATCTTGCGGAATTGATTCCTGTTGCGGTCAAAGCTGGCTTTGCTTTCCATCACAGTAATGCTCAAGAGCTAACCTTATTACGTTCGCTGACTGCAGAACCTGTTTTTGTCCCTTCTGCTACTCATACTGTTGGTGCCGGTGCAGTTGTAATCAACGATCAACAAGAACTTCTAGTTGTTTGGGAGGCGACTGAGCGCAATAACCCTAATCGATATAAATTGCCAGGTGGGTACGTTGATCCGGGAGAACACATTGGTACCGCAGTTGAGCGTGAAGTATTAGAGGAAACTGGTGTGCACGCTCGTTTTGAAGCCATGGTGTGCGTACGCCACTGGCACGTAAATCTTTTTGGAAGTTCTAATTTGTATTTTATTTGCCAGTTAACACCTTTAACCGAAGAGATCAGAGATCTTGACCCTGAGATTCATGATGTCAAGTGGATGCCTGTCAAAGACTATTTGGCAAGTGATGAAATATATCCGTTCAATCAGCGAGTGGTTGAGATGGCATTACGAGGTGATGGCATGTCAACGGGTAACTTGGAAGGCTACGCTCGGAGTCCAGAAGAAGTAGAAATATTTTTTCAACCTTAAGTTATTTGGGCGATTGGTTCTGTAATAAACATTGGAAGCTTCTTGGCTTCAGCACATATTTTGGTCGACGTTATTTTGGCGTATGTTGGGGTTATTGCCGGAATTAATGCCACAAAGACAAGCCACTCTCTATTTCTGTTAATTTTTCTGAGGATCTTTTACGGATAATGATAACTACTATTATTGGGCTCTTAATCCCCTTCCTGTTTCAATATTAACGAGGCTAGGTTAACCACTGCTTGCGAGGAGATTTTTCCAGTAAAATTTCTATTTTAGGCGTTTGAATAAAGGGTTTGAAATGCATGTTTAAGGAACAATTATTGCGGTTACCGCCTGTTATACTTCTTGTTCTGTGGTCGGCACTTCTTTATACAACCTTCCCATTGCCGATAAGCGCCTCGAGGGCATAGCTGAAAAAGTTGTCGAAGGCGAACGACTTAGTTTTGACGAAGGCATGATTCTTTACGGAACACACGATTTTCCCACTGTTGCCAGGCTTGCTGATCAAGTGCGACGAAGAAAAGTAGGTGATAAGGCTTACTTCGTGCACTCCTTAAGGTTATCGCAGACAAACATTTGCTACGTTGGGTGTACATTCTGCGGCTTCCAGCGAAAATTTGGTGAGGAAGGCGCTTGGGATTGGGAGTTAGAGGATGTATGGGAGTTTATTGACAGACACTACCACCCTAACCTCACTGAGATTCATATATCTTCTGGTCATCACCCTAATCGCCCTTGGCAGTACTATCTTGACTTGACGGCTGGTCTTACCGAGCGTTATCCGGGAGTTCAGGTAAAAGCTTGGACTGCTGCGGAAATACATCACTTTACGAAAATCACTCGTCCGCGTAAGACATATCGAGAGGTGCTCGTTGAACTTAAACAAGCCGGGTTAGTCGCTCTACCTGGTGGCGGAGCGGAGATTTTTGCTGAGGCGGTTAGGACTAAGATTGCTCGCGCTAAGGTAAAAGCGGAAGAGTGGCTGGAAATCCACCGAATCGCCCACGAGCTCGGGCTTAAGACCAATGCAACGATGCTTTATGGTCACGTCGAGAGTTATGAGGATCGGCTTGATCATATGATTCGCTTGCGGCAGCTAGAGGATGAAACGCCGGGTTTTTTAAGCTTTATCCCGTTGGCATTTCAGCCTGACAACAACGTTCTTGCAAAAGAGATTCAACGTTTCGAATTCACAACAGGCTTGGATGACCTCCGGAATTTAGCTGTATCGCGGCTAATGCTTGACAATTTTCCCCACATTAAGGGGTACTGGATTATGATTACCCCCGAGCTAACCCAGGTGGCTCTTTCAGCTGGGGTTTCTGATATCGACGGGACGATAAAGGAAGAACGGATTGCTCACGCTTCCGGAGCGGTTACAGACTATGGGCTTAGTGAAGATAAGCTGGTTAGTCTTATTCGAGAAGCAGGTCGAATGCCGGTAAGGCGGGATGCTCTTTACAATGAATTAAAGCTCTTCGTTTGAACTTAGACTCACTTTGGAGGTGACCGTCATTTCCTCAAAGATACCCGCTATAGGGATGGCTGAGTCATATTCAGGTTTTAAGGAACGACTTGGCATGGTGTCATATGCCAACGTGGCACCTCTTTTTTGGAGTCTACAGGAAGTGGAAGGCATAAGGTTTGTCTCCGGTGTTCCAACTGAACTTAATCAGATGCTGCTTTCGGATGAGATTGACCTCACGCTAATGTCTTCGATTGAATTTCTTAGGCATCGGGGTCACCTTCTAGCATTACCGGATTTCTCCGTATCTACCCTTGGATCTGTTTATAGCGTCATGCTATTTCATTGGAAGAAATGGACTGACTTGGATGGAGCCAAAATAGCAATTAGTACAGATTCTGCCACTAGTGTTGCACTATTGCGAGTGTTATTCCAGAAGGAAAAATTAAAAGCCGACTTTCGGCCTGCGAAACCAGTTCTTTCTGAAATGTTATCAAGTCATGATGCTGCCCTATTGATCGGCGATGCTGCTCTTATAGAGAGTTTAGCCAAACGTAAATTTGATGGTCGCCGCCCACATATAACGGATCTTG
>Ga0310344_10003106_pt1 | contig 12412 bp, 12 predicted proteins | sample HC15DNA20200_MG_FD_203801 | JGI IMG/M metagenome (GOLD analysis project Ga0310344, IMG submission 203801) | Marine microbial communities from station ALOHA, North Pacific Subtropical Gyre - HC15-DNA-20-200_MG | ecosystem: Environmental > Aquatic > Marine > Oceanic | place: Pacific Ocean: North... | reverse complement strand
TAATTCACTTGAAAATGATATAGATTCTGAAATTTGTACAATTCCAGGTAGTATTTTTTGTCTTTCAGAACCATCTGAAAATGATACAGATTCTGAAATTTGTACATTTGATGATAATTCTTCATCAATTGACTCATTTGATGCTGGGGCAGTTGCTGGTGAGCCATCTCCAACTTTCAATCCTTCCGCGATTGATACAGTGTAATTTTTTGGCCCATCTGCTACATTGTCTGTTTCTGTAACTGTGATGTTTTGTGCTAATAGTGCTGCTTGTACAATCTGTGTCATATTAGATGCTGGTGCATCTTCTGAATTCTCTACTTGGGTGCTGTTTGTGTTTGTTGAGTTATCCATATCTCCAAATGCACTTCCCCAGATATTGTTTCCAATTGCAAATGGGGTGGAAAATGACGTGAATACAAAAAAACTAAACACAATGTAAAATGCTGCAGATCTAGGGATTTGAGGAGGTCTTATTGCAGGTGCTACACCTTCTGCAACTAATATGATGTAAATAACGCCTGGAGATATGACGACGATAAACGTTTCAGTAAAATCTAATTCTGGAAGAGTAATGTTTGATGAGAATTTATCTAATTGAATATTATAGTAATAATTGTCTAACGAGGAATAATTTGGAATATGCCCTAGGGAAATTTGTGAAAAACTATTTTGCTGATTAGCTTCTATCCATGGGGGACCTGTATCTGAATAGACCGATTCAAATTCCTTTCCATACAGTTCATTTACTTGAAGTAGTTGTAATGATTCTGAGTTTACATTCGCAGCAATTGCTAGTGGTATGGGTGGTGTTGAAGGTGTTTTTGCACCTCCATCATAGAACGTATCTGTAATGATTTCGATAAAATCTGTCATTGTTACTTGGTTTGAATTATCAAGCAAATCACCATCTTGCATAAAGCGCAATCTTGTGTTTGGGGTAACTCTGTCCATAATGGCATGCCTCTCGGTCATCTGTTTTGTGGCTGTAACTAATTTTTGATATTTATCATGATTGGATACTACTAGTTGCTCATCTAGGACAACTTTGTGCATATTTCCAATTTTTTGCGCAAATCCGCTTGATACCGTCAAGTCTTCAGATAAAGCAATTGAAAATTCGGCATTTTGGTATGTGTTCCACCCATTTCCTGAGGCTGAAATTGCTGAAAATCCTAAAATCGTGACTAAAAATAAAGAAAAAAGTTTGGAATTCAAGTGTGCTAGTTGCCCACAGTGAACGTCCAAGTGATGGTTATAGAGTCTCCATCTGAGAGTGAAACATCTGTGAATGTTTGTCTTGCAAGCATTCCATTTCTATCAGCAGTTGTACTGTTGAATAGACCTGATTCTCCAATTGCATGGGCTCTAGGACTATCGCTGGTAAAGGTCTTTGACAAAACGATCTTCGTAGTTGTCGCACCTGTTCCATTTGTCCATGTTTTAGTAGTTGCAGTACCTCTCTCTAATCCCTTTGATGTGGATGTCTCATTTCCTAATAGTACTAATGCGTCTACTGTAGCTGCTGCTGTTCCTGATGCATAGTCGCCGTTATCGTTATCAGTTCCGATAGCAATTACGTCCCAGGCACCAGTTAGTGCGCCGGTACATCCTCCGGCTCCAGTACTGGTATATTCTCCTCTACCATCTGAGTTGGCCACATTACTTGTTGTGGCAAACAACATCTTTAGAATACATTGTTCTCCGTCATCGACTACTTCGTTGTCTGTCTGACGGTATGCAAACAAGTCACCTTTCTCATCATGTGCCTCTACTGTTAGATGACCCATCATTAGTCCGGTTACAGTGTTAGACGCTGCAGTTGCAGTGCGTTCTTCAAATATACCAGTTAACGATAAGCCTAATCCTCCTGATGTAACAGCTAATGCTGCTACAAGAGCAATGATAGTTGTTGCCGATTTCATTAGATCGTAGACTACGTAGTAGTATATACATGGATCCAGAAATGTTTAAAAATTATGAGTGTTTTACTAACTTACTAACTAAGTATTAGACTTACAAATGATCGCAATTATTGCAATTTCTAATATAATTATAGTTAAAAGAATTACTAAGTATCGTTGTTGAAAAGAATCAAATTTCTAGTCAAATTTCCCTGTTAACCCCAACCTATTCCTGGCAAAAATGGCAGAAAATTTATTCAAAACATTGCAAAGTTGGTAAAATTACGATATTCTTACCTTACGTACAACTAAATGGTCACCTTCAAGGCCAATTTTGAGATAATCGCCTTTTTGCATCTCCAAATAACGTCTAAATTGCTTAGGAATTGATATAGTTCCACCAGATGTTATCTTCACTAACTCTTCTTGAGTCTGACTCATACCTCATAATACAATATCTAATATTAATTGTTTATGTTGATCATAATTTATGAAATTATAATCAAAAACTAAGGGCTACCATCCCCAACCTTCAGTCCTTCTGTAATATCAACATCATACGATTTATTTTCATCTGCTACTATTGCAATCTCATCAGATAATTCTACGCCCATTGGAGGTTTGTTTTGTGCACTTGTATCATCTCCTGGGATTAAGAATGCAACTGCTAGTGCAATTATACCTATGCCAATTCCTATGGGAATTCCCTTATTCAATTCACTATTCTTTTACCTGAAAATTATTAAACATTGAGTGGACTAACTTATTTAACGAAAACACAAAAAAGTACATTGTATAAAATTTTAGGTATCTTAGTACTTTTTGCTGCAACAATATTCTCAAATGCAGTATTTGCGGAAGAGCCAATTAAAGTTACAATTTCACATACATTTGATCACATAATATTAGATGGAGAATGGTCCTTCTATGAAGAGTGGAAAGCATCTACACTAGACACGTTTAGATTTAATGACAGTGATCTGATTTTACGAACTGCCCATCAGGACGATTATCTGTATGTCCTAATCGATGTTTTAGGCGATATCACACATGATCATATGGCTGATAGGGCCGTTGTGTGCCTGGATGGTAAAGAGACATCAAAATTGGCAGATGAATCTGATTGGTGTTATGTGGCGACACGAGGGTCTAAAAATGCCCATACTCTAAATGGAGGATCATCAATACACCGAACCTCTCATTTTCAGATAGAAAAGAATCATCCTGAATTGGTAGCAATCGGAGGCACCTCTGGAGAAAATGACCGATATCTGAAAACACCTCATGCAGCATATGAGTTTAAAATTCCAATAGAACAGATTGGATTTGAGGACGAATATGGATTTTTCATGCAGGTATTTGATCGGAATAATGTTATGACTTATCCACAGGAACATTCTGGTAAGTACCCACAAAAAATCCCATCCCCAGAAGAGTGGGGATTAATTATATCCCCTGACCGCTCAATTTCATCAGAACACTTTAATCAAAATTAAAGGGGCATGAATTATGAGAATTTTACAATTACATTGTGATAACATATCTTACGAGCCGACGAAAAAAGAGATACAGTCTGCAGAAGACATTACTCCAAAATCGGTCTCAATAGATGAAGTAGTTGTTTGCTTTGTTGCAGTTGAAAGTGGTGATGATAATGATGTTGCATTAGATGCAATTTCTCAGGTTAAGGAATCTATGCAAAAAATTGGATGTAAGAAATTATTACTATATCCATATGCTCATCTCAGTTCTGATCTATCTGCCCCCTCCACTGCATTGTCTTTATTGAAATTAATGGAATCCGAATCTAGAGAATTGGAAGTTAGCCGTGCTCCTTTTGGTTGGACGAAATCTTACAATGTGAAAGTAAAAGGACATCCATTAGCTGAAAGCTCAAAAGTAATAACTAAAGGTGACAAAAAAGAACAAACATCAACTGCGCTTGAATCTGAATCAAAAATAAAATCATATTGGTATATTTTATCTCCAGATGGAAAAATGGAAGAATTTGATAAATTCAATTTTTCAAAACATAAAAAACTAGAAATTTTAGCAAAATACGAATCTGCTAAAAAACGAAGCTCTGATGAGCCACCTCCACATGTTGCATTGATGAAAAAATTGGCCATCGCAGATTATGAATCTGCGTCTGATCATGGAAATATGCGTTATTTTCCTAATGGGCGTTTGATAAAATCGCTTTTGGAACAATACGTAACAAACAGAGTCAAAGAATACGGAGGGTATGAGGTAGAAACCCCAATCATGTATGATTCACACCACCCTAGTATGGAGAGTTATTTTAACCGATTTCCTGCTAGACAATACAATATTGATGCTGATGGCAAACAATTGTTTTTGAGATTTGCAGCATGTTTTGGGCAGTTTTTAATGGCCCATGACTTTCAAATGTCATACAAAAATTTGCCATATCGTCTCTATGAATTGACTCGTTACAGCTTTAGACGGGAACAATCTGGTGAATTAGTTGGTCTTAGAAGACTTCGTGCATTTACAATGCCTGACTGTCATGCTTTTTGTAAAGATATTCCACAGGCCGTTGATGAATTTAGAAAACGTTTTGATTTGTCACAAGATGTTTTGAAAAATGTTGGGATTGATCACGAAGACTATGAGATGGCAATTCGGTTCACTGAAGACTTCTACAACGAAAATAAGGATCTGATTTTAGAAATGGTGAAAAATTTGGATAAACCAGTACTTGTGGAAATGTGGAAAGAACGTTTTTTCTACTTTGTCTTAAAATGGGAATTTAACTATATAGATAACTTAGGAAAGGCTTCTGCTTTATCCACAGATCAGATTGATGTAGAAAATGGTGAACGATATGGAATTGAGTTTGTTGATGAAAATAATTCTACAATAAATCCAATAATTTTGCATAATTCACCTTGCGGAGCTATTGAACGTGTTATGTATACGCTTCTTGAAAAATGTGCTAAAGATGCAAAAGAAGGCAGAAAACCAATGTTTCCGTTATGGCTAGCTCCAACTCAAGTACGAATCATACCACTAAAGGACGAATTCTTGGAACACTCTAAAAATTTATCACAAAAACTAACTGAACATGATATACGTGTAGATATTGATGATAGAAATGAATCAATTGGAAAAAGAATCCGTGAATCAGAAAAAGAATGGATTCGCTATGTTCTTGTGATAGGTGAAAAAGAAGTTAATTCTACAAATCTTAGCGTTAGAGATAGAACACACAGTGATGTAAGAGAAATTACTTTTGATGATTTCATAGGAGAAATTAATGAACAAAATAAAGGAAAACCAACTTCAACGTTAAATCTACCATATCTATTATCGAAAAGACCTATAATCCAAGTTTAATGAACAATTTATCATTCCTTCTTCGTGGTTAAATAGCAATTTTACAAATATTATTCATGCATGGAAAGTTGTTAATCTGTACTGATTGTGGTGAATCTCATAAATACTGTTTATGTGACGAGTCGATATCTCAGTCTGATTAATGGGCATGAGTTTATTTTCAAGTGATTTTAATTCTGTTTAATGAGTTACTCTGATTTGTATTTGACCAGCTCACCAAAAATCATCTCCCCTGATGCTACTTCTGAACCAATTGCAAAACTATTTGGTGTTCCATTTGATTCAACTCATTCATACAAACCAGGATGTCGTTTTGGTCCTGATGTAATTCGTGACGCATTTAATAATATTGAAATTTTTATGCCAAAATTTGGCGTAGATTTGGAACAAGTAAACATTGAAGATCTCGGTAATCTTCAACATACAGTTGTTGCCCAAAATATGATTGATATGGTAAGAAAGACTACTACTGATCTTAAAGATTCCTCAAACCAATTAATCATTCTAGGTGGGGAACATTCCTTAACATATGGAAGTTACATGAGTTATCCAAAAGATACGGGGTATGTTGTGTTTGATGCACATTATGATTTACGAGATGAATATGCTGATATAAAATTAAGCCATGCTGCATATTTACGAAGAATTGTTGAAGAACGTGGCCCAGAAAATATTATTCATGTAGGTGCACGTGCTTTTGTTAAAGAGGAATTAGAATTTCTTACCGAACATAACATCTCCACTATATCTGATTCTGATATACGAAATGGTGATGGGCCAAAATTATTAAAACAACTTACCGATAAATTTGAAAATCTCTATGTTAGTATTGATTTGGATGTTCTTGATCCGGCATTTGCTCCTGGGGTGGGTAATCCTGAGGCAATTGGAATAACATCCCGTGAATTATATGACATGATTGTATCTCTTGAAAATAAAACAATCAAAGCGGCAGATATTGTTGAATTAAATCCATCATTTGATAATGGTTCTACTGCATCATTAGCAGCCAGAATGATCTCAGTAATCATCTCTATGAATCTAAAGAGAGGAAATTAGTTGTTAAATAATTTACGTGACTCTCTAAAACCTGTATTACAAAAAATTGGAAAATCTTTTGCTGCAACTGGTTTATCGCCAAATGCTTTCACAGGAATTGGCCTTGCGTTTGCATTTGTTACATCAATAATTTATGGAGTTGGATATGAGTATTCTTTAATCCTAGGTGGTATTGCATTGTTAGTATCTGGTTTTTTTGATATAGTAGACGGCCAAGTTGCAAGATATGCAAATAAAATTTCCAAATCAGGAGGGTTTTTAGATTCTGTCTTTGACAAAATCGCTGAAGTTGCAATATTCTTTGGAATTTTAATTGGAAATTACACAGAACCATATCTGGTATTTATCGCAATCACACTCTCATTATTAGTTAGTTATACACGTGCAAAAGCTGATGTTGCAGGAATAAAGATGCAAGGTATAGGAATAGGTGAAAGAGCAGAAAGATTACTTGTTATAGCAATTATTGGAATGATAGGATTTATGGAGATTGCGGTTATCATTGTAATTATAATAGCTACAATAACATTAGCACAAAGGATTTCTGTTTTAGTAAAAAGTCGTTAAATTAACCACGTAGTTTTGTATGTCTACGTCTTTGATCCGCTGAACGAATTTTTAAGACTTTAAAGTGAATTGCACATGAAATACAATACCATTTTGTGACTTTTGGTGCAGCGATGTAAGCACCTTGTGCTCTCAATTCTTTTGCAAGTTGGTGCTCAACTAAGCTAAGCCGTGAAGTAACTTTCTTTGCTTTATCTTTTGGAACAGTACCTGCACAGTTGACACATTGGATTGTGCCAGATGAACCTTTACCTCCTTTTCGTCTTCCTCTACTTGCGCGTTTTGATGGCATGTAGTGAATTCAAATCTTCGATATATAAATGCGTAATGTTGTTTTAAAAAACAATTTAAAGATCAAAAGTGCTTACGAATCATGAAAGGACTATGTGATGATTGCCTTACTTCTAATGTTGAGGTTACTTCTGTAAAAGGAAAAACACTATGTTCAGTTTGTTCAAATAAGGATTCAAATAAGTAGTATAAACCACAATTTTTGCTGCTATGAAAGTTGGAATTTTCTCTCATTGTACAATTGATACAATAGTGTATGAAAACGAACAGTATGAAACTGCAGGAGGTCCTGCTAGTTATTGCTCATTCACTACACGAAAACAAAAACATGATGTAAACCTATACACCAAATTTGGACCAAATTATCCTCTAAAAGATTTTTTCAAAGAAAATAATATTATAACTAAAAGTGCATTATCTGAAAAAAATACTACACAATTTCGACTTGAATTGAATGGCGCTGATAGAAAGTTATACTTGGAGAATATGTGTGAGAAAATTGATTTTGAAGAAAATGATAGTGATGGAACCATAATTAGTCCTGTCTTTAATGAGATATCACTAGATACATATTCAAAAATTAAAAATTCTGGAAATTTTATATTTTTAGACCCCCAAGGATTTCTAAGAGAAAAAAATCAAAATAATGAAATCTCATTAAAAAGAACCACACTTGATCTAACAAATATCAGTGCAATCAAAATAAATCCTGATGAGTTACATGCCTTAACTGGCCTCACCGGCGATGTTGGTATTAAAAAATTACAAAAATTTGGAATTGAGTATGTACTTTATACAAATAAACGAGAAATATCTTTACTTGTAAAAGATAAATTATATACAATATCTTTACCAAAAATTATACTTACTGATACAACGGGAATTGGTGATATTTTCTCTTCAACATTTGTTTGTACTATGCTAAAAGAGAAAGATTTTCTTTGGGCATTATCCTTTGCAGGTGGTGCTGCACAATCAGCCTTGGAATCAAAGGCATTTGGTCTTGAAAAAGTTCCTGAAAAAAATTCTCTGGAAACAAATGGGTCTTATTTTTATAATATGATTGAGTTTAAACAGATCTAACATATATTGTGCATAATGAAATAATTTATCTATGCATGTTGGAATATTTGGTGTAGGTTTAACTGATTCTTCAGAAAAATTTTTGAAGAAAATTCTTGATGAAAATAATATTTCATCATCAAAAATTGGAACAAAATCAAAGAATAAAAAATCTGATTGTGTGTTTGTTCTTGGAGGAGATAAAGGAGTTAGAAATTACTTTCACAGAACATTTGATTCTTCTATTCCTGTTTTAGGAATTAATGAATCTGAATCTGATGGATTTTTGTCTCAACTGGATTTAAAACAACTTCCATCATTAATTTCACGTATTAAAAAAATGGATTTTAAAACTGAACAAGTTACTCGATTAGGCGTAAAAATTGATGGAAAGAATGTTTTTCCTGTATTGAACGACGTTGCAGTGTTCTCCTCTAGAAGTGCAATGTTAATGGAACATACATTGAGAGTTAATGGTGATGAAGTATGGCATGATAGCAGTGATGGTATAATAATTTCTACCCCAATCGGTTCTTCTGCATATTCAATGTCTGCAGGAGGACCTGTAATTTTCCAAGACTCTGATGTCTTTGGAATCATCTCTGTAAATTCCTTAGATATTACACGACGACCATTAGTTGTATCTAATACAAGTGTAATTGAAGTAGATGAAATATCATCAAGATTACATTGTGAAGTAGTATTAGACGGATTGGATCGTTACAAAGTAAAAAATTCTGTTGAAGCTACAAATTATGAGCCTTCTGCTAATATCATTCGACTAAAAAAAGATACTACTGCAATTTCTGCTATTGCTAAAAAAGTGAAGTTAGCTGAAGAATTATTTAATATGCCACCAAGCTCAAAATTACTTCTCAAAATACTCGAATATGAAGGCTCAATGAGTCAAAAAGAATTAGTGAAAAAAACAATGTTGCCAGATAGAACTGTGCGCTTAGCTATGAGTCATCTTTTAGAAAAAGGTTATGTAAAAAAGAAAGTTTCAATCAGAGATTCAAGACAGAAGATCTATGAAATTTCTAAACTAATCAATTCTGATTTGCCGCGGTAGTAAATGCTTTGAAAACATGTTCTGGGTATCCTGGTCTACTGTTGAATTCAGGATGGAATTGAACACCAACAAAAAACTTGTGTTTTGGAATCTCTAAAATCTCCATTCTTCTACCACCATCACTCTCACCTGAAAAAATCATTCCATTTTTTGCAAATTCATCAAGATATGTAGTATTGAATTCATATCTATGGCGGTGTCTCTTTGAAATCACGTCTTGTCCGTAAATTTTGTTTGCTATAGTATCCTGCTTTACATTAATTTCATTTGCACCCAATCGTAATGATCCACCCATATCAGTAACCTCATCTTGTTCTGGAAGTAAGTCAATTATTGGATTTTTTGTGTTTGCCTCTATCTCAGTTGAATTTGCATCTGTATGATTGCATACATTTCTAGCAAATGATACTGCCGCTAATTGAAAACCAAAACAAATTCCAAGATACGGAATGTTTTTTTCTCTTGCAAAATTTGCAGTATTGATAATTCCTTCAGAGCCCCTAGTTCCAAATCCACCTGGAACCAAAATTCCATTATATTTTGATAATGAATCTACGTTTCCATTGATATTCTCTGAATCAATCCAATCAATTGTAATTTTTTTACCAATTGATGCTGCAGCATGTTTTAATGCATGATTTACACTAACATAACTATCAGCTAGTGTAACATACTTTCCTACCATCGCAATGTTAATTGGATCTCCTTCATTATGTAATGAATTTACAATTTTATTCCATGTATCCCAATTTTGTGATGCATTTACGTAACCCATTTTGTTAAATTTCTTAAAAACCACATCAACCATACCTTGTTCATAAAGAATTTCTGGAACTTGAAAAATTGAATCTACATCATGGCATGAAAACACATCTTTATCAGTAACATTTGTGAACATTGAAATTTTATTTCTTGTTTTATCTTGTAATGGCATAGTACATCTTACACATAAGACATCTGGTTGAATACCTATTCTTCTTAATTCCTGAACACTATGTTGTGTTGGTTTGGTTTTTTGTTCACCTACTACATCTAATGATGGTGCTAATGTTACATGAACAAAAATTACATTTTCAGAACCTTCTTCAACTCTAATTTGTCTTAATGCTTCTAAAAATGGAAGGCTTTCAATATCTCCAACTGTTCCTCCACATTCAACTACTAGAATTTCCAATCCTTCATTTTCTGCTATTTTCTTTACTCTATTTTTGATTTCATCAGTTACATGAGGTATAATTTGAACACATGCACCAAGATACTCTCCTTTTCTTTCAGCTTCTATTACACTTGAATAAATCTGGGCAGTTGTAATATTATGTGACTTTGGTATATCCTGGTTAAGAAATCTCTCATAATTCCCAATATCCATGTCACATTCTCCACCATCATCCGTGACAAAGACTTCACCATGAGCAATTGGATTCATTGTTCCTGCATCATAATTTAGATATGGATCAATCTTTACACATGAGACCTTTTGATCTGATAATTGTAATAATTTACAAATTGATGATGAAACTACTCCTTTCCCTAAACCGGACATTACTCCTCCAGTCACAAAAATAAACTTCGTCTGCATTAAATTATTAGAAGCATCCTATTTTTATTCCTTTATTTTATTATCTGGTTTTACTCTTGAGTTTTTTTGTGAATATTTTTATTCTATTTTGAATCTTGCTTGCAGGCGTATTCTCCATAATCTTTATGTTAGCGCTTCCAACTATTACTGCATCTGCACCTGACGATACATATTTTTGAACATCTTTCTCTGTAGAAATACCAAATCCGATACCAACTGGTATTTTCCCTTTTGCAGATCTTTTTGTTTTCTTTAATGCATCAATTGTATATTTATGAATTTTAGCCTGAACTCCTGTTGTTCCAAAAACTGCTACCATGTACAAGAATCCTGATGTGGAATTGATGATTTTCTTTACACGGTTATTTTCTGTATTTGGTGATACAAGAAATATTGTATCCATTTTGTTCTTTTTTGCCGCTTTGATATATTCTTTTGATTCCTCTATTGCCATATCTGGCAAAATCAATCCATCAATACCGGCATTTTTTGCACGTGTGATAAATTTTTGATATGTTTGATTATACAGTATGTTTGTATATGTCATTAACACTAATGGAATTTCAGATTCTTTTCGAATTTTTCTTACAATTGAAAAAAATCTTTCAATTTGGGTTCCTTTATTCAATGACTCCGTACTCGCCATCTGAATTGTTGGTCCATCAGCGATTGGGTCTGAGAATGGAAATCCTAGTTCAATAATATCCGCACCACCTTTGATTAATCCTCTCACTGCTGATAGTGTTGCCTTTTCTGATGGATATCCTGCCATAATGTATGAGACAAGTGCTGTCTCATCATTTTTTCTTAATTGATTAAATTTTTCTTGTATTCTTGACATTTTTTGCCAAATACTCCTTAACGATGTCTATGTCTTTGTCACCTCTACCAGATAATGTAACTACTATCGATTCTGTTTTTTTCATCTTCTTTGAAATCTTAATTGCATGTGCTATTGCATGAGCTGATTCAAGTGCAGGAATAATTCCCTCTGTTCTTGTTAGAATTAAAAATGCATCAATAACTTCATCATCTGTCACTGCTTTGTATTCTACGCGATTTTCATCTTTTAGGTAAGCATGCTCTGGACCTACTCCTGGATAATCTAATCCTGCAGAAATACTATGTGTTTCACTAATCTGCCCATCTTTATCTTGCATCAAATATGTCATCATTCCATGAAGAACTCCTTTTTTTCCTGCTGTAAGTGGCGCAGAATGTAATTTTGTTTTTACACCTTTTCCTCCAGCTTCTATTCCTATTATTCTTGTTTTAGTATCTAATAGCGGGTAAAACGTGCCTATTGCATTTGAACCTCCTCCCACACATGCAATAACTGCACTTGGAATTTTCTTCATTTGTTTTTTAATTTCTGTTCCAATCACTGCTTGGAAATCTCTAACCATTAATGGATAAGGATGTGGACCTACTGCTGAACCTAACAAGTAATATGTTGAATCAACATTTGTAATCCAATCTCTCATTGCTTCGTTAATTGCATCTTTTAATGTCTTTGAA
>Ga0310344_10003105_pt1 | contig 12414 bp, 10 predicted proteins | sample HC15DNA20200_MG_FD_203801 | JGI IMG/M metagenome (GOLD analysis project Ga0310344, IMG submission 203801) | Marine microbial communities from station ALOHA, North Pacific Subtropical Gyre - HC15-DNA-20-200_MG | ecosystem: Environmental > Aquatic > Marine > Oceanic | place: Pacific Ocean: North... | reverse complement strand
AAGACGATAAAATTCTTGCTCCGAATGATGAGTCAGGTGCTCGACTGATCACTGACATGAAATCTGAATCAGTGGCTCACCATAACCAATCGCGTGATTCGAGTCCTGAAACTAACTACGAAAGAACCGTAGTGAGTAACGTTGTAGAAAAATATGAGAACGAAATCGGGATGTTGACCCCGGTGATCGCGGACATGATAGCCATTGCTGAGCAAATGTACCCAACTACATGGATCCTTGAGGCCCTCGATATCGCGGCACAATCTAATGCCCGATCTTGGAAATACGTAGCTGCAATACTGGCTCGCTGGAAAAACGAAGGGAAAAACAATGACAACGAGAAAACTTCAAGATTTTCTTCCCGAAAATCAGGAAGAGAACAAAATAGATACGACTCCGTCATTCGAAAAAGAGCCGACTCCGATAAAAGTTGACTACGAGTGTCCACTATGCGGAGATATGGGGTTCCTGAGGCACACAACTAGTGTGCACGACGAGCGTTTCGGACGTTCGTATCCTTGCTCATGCACTATCGAAAGACGTAAAAATCGTCTTACGGAAACACTTCTTACAAACTCTGGGCTCGGCGCACTCAAACGACTCAACTTCGATAATCTACTAAGCATCGGAAGAACCTCCGACAAAACCAATCAAACAAATTACGAAAAAGCGATTCAAATAGCTAAAGACTATTCAGCAGTCATGCGCGGATGGTTGGTAATTCTTGGAGAGCATGGAAGCGGCAAAACACATGTGGCAGCCTCCATCGTGAATGCGGCAATCGCTCGGGGTATTCCAACCATGTTCTTCTCTGTTGCAGATCTCATCGATTATTTCCACTCCGCGCTCAACAAAGAGAAAAGTGGTGAAGTCACTGACCAAGGGTATTCCGCATTATTGGATATACCCCTCCTCGTTATTGATGATTGCTACAGCCAAATATCGAATGAATGGGGTCAACAGAAGTTTGACCAGCTAATTAATCATCGGTGGAACGCCAAATTGCCAACTGTTTTCACTACCTTAGCTCTAAATGACGAGCTGGATCACCGATTGAGTATTCGACTATCCGATGACGAGAATACTCAGATTGCGGACCTGGGAATCTGGGAAACTGCTCCGTACAGTTTCATCGGTGCGATGGATAAATCAACAGTAACAAAGTTTAAATTTGAAAATTTCGTTTCCGATGGTATCGGGCTTTCCATGGCACAACGGCAAGATCTCATTTGGCTGGAGGGAAGATTAAGAGAATGGGCAGCTCAACCCGATGGCTGGATTGTTCTCACTGGGAGTCACGGTGTTGGAAAAACACACCTCGCCTGTGCGATTGCAAATGTTCGAATGGAGCAAGGTGATAGAGTAGCGTTCGCGACAGTCCCTGATCTACTCGACCACCTCCGAGCATCCTATAAACAGGACCAATCCGAATCGTACGATCAAACCTTCAAGCGATTATTAGAAGTCAAACTACTTGTACTTGATGATCTTGGAGCTCATAGATCTTCTGATTGGGCTGAGGAGAAAATTTATCAGCTAATTAACCATCGTTACACAACAAGAGCATGGACGATCATCACGATGAATGGTAAGCCGAGTGACCTCGAAGACCGAATTGCGAGTCGTTTAACCTTCACAGAACTCTCGGAAGTCTACGAGGTAGAAGCGCCAGATTTTAGGACGCTACGACCGACATCCTAAGTTTCATGGGCGAGGTATCACACCCTCTTGCCAGTGCGACCCGTCCGCACTCCATTCCTTCTTCCATACGGGTACAGTCTCCTTAACACGATCGACCGCACGAAGAGCAGCTTCGAAGGCATCCGCTCGATGGGCCGCGCAGACCCCTACAAGCAAAGAAACCTCGCCTACTTCCAAAACCCCAATTCGATGCCAGATATAAACTTTGTAAACTTCCTGATCTTGAAAATATTCCAATATCTCTCCACGGACCGAAGTTAGTTGTTTCGTAGCCATCTCTTCATAGGCTTCGTACTCCAGTCGAACGACGTTTCTTCCTTCGTGATGGTTACGCACAACACCCTCAAAAATAACAACAGCTCCCGCTTTATCATCCTCAAGTCCTTGCCGCATCCTCGTAGGAGTCAATATTTCTGCGGTGACTAATACTTCTAAATTACCCCCGGCTATGGGTGGTACCAGCGCCACCGAATCACCATCCGTGAGTTCGGATTCGTCGGATAAAATATATTCTTCATTAACCGCGATCGCCACCCCTGTTAAATACGGATGGAGTTTTGGATACTTAAGGGATAATGCCTCCCTTAGGATCTGAACTGTCGCTGAATCGCCCTCCAATTCGACATCTAGCAGATCACTGCCCATGATTTCGCGAAGCCCCGCAAACAATCGAACAGATACTTGCATGTTACGGACACCTCATACAATTACATTCTCATACATTCTCAACGGAAATCTCTCACTGTCTGATTACGTAAAGCCATGATAATTCCAAATAACAAAATAACCAAACCCGCCCCCGAATAGACGAATTGCAGACCAATCACCGTTGCCAAAGTTCCAAGTAACAAAGCTGCAATTTGCATCATCCCCTGAGACATAAAAACAAAACTATTCACTCGCCCCAACACTTTGTTTTCGACAACTGACTGAATGATTCCTGTGCTAAGAGCATTAATAGCGAAAAAGCAAGCACCGCAAATTAGATTAAAACTGAAAACAAAAACATTAGATCTGGAGAGACTATAAAGCAATACAGCGGCCCCAAACAAAGAAACCGTCATAAGTAGAGTAGGACCTCTTCGTAGTCGTGCGCCCAAGCCGGTTATGACTAGAGTGGAAAGCACTCCTCCCACAGTCCAGGTCAGAATCATTATTCCCCAGTCAAACGCACCGAATCCCAGTTTCTCGTCAACCCAAGACGCTATTAGCTGGCCCATCACGCCTAGACCGATAGCAATGGATGTCCAGTTCAGGAACAGCACGAATCGAACAATTGGTAAGTCCCTCAAGACTTGGTACCCGTTCATTACGTTGTTGGATAATCCCTCACGGGCGGCCCCACGGTCAGCCGGGGCCGACCCCACTCTGATATAGAAAGTAAGACCCACAGCTAACAAAGGGCCAATTGCTGCGAACAAATAAGCAGTAGAAAATCCGAGATTCTCTATCAGCCAACCTCCTGTCGGGCCCGCCCCCATTCCCCCAATTGCTAAAACCAAAAAAAAGAAACTCAGGCCTCTAGATCCCATAGCCGTGCCGAGGGAATCTCTGACCAACGCTACTCGATTGGGCTGATCCTGTGCGAACACAATTCCAAATGAACAGAAAAGACCAATAACAATAGCAAGGCGAAAAATAGAAGGGTCAGATCCTGAGATCAGGTGAAGAAATACACTTACCGCGGCAATCGACAAAAATGCCAGTATTTGACTGACTCGCATCACTGTTCTTCTAGGAAATCGATCAACAAAAGCTCCTGCCAGAACCATGTACCCGATGAAGACTGCTCCCGAGAGTGCCGCCTTTATGCCTAGAAATAGAGCACTTAAGTTCTCGGGAGCCATCTCACTGATGTACCATGACTGAGTCATAAATAGCACTGGTTGAGTAAAACCGATAAATAATTGGCTTAATAGTAATAACCGAAAGTCACGAAAATGAAGGATGTTCATAAATGCGTATCTTACTTATCCGAGCGGAATTTTGACATAACCATAGTCCATCAAACTCTAGAGTAACGGCCTGGTAGTACGAAGCGATTGAAAAGACTTCTATAGACACCTCGAGCTACCTAATAATTAGTGAAATGGAAAACCAAGCAGGTGACACGGTGAATAAACGCTTAAGTTCTGGATCTGATTGCCTAATCACACTCGGTGGAATCGGAAGTGGTCGCTTGGAACAACTCATGAGGACCGCCCTTGAATCAGCTTGCGTTGACCTGAGCGATATGTGTAATCAGGCAGGTATTTTCTCCAGTATGACTCTGATCACCGACCGGCCTATGACTATTGAGACAGATAATTGGTCTCGTGTAGAGTACACAGAACCTCACCAGTCATTTGGAGACGTGCTGGAAACCTACTTTAAAACGACAAATCCGAAGCTCGTTGGAAATCCACTTGTGTATTTTGGGGCTGGCAGTGCGCCACTCATCCAAGATATGGATATCGCAGATCTCGTGTCAACACTTGATCGAGCCAACCGGAATATCTGCGCTGCAAATAATATTTATTCAGCTGATTATTTTGGCGTTAACCCCGGCAACATAATCGGGATGCTGGATCCCTCCCCTGTGAGTGACAATGAGATTCCGAAGCGTCTCTCAGAGGAAAACAGGACAGAAGTTGTCGAATTAGCACGCAGTAGTCGTTCACAGTTCAACATAGACGTGACCGCTGACTTGGCGACTCTACTTCTCACAGAAGCAAAAGGAACAAGGATACGGTCCTTCTTACAAGCTCATTCGCAGTTATTCCAGCAGGCAGTTCAATGTCAGTGGGCCGCTGCTCAACATCTGATCAACAAAGAGTCTCAAGTTCTCGTTTATGGCCGCACATCATCAAGAATTTGGAAATATCTGGAAACTGAATCCGCTTCAAAAATCAGAATTATCGGTGAGGAAAGAGGACTTGGCACTGCTCCTCCCGAACACCATCCTTACTCAACACTTGGTGATCTAATCAAGTCAGAAGGAGCTGAAACTTTCTTTACCAAGACACTTCCGTTGATGTGTGACGCTGCGTTCATTGATCTAATCCCTATTCTCGCATACCTCCATCCTGACACCACTCAGGAGGATCGGCATGCCGCTTTCCTCATGGACGAGTCAGGCATTGCGCACTCTGGACTCAGAACAATCATCCACGGTGTAAACAGCAGTTCGATCCCAATCGCGATTGGTGGGCATACATTAGTCGGATCCGGCATAGAATTATTGAATCAAAGAGCTTGGGACTCTATTGACGGAATTAGGCCGGCTCCATATTGATATTTGGACGCTAGGCTTAAATCTATAGTGACAGACGAGGGAACCTAGTATGAGTCTTCCTAGTACGGACCCAGAAATAGCTGAGGCAATCTCTAAAGAAATAATTCGCCAGACGACAGTCCTCGAAATGATTGCCTCCGAGAACTACGCCTCAACAGCTGTACTCGAGGCAGTAGGATCGGTATTGACGAACAAATATTCTGAAGGTTACCCAGGCAGCCGATACTACAACGGCAATGACGTCATGGACACTGTAGAGCGCCTGGCACGCGAGCGGGCTAAATCACTATTTGGCGCCGACCATGCCAACCTACAACCCCATTCCGGAGCTCAGGCCAACATGGCAGCATATTTGGCGGTTCTCGATCCTGGTGACACTGTAATGGGATTGAAGCTAGATTCGGGAGGACATCTAACACATGGCTCCCCGGTGAATGCCTCAGGAAAAACCTATAATTTCGTGTCTTATGAGGTAGATCGCGAGACACACCTCATCGACTATGAATCTATGCGAAACACAGCCAAGGCATCTCGTCCAAAACTCATAATAGTTGGGGCAACCGCCTATCCAAGACTTTGGGATTTTGCAAAAGCCCGAGAAATAGCAGATGAGGTTGGCGCCCTCCTTCTTGCGGATATGGCTCATATATCCGGACTAATCGCGGCTGGAGCACACCCCACTCCTGTGGGGCATGCTCAAATAACAACCTCTTCCACCCACAAAACCTTACGAGGGCCTCGGGGGGGGATGATCTTATGCGACACGGAACTACGTAGAAAAATTAATTCTGGAGTATTTCCTGGAACCCAGGGCGGACCAATGATGCATGTCATAGCGGGAAAAGCGGTCATGCTGAAAGAAGCAGCCACCGATGATTTCAAGGAATATGCAAGACAAATAATTGCTAACGCGAAAACTCTGGGTAAGCATTTACAAAACAATGATTTTGATCTTGTAACAGGTGGAACTGATAATCACCTATTACTGATCGATCTGAATAACCGATCGATCACGGGCCGAGAAGCTTCTGATGCCCTCGAGAAAGCCGGTATAGTGACAAACTTTAATTCAATTCCATTCGACGATAAGCCTGTCCGCGAAGGCGGTGGAATACGTCTAGGGACGCCTGCGATAACTTCTCGTGGCCTGAAAGAAAACCATATGTCCTTGATCGCAGAGTGGATTACCCGAGCGCTAAACAATATCCAGAACGAAATCGAGCTGGAAATCGTGCAGAAGGAAATTCAACTCTTTCTAGAAGGCTTCCCTGCACCTGGTATTGACCTAAATGCCTGATATGGCATTCTACGGCGAAGATCAGCATCAAAAAAAGAGGTGACCACGGTATAGACAATCCCTCCAATTATTACTAGAGAGGGTATCTTTAAAGTTAGGACCATTTCTGAAAACAAGTTCTCGACCACAGACACGGATATCCCCAACGCAATCAAACCGAAAATAATCCCCATTGCAGGGAGCACAGAGTGTCGCAGTTGCAGAAATTTTGCACGACGCTCCAGTAAGAGAGCCAAAATAACGAATTCAAATACTGCCGATGTAACAATCACCCATACAAGTGACTCAACGTCTCCGCCCCAAAGTCCAATAATTAGACCCGCCAGAAGCAAATTGGCACACATCGCCAGAACAGCAACAAAAACCGGTGTCTTTGTATCGGACAGTGCATAAAAACCCCGACTGAATATCTCAACCAGCGAGTATGAAAATCCAGCCAAGGTTAGATTTTGTACCACTTGTGCAACAGTTTTTGTGGCGTAACTATCAAACGCGCCATATTCAAATATTAGTTCGACAATACCATCTGATAGAAGGAACAACCCTAGACACAACGGACTCGCGACCCAGAGAGTCGCTCTAACAGCTAGGAATAAATCGCTTCGATACTCTGCTACTTCACCCGCCGAGATGCGGGCGACCAAGGCTGGAAAAAAAACCGTACTGAGTGACATCCCCGCGATACCCACCGGCAACATCATCACCATGAGGCTTATGGTGATTACATTTATCGCTTGTACTGAAATCAGTGAAGCAAAAAGGATGACAACTAATATATTTATTTGAGTTGCGGCCAGTCCGATCATCCGTGGACCGGCCAACGAAAAAATTTTGCGCACACCTAGATCATTAAACCTTAAATTAGGTGACCACCTGAAGCCTTTCCTAAACAGGGCAGGAATCTGCACAGCCAAGTGCAGAGACGCACCTCCAATAACCCCGTAACTTAGACTTTCGACACCATACTGATCCACCAGGAATATACCGGCAGCAATTATTCCTAGGTTGTAGACGCATGGAGCTATCGCTGGCATCAAGAAATGTTCCCTGCCGTTGAGTATTCCTGTAGTAATACCAGATACACAAAAAATAATCGGGGTGATCAACATAATTCGTGTGAGTCGCACACAGATGTCTTTGACGCCCATATCTTCTAGTCCGGGCGCGATCACTGGAATCAGTGCTGGTGTGAATACAAAGCACAAAATACTCATAATCAAAGTAACAAAGAACAAAATATTAAGGACGCTAGAGGCAAGTCTCCATGCCGAGGCGCTCCCCTCAGTGGTCCAAGTCTTAGACAAGACTGGAATCAGGGCTGATGACAAAGTAGCGCCAGCCAGTAGTTGGAACAGGAGATCTGGAATACGAAATGCAACAAAAAATGCGGCGAGTTCCGCGTTCTCCATACCAAACGCGCTCGTTATCACTACTTGTCTGATCACCCCAAGGAAGCGCGAAAGAATAAACCCGAATGCAACTATGAATGTTGCAAGAGCAATACTATTTCTCATATCGTGATATTTTCTCTATTGACATCAATTGCATTGATTGTACCTAGATGCGCCTTCTACACGGTGTTCAAAGAGGTATGCTTCGTGTACGTTGTTATTAAAGGCAATATAGAAAATGATCAAGTTAAATAATCTCTTTGGAACAAGAATAGGCATTGATCTAGGTACGTCTACGACAAAAGTGGCCGGCCCCTCTGGTGAAATCATTTATGAACAACCAACTGTGGTAGCTATCAGCAAGAAGGACAACATTGTTGTCGCCGTTGGAGAGGAAGCTCAGTCGATGATAGGACGAGCGCCCGAAACTATATTGGTAGTACGGCCAATGAAGGATGGAGCAATTGCTGATTACCTGATCACACAAGCACTACTACAACACTGTCTTCGAGAGACAGTAGGTAAAACAATCGTGAAACCAGAAGCCATGATTTGTGCCCCAGTTGGTATCACACCCGTTCATCGGGATAGCGTCCGTGATGCGTCTGAGGCAGCTGGTGCAAGACAGCCAACGCACATTATCCCAGAGCCTCTCGCCGCGGCGATAGGTGCCGAAGTTCCAATAGGATCGGCTGATGGAGCTATGGTAGTTGACATCGGAGGAGGACGAGCCGAAGCTGCAGTAATATCTATGTTTGGTATGGTAGCGAAAGGGTCTATTAGGGTTGGTGGAGACAAATTAGACCAAGCAATACAGAGATATCTCCAGTCCCGGCACGAACTAGTAATTGGTGAACGGACAGCTGAACAAATTAAAATCCAGATTGGATCGGCAATCACGGTGGAAAATCCCGAGAAAATTCGGGTCCGTGGAAAACATCTCGCTGGTCAACCAAGAATCGTGACTATTGATTCGAACGAGATAGCCAAAGCACTCAAGGAACCCCTCGCCCAGATCGTACAGCTTATTAGAGGTGTACTCGAACAAACCGAACCTGAACTTTCTTCAGATATCGCCCAACGTGGAATCCTAATTACAGGCGGCTCGGCCAATCTACGCGGCCTAGATATATATCTGAGGGAAATGCTACAGGTGGCGTGCTACATAGCTGAATCACCCGAGGATGTTGTCGTACGTGGAGCAGCCATAGCTCTTGATTTTGCTCCGGCGATCGAACGGATCCTACTCTCGGCAACGGACGAATTATACGTCACATCCAGACAAATGTAGTTACGAAAGACCCGATCAGTTCCCTAAAACGCCTCTTTCAATCAAAGCCTCACCGATCTGGATGGCATTGGTCACCGCACCCTTTCGCAAATTATCCGTAACGCACCAAAAGAGTATTCCGTTTTCAACACTTGGATCGACCCTTAGTCTAGATACAAAGGTCTCATCGCGCCCTGCGGCTTCCAAAGGCGTTATGTACTTCGTAAAGTCCTGCTCAAAAATTATCCCACTATAACTACCTAATGCCTCTCCAAGGGTGCTGATCGAGAACTCACTGTCAAACTCAACCTGAACGACTTCAGAATGGCCGTACAGAACAGGAACCCGAACACAGGTGGAGGCAAAAGGTAGATCTGGAGTGTGAAGAATTTTCCTGGTCTCATTCCTCATCTTTAATTCTTCTTTAGTAAAGCCATCTTCCTCAAAATCGTCAACATGCGGCAACACGTTTCTTGCTATCTGTACTGGGTATACTTCAGGGTCAGGCAAAATTTGCCCCTCGGCGATCATAGTATCCTGATTTTTCAATTCCTCGATTGCCGCCGCTCCAGTCCCTGAAACAGCCTGATAAGTCGTAGCCACGACCCTGGAAATCGGGGCCACTTGACGTATCGCATCGAGAGCCATGACCAGTGGTGTAGTGGTGCAATTCGGTATGGCAATGATCCAGTTATGATGATCCAGATCACCGGCATTGATCTCAGGAACGACCAGAGGGACGTCATCGTCCATTCGATAAGCACTACCGTCATCAATCATCACTACCTGATTTTCTCTGCACCACGGGCCCCAGACCTTCGATACCTCTGAAGATGCAGAGCAAAAGACGAGATCTGCTCCTGCAAGTTCACGCTCTGACGTTTCGTGGACAGTGAAAGTTTCACCTCGGAATTCAAGTTTTCGCCCCTCCGACCGAGCTGAAGCTAGCAACTTCAAATCCCCTATGGGGAATTTCCTCTCTTCGGCGACATTCAGAAAAGCAGCACCAACTGCCCCTGTCGCACCTATCACGGCAACGTTTAGCTCTGGCTTCGTCAAATTATCCCCCAAGCAATCAGTAACCTTAAGTCTAGTCACAATTATTCTCAACAACTACCAAATTTCTGGCCAGATAATGTAGATACTTCCAGCCTAGAAACATACAGGTACGAAAACGCAATCCAAAGAAAACTCTGACAAATCTGTAATTGACTTACCATGTATAGATAATTAAATATTTTGAATCAATAGTTGCTAATTCACATGAATAAAAATAATGTATCCTCACGGTCAAACAGCGCAGACTCGCCGATTCTTGGGTTGCCAATTGACATACTTGAGCTCTCTCAGAGAGTAACCAATATTTTAAAGAGATCTGAAATAACCACAGTGGGTGTACTTCTTGAACACAGTAAAAAAGATTTACTCCGACTGAGAAACTTTGGGGAGCTTGGATATGATGAATTAGTCACAGCCCTACAGTCCAAAGGTTTGCCCGTCCCGGAAGAAGACGGGTCCTCGTACCGCGAAATCTCCGTGTCAAGTGAAACAGCCGATGATGATTCTGCTGAAATGCATCGTGGCACTGAAGAAGGCCCCAAAAATGATATAAATACCACTCTGGGAGATGGTACTGAACATTATAAAACCGATCAAGATTCCATGTTCCGTGGCGAGTACAGCTCACGTTGGCCTTGGAACTCGGGAGATGCTCGAAGGCAGAAACTATTTGAAAGGGATCACTTCTTAACTCTTGCGCAGGAAACAGCGGTGGAACTGAAGGCTGCCCGATTAAGATCGAAAATGACAATTGCTGATATAGAAGCGCTGACTTTTGTGAACGCTCAACTTATTGAATCAATTGAACAGGGTCAGTGGGACCGCCTACCTGCACGGGTCTATTCTCGCGGTGCCACTTTCAGCTACGCTAACGCTGTAGGTCTGGCCGATCCTGATACACATGCAAATAACATCTCCAATGCCCTAAACAGGCCAGAACATTTAAGCCCCAGCTCAGGTCTCATGAAAAAACGGTCTAAAAACGTGCAGCAACTTCGTATCGAAGTAATATCCCTGGCGGCACTCATAATACTGGTAGTCGGATCCATAGTATGGTTCCAGAACAACTATTCAATCATAGAACTTCTTAATTTAGACAACACAAATGATCAGACATCAAATGTCATCGACCTGACTTTCCCAATAGCCCTATCCGTGATGCACCCCCGTGCACTACGGTCCAAACATATGTACACTGAAGGCTATGAATACAAACGCCGGTGAATTTCTTGATTCACTCGAGAGCCTCGATGCATTGGGACGACCGCTTAAAGATCTCCGAATATCCGTAACTGATAAGTGCAACTTTCGCTGTCCCTACTGCATGCCTAAGGAAATCTTTGGAGCAAATTATGAATACCTTAGCAAGCAAGCTACTCTCACATCCGAAGAGGTAATACGTAGCGCAACGATTTTCCGGTCTCTTGGGATAAGTAAGATTCGAATTACCGGCGGAGAGCCTACTCTAAGAATGGACCTCCTAGAAATTATCCAAGGGATCAACTCAATTGGTGGGATTGATATCGCTATGACCACAAATGGTTCCCTGCTTACCACACTAGCTCAAGATCTACGCCGCGCAGGACTCGGTCGACTTACAGTGTCACTAGATGCAGTTGACGATACTACCTTCAGCAAAATGAGCGACGTATCTATCTCTCTTGATAGGGTTCTAGATGGCCTTGAGTCTGCAAGACAAGCCGGATTTCAGCCCGTGAAAATAAATACGGTTATTCGACGTGGTTGGAATGAAAACACAGTCCTTGACCTGGTTGATTACTGCCGTAAATCCGGTGACATTGTTCGTTTTATTGAATTCATGGATGTAGGTAGTACCAATAATTGGGAAATGTCTGAGATGATTGCAAGCTCCCAATTACTCGAAACTATCCAGAGAGTGTACCCGCTGGAGGCAGTATCTCCGAACTACGTGGGAGAGGTAGCTAGTAGATATAAGTTCAGTGATGGCAAGGGTGAGTTAGGGTTCATCTCCTCCGTTAGTCAGCCCTTTTGTAGCTCTTGCACCCGAGCACGAATATCTGCTGACGGGAAAATCTATACTTGCCTCTTTGCAGTTGGCAGTAGCTTGGACCTAGCTCATGAACTTAGAAATGGCTGTACCAATGAGGAAATATCAGAAAACATCTCGGCCTTGTGGGAAAAACGCGACGATAGATATTCAGAATTGAGATCCTCAGATCCTACCAAATTCACGAATGATGAAAAGATCGAGATGTCATATATTGGTGGGTGATCCAACGTCAGAGCTCGAAGAACAACGTTACAAGGTAGCCCACACTGTTAAATCCTATATGTGCTCCAATTGGTACCCACAAATTCTCATATTTGTGCAACGCCCTAGAAAATATCAATCCTATGCAGAAAATTGGGATTAAAGCCCCAATACTCAGATGAGCCAGAC
>Ga0310344_10003104_pt1 | contig 12415 bp, 13 predicted proteins | sample HC15DNA20200_MG_FD_203801 | JGI IMG/M metagenome (GOLD analysis project Ga0310344, IMG submission 203801) | Marine microbial communities from station ALOHA, North Pacific Subtropical Gyre - HC15-DNA-20-200_MG | ecosystem: Environmental > Aquatic > Marine > Oceanic | place: Pacific Ocean: North... | reverse complement strand
TCACGGACACGCGCTAGTTGGTGTAGATCGTATCCTCGACGGACGCCGTCCTGGTTCATACAGTTCAAAACAATCTCTCCAGAACCACGTTCCTGTACTTCGCGTGTCCAATCGAGTGTTCGGCGTCTACTAGAGCGGGACCGAATTGGATCGCCTGTGTATTGGTGGACCCAGTAGTCGTTATCTAGGGCTGAACTATCGATTCCAACGACGACGCACTGGGATCCAAACCGTTTAGCTAAGAGGTCGATCAATTCCGGTTTCTCGAGTGCGGGAGAGTTGATGGATATTTTGTCGGCACCTAGATTTAGCACGCTCTCCGCGTCTTGTAGATCGCGAATGCCCCCGGCGACGCAGAATGGAATATCTAGAATAGAGGCGACTCGATTGACCCAACTTCTATCTACAGTACGGCCTTCTGGGCTTGCTGTTATGTCATAAAAGACAAGCTCATCGGCTCCTTCATCGCGATAACGTGTAGCAAGGTCGAGTATGTCGCCCATAACACGGTGATTACGGAACTTTACACCCTTTACTACAACTCCGTCGCGTACGTCTAGGCAGGGGATTATTCGTTTGGTAAGAATGAGCTGATCTCCGTCGATGTGATTCGTCCTTCCAATAACGCCTTTCCCGAAATCGTATGCGTTACACCGAGCTTGGCTAAGGCTTCTAGATCATTGACGTCACGGACGCCACCAGAAGCTTGGAATGAGATACTCGGCCAACGTTCGAGGCACTCACGGTAGAGATCAAGATTTGGCCCTTTCATTGCGCCGTCCTTACTTACATCAGTACACAACACATGCTTTAGTCTCATAGGCTGGAATCGAGCTAGCGCATTCCAAAGCGTGGTTTGTGATTCGCGCTGCCATCCGTGCGTCGTTATATAAGGGATACCATCATTTGCTAAGCGCACATCGAGGGCTAGCGTGAGTCTTTGCGGGCCAAACTCTTCGAGCCATTTCTCGACCTGACTAGGCTGGGTAACTGCAAGACTTCCAATGACGATTCGTTGGGCTACTGCGAGTCCGCGTACGAGATTGTCGCGACTACGAATGCCACCACCGAGCTGGACTGCGATACCCGATTTTTTATGAATTTTATCAACAAGGTCTAGGATTACAGGGCTCCCTTGTTCGGCTCCGTCTAAATCAACTACATGTAACCAACGAGCACCGAGATCAGCATATAGTTGGGCGAGTTCCAAGGGATCAACTGCGTAACGCGTTTCTTGATCGAAGTCACCTTTCAACAGTCGTACGCAGCGACCACCGCGTATGTCAATTGCGGGTAACAGTTCCATCTCTATAGAGCCAAGAAGTTCTCAAGAATATGGGAGCCTAATCGGGCCGAGCGCTCCGGATGAAACTGTGTTCCGTAGAAGTTATTTTTCTCGACGACAGCAGAGAAAGGCGCTCCATAATTCGCAGTTGCTCTTGTGCAGGTGACTAGCGGTAGGGCATAGCTATGAATGAAATAAGCGTATGCGCCATTTTCAATGCCTGTCAAAAGCTTTGAGTCTCCGTTAAGCCAAACCTGATTCCAACCCATTTGTGGAACACGCAAATCACTGTTTTTTACGAAGCGATATGCGCGGCTCGAGATGACGTTAAGGCAGTCCGTATTATCTTCCTCAGAAGCTGAAAAAAGGAGTTGCATACCTAAACAAATTCCTAACACTGGTTGCGTCAGACGCGGAATTATTCTGCTAAGTTTTGCCGCATCAAGTCGCCTCATCGCGTCGCGTGCTGTGCCGACGCCGGGCAAGAATACGTGGCTCGATTCCCGGATTTGGTCGGCGTCTTCGGTCACGATTGCTGTCACACCGAGACGCTGTAGTGCGAATTTCAGTGACGCAAGGTTTGCGCCGCCGGTTGCAATAATGACAGGTGAATGCTTCACAACAACCCCTTAGTTGAAGGCAGGTCATTACCTTCCCGTCGAATTGCCTGTCTGAGTGTGCGCGCTACGCCTTTGAAACACGCTTCGGCCATGTGGTGCGCGTTTTCACCTTGCACTTTTACGTGTATCGATGCTCCCAGTGTTTCGCTCAATGAATGGAAAAAATGTGATATGAGTTCTGTCGGCATTTCCCCAACGCGATCTCTTGGAAAATCACCCTCGAACACGAGGTAGGGTCGGCCTCCAAGATCGATCGAGATTTGTGCTTCCGTCTCATCCATTGGTAACACGAATCCATAGCGTTGAATGCCTCGTTTGTCCCCGAGTGCCGTTTTAAGCCCTTGGCCTATTGCGAGGGCCACATCTTCGACGGTGTGGTGTTCGTCGACATGTAAATCGCCTTGGCAACGCACGGTCAAACCGAAACCACCATGCTTTCCGAGTTGTTCAAGCATGTGATCGAAAAATCCGATACCCGTTTCGACTACGGGTGTACTCGAGTTGTCAAGGTCGATCACGATATCTATCTTTGTTTCGGTAGTTTGCCGTGTCACTTTTGCGCGCCGCGGACGATCTAATAATTCTCGGGCTATTTCCGGCCACGTTTCGTTAGTGTCCCCGGATAATGCGACTTTGAGTCCTTTCAACCCAATATTCGCTGCGAACTCCATGTCTGTGTCTCGATCACCGACTACAGCCGAGTTGTTACGATCGAGATCGCACGAAATCAGATATTCGTGAACGAGGCCTCCCCGCGGCTTGCGACATTTGCAGGCCGCTTCTTCGAAGTGCGGGCAGAAAAATTCGGCTACGAATTCGATACCCTGAGATTCGAACAGGGCTATCAAGTAAGCATGCGTAGTATCGAATTCCGCCTGGGGAAACGAGTCTGTGCCTAGTCCGTCCTGATTGCTCACGATGACAAACTCGTAGCCTGCGGACTTCAATGACAATAGTGCGGGGATAACGCCCGGCATTAAGCGAACTTTTGTGGCGGCATCTACCTGGTTGTCGGCCGGTTCCTCGACCAGTGTTCCGTCTCGATCGACAAATAAGATTTTAGTGGCCATTCGTTAGTGCCTCACTACTTACGGCCTGCAATAGGCGGTCGTTATCTTCCGGCCGGCCAACCGTAATTCGGACACAGTTGGTTAGCAGTGGGTCATTCGGGAATATTCTCACGAGAATACCGGCTTGGTGGGCGGTTTTGACAAAGTTCTGTCCGTTAGTAGTTGCCACGAGAACGAAATTCGCATCGCTCGGCCAGATTTTAGTGACTAGTGGGCTGGATACTAGCGACGCAGCTAGGCGGATACGTTCGGTTCGCAGTAGCGTAGTTCGGTCTTCCGATATGTGTAATGACTCCGTAGTTAGGGCTTTCATTACAAGCTCGATCGAAGGTGTCGGAAATGTATAGGGCGGCAATATTTTGGCCAGGAGCTTGATCAATGCTGGTTGGCCGATTAACGCACCACATCTTACACCGGCCAACGCTAAGAATTTAGACAATGTGCGCAGCAGGACTACGTGTTCAAAGGTATCCAGTAACGCCCGAAAACTCGGGGTATCAGAAAATTCCTGATAGGCTTCGTCGATAATAACAAGGGAGCGCCCCTGCACACCGCGACAGATAGCTTCAACATCGGCGGCGCTAAATGCCTGGCCGTTCGGATTATTCGGTGTACAAATAAAGATAAGCTTTGTACGTTCAGTACTTGTCGCAAGAATGCCCGGTACATCGAGTGCGAAGTCCTTTTGTGGATCTTCAGCCCGGAGTAAAGGTACCGTAAGCACCTCGGCGCCTTGAATCCCTGCATACAGTCGATACATATCGAATGTTGGTGGGCAGATAAGAATCTGATCGCGGCCGGCCATACAAAATCCGCGGATTAATAAGTCGATCGCTTCGCTCGTGCCTCTCGTTATCATTAAAGATTCCGGGGCGACGCTATATAGGGAGCTCAGGCAAACGTTGATCGAGTCTGGTCTCGGTGGTGGGTAGATATTGAGCCCTCGCTCGGTGGAATCGCCCAGTGCAGTCCATGGTGATTCGTTTGCATTCATGCGGACAAAGCCTTCCTCGTATGCGCCTGGGATATATGGTGGCAGGCCCTTAATCTCGCTCCTCGCAAGTTTCAGAATGTCGTTCATGGGCGTATTCCAGACTTTCGGTCTGCTAGAGCCTCCAGTCGCGTGCGCACGGCGTTTCTGTGCGCGTCAAGGCCTTCCAGGTCGGCTAATGTTTCTGCGATGGGGCCGATGCTCTGAAGCCCCGCCGCGGTGAGTTCCTGCACCGTCATACTTCGTAGGTAGTCGTTGACACCTAGACTGGAATGAGATGTCGCGAAACCATATGTTGGTAATACATGATTCGTACCGCTGCAATAATCACCAATTGCTTCGGGTGACCAAGGGCCAAGAAATACCGAACCGGCAGCGTGAATATCATCGATCTTCGCGCGAGGGTTCTCTATTTGCAACATTAGATGTTCAGGCGCGTAACGGTTTGCAACATCGATTGCTATATCTAGGTTGTCGACGATGATTGCGGCCGAATTTGTCAATGATTGAACTACGATGTCTCTTCGTGACAGATTCGCCTGTTGTGTTTCTAGTTCTGTGAGTGTCTTATCACAAATGCTCGCACTTGTACCGATAAGGATGACCTGAGAATCAGGGCCGTGTTCGGCCTGGGAGAGAAGATCGCTTGCGATGAATGACGGGTTGGCGTTGTCGTCAGCGATAACCAAAATCTCAGATGGTCCTGCTGGCATGTCGCAGGCAGCTCCTTGGGGGTCCTGAGATACTTGCGCTTTTGCAGTGGTGACCCAGGTGTTCCCCGGTCCAAATATCTTCTGTACCTTAGGAATGGTCGCCGTGCCGTATGCCATCGCGGCGATCGCTTGAGCGCCGCCTAATTTAAACACGCGTTGAACCCCGCAGATTTTGGCAGCAACGAGTACAGCGGGATGTGCGCTACCATTCTGTTGCGGTGGTGTGCACATCAAATAGTTGTCGCAGCCGGCTATAGCTGCCGGTATTGCGAGCATGAGTGCAGTCGAGGGTAGAGGGGCACTGCCAGCTGGTACGTATAGGCCGACATTTTTTATTGGGCGCGTAACTCGTTCGCACAGCACACCGGGTGTGGTCTCTACAATGACAGGTTCGGATAATTGTGCTTGGTGAAAGGCTCGTATATTGGCAGCGGCCGCTTCAATTGCTTCGTACTGTCGATTAGTGAGTGCTTCTTCCGCTGCAACAAACTCGTTTTCGTTGACGAGAAAATCAGAAAGCGTTATCCCATCGAGTTCTAATGTTAGGGCGGACAGCGCTTGATCGCCGCCTTCCCGTACGTTCCGCAATATGGCCGCCACGTCAGTCTGTAGCTGCTCATTTTGTTCTAGGCCTGGACGGCGTAGAAGCCTTGCACGCGCCGCGGAATCCAAATTCTTCCAGATGTGTTTTTTCATGATTGTTGTTACGCCAGCATTTTTTCGACAGGCAACACAAGAATGGAGCTCGCACCGGCATCCTTCAGTTGCTCTAGCGTTTCCCAGAAAATATTTTCTCGACACACTGCATGCATGGCGACAATGTCGTTACGTCCTTCGAGCGGCATGATAGTCGGAGCTTCACTTCCGGGGAGTAACGCGCGAATCGCTCCCAGTGCCGATCGCGGGGCATGTAGCATTATGTATTTGCTCTCGCGGACCTGTAGTACACCTTCGATGCGCTGTAATAGACGATCGACCCACGCAGTCTTCGCAGGCGGAACCTTTGCTGGTGATTGAATTAATGTGGCACGACTTTCTAGTATTGTTTCTACTTCCTGAAGTTGGTGGGCGCGTAAAGTGGCACCACTCGATACTAGATCGCAGATGAGATCAGCTTTGCCCAGCTTTGGGGCAATTTCAACGGCGCCAGAAAACTCGACGACCGCTGCATTCACATTTTTATTAACGAGATAATCGTTAACAATTCGTGGGTAACTTGTTGCGATACGGAGTCCGGCTAGAGATTGAGGGCCTTCGTAAGGTATGCTTTCTGGTAGCCCAAATGAAAGACGGCAGTGCCCATAATCCAAAAGATTTACCTGCTTGAACAATGACTCAGCTCCATTCGCTTTCATCTCAAGTTGACTTTCCTCTGCCACATTGAGACCCACAATGCCGAGGTCGCAGATATCTTCTTGAACTAGGCCGGGAATGTCGTCATCGCGCACTAGTAATACATCGACCGGCATATTCTCGCCGTAGCAGATCAGTTGATCTCGGCCCTTAGAATAAATCAGTCCACATCGTCTGAGTAACTCCATCGAGTGTTCCGAAAGCCTGCCAGATTTCTGGATAGCAATTTTTATACGTTCCTGTTGTTCCTTCATTTGCTCTTTCCAATACTAAGGTTTTCAACGCGCTCCAGAGCTTTCCTATAACCTCCGTTACCGTTTGTTAAGAATCGTCCTACACGTCCGATTGTCGTGACAGAGACCCCCGTCAAGGCGTGGATTTGCCGATAGGGTAGGCCGTCGTTTAGATAGGCGACAACAGCCCATCGGTCAACCAGCGCTTCTAGCTCGGCTGGGGTACATAAATCAGAGAAAAATTGCTGGCATTCGTTTGGCGTGCGTAAACTCAGGATTGCTTGGTAGAGCCCCATTTCAGCATCAACTGCTTCCTTCTCGGTCATCCCGCGATGTGACTTCATAGCAAACCTTAATGAGTTAATGTATTAGTGTATTAATACAGTATACTTCTATTGTTTGTGTGTCAAGAATATTGTTTGTGTCATTTGGAAAGTATGGATGTGAAAATCGGAGCTTTTTTAAGTGGTTCGGTGTGGCGGGTGGCTGAACATGTTCGATTTACGAGTTATGCTTCGTATTATTAATGAAGCGCCGAGACCATCAAGCTAGGGTGCGACTTTAGCCCGCCTTGTTATCGAACAGTGAGTGCTGTTCTCCGGAATGGGATATAAATGAGAAAATGATGTCAACGGGAACTAATGTTTTTCAGGCGAGGTTTGCGGTCGGTGACGTGATTCATCACCGGATTTTTGAATATCGTGGCGTGATCGTCGATGTCGATCCGCAGTTCCAGTCAACCGACGAGTGGTATGAGGTTGTAGCGAAATCCCGGCCACCGAAAGATCAGCCTTGGTACCATGTATTGGTTCATGACGCGACGCACGCTACGTACGTCGCAGAAAAAAACTTGGATCATGCTAATAGTGCGTCGCCAATTAAACATCCGATGCTCCGTGATTTTTTTTCACGGTTCGAGGACGGACGGTATGTTCGAGACGGTGGTTTTAACTAAAAGGATGATTTATTTGGACTACGCTGTCCGCCTCTTTTCTTAGGGGAATTAAAGCGTATGTAACTGTGATTTTTATACCTCCACTATTCAATCGGCGATTTCGATTCTGCCTGCTGACTTTGCTGCCGTCATCTGCTTTCCGATTTCAACCGTACGGAGGGTGAGACTGTCGATCTTTAATTCTTCGGCACCTTTAACATCGGTACGCATGATATTGGCGATTGGTGTGGTCCACTTTTCGGCAATGGCGTTTGCGCCGAGGACGACTCCCATAACAGGCCCGACGTCGGCAGCGTTGGTATCGGTGTCCCAACCGGCTAGTACTGCGAGCGACACAGCCTTATCGAAGTTACCGTTACCGTAAAGTAATGCAAGTGCGATAACGGCGTTGTTGGGAAAGACGCTGCGCCCCTTCTCGCCCTCCGGTGCCCACTTGATCTCGATCTGTTCATGGGTTTTTTCCCAGTCATTCGGCCACTGCGCATGCCAGCCGAGCACGTCACGCATACTTTCGGCGTAGTCGCTGTCAGTGGGGATCACGGCAAGGCCGGCTTCTATCAGTTTGACGGGATCGGATTCGAAAAAGGCTTCGGCCGTCAGCGCGGCCATAAACATCTCTCCGTAGATTCCATCACCAAAAAAAGCGACCTCTGCATCAATGCGTCCGTATTCGGCAGCCGTTTCGGGATTTCCAGGTAGCAGATACCCCCAGAATTCACCTTTCATTTGTCCACCCATCATCTCGCCTCTTTCGTGCTGGCCGGACTCGGGTGGTCTCACTCCTTGCTTGAGGAGGTCTTCTGTAATACGGACAGCGCCGCCGGTATTCGATGCCTCATGAGTTGAAAACTTAGCGAGCCAATTGTCAGCAACGTCTTGGCTGGTGATGTCGATGCCTTTTTCTTCGAGCAGGAGCAAGTTGGCAACTTGGAAAAGAGTGTCGTCATCGGGACCGAAACCAGCCGGACCCCATTCGTTGCCGGTATATGAGGTCGGACGGTCGGCCGGAACCCCCATCCCTCCCATCCCAGGTCCAATCCAGGGTGGCGCAGTTTTTACGTAATCGACTAGCGGCCATTGCTCGGATTGAATCAAGAAGAGCTCAATCATTTCCTTATCATATCGCTGCCAGGGCATACCGAGGGATCCTCCAATAGCGCTTCCAAGCCAGCCACCGTGGATCTTATCGAAATATTGCTCAGTGGTTAATGTTCGGGTTGATAAGGCTAGGGTGGTTTCGGATGCTTGCTCATTTCCGGCGCACGAAGTGAGCATAGCAGTGATTAGACAAGTAATAGTTGCAAAATAGCTAGACAATTTTCTCATTGAATTCTCTTTTGTCTTAAAGTGTAAGTCTATGACCTAATATATAGGTTGGCTTGATATTTGGTTAATAAAGATTTATTAAAAAACCTTTGAACGTCTATTGTTATATAAACATTATAGAGGTTTTCGCGTATTGTTATTGACTAACAATTGCGGACTCTTTGTGTAAGTGTCAGTCTCTTTAAATAATTATAAAGGGCGAATAAATGCTTCGTTGCTTAACGGTAGTCACAGTAGTTGCGTTGTTTTGGGTTGGGGTAGGTTGGTCACAACCGCCCTCGGCTCGATTGCATCAAGGAAACGACCTTAGTGTCATGGCACGGGACTCATTTCAGATATTCGATAATCTATATTTCGTTGGCATTGGCGAGGTAGCCAGCTACATCATCGAAACTAGTGAGGGCCTGATACTAGTTGATACCTTGTGGGATCTAGATGGCTACAGAGACTACTTGCTTAGCCAGATTCGCGATGTAGGCCTTGATCCCATGGATATTAAATACGTCCTGATTCTCCAAGGGCATCGCGATCATTTTGGTGGAGCACTGGGACTTCAGGAGGTAATAGACGCTCAGTTTGGTACGGCGGAGGAAGACCGGAAAATGATGGTTGATGCTTTTGGCGAGTATGCTCCACGAATCGATTTCATTATTGAGGACGGTGCTACGCTAACGTTGGGTGACACGACTTTAAATTTCGAACTAACGCCGGGGCATACGCCTGGCACGACGTCCATTCGTTTTTCGGTGTTCGATAATGGCACTGAACATTTAGCCTATTACCATGGTGGCCCAGGTGTTCGCTCGGACGAACTAGAGGTAATCAGGGTTTTTCTTGCGGATCTAGAGCGAATCAAGCAGATTCCAGGGATCGAGGTGCAAGTCGCTGCTCACTTTGATTCCTATGCGACGGGAACGGGAGATCTGTTCGATCGAGCTACACGATTGGCGGAACGGCAATCCGGTGAGCAGCACCCTTGGGTCGCGCCAGCTGAGTTTCAAGCTTTTCTTGATGAACGGATAGCTCTGACGCGTGAGAGGCTAGATCAAGTTCAGTAGTTTTCGGACAACTCTCTATCGAGAAAAAGTATTGATCGATAACCAGGATTGTAATTTTTTAAGCAAGACGAAGAACCTTATCTTAAAATAGGCCCATGAGAACGCTAGGAATTGTTTCATTTTTCACGGGCGTGTTTTTTATTATCTTTTTTCTTGCTCTATTGGTTGTAGGCGATATCGCATATGGACTTTTTTTTGTGGCGGTTTCATGTTGGGCGTTAGCCTTATTTCTCTTTAAGGGTCAGAACAAGATTCGCTAATAACATAGGTGTTAGACGATGATCACACGACGCGACTTGCTACAATTAACCGCTTCTACTGGCGCTGCGCTTACTCTGCCTGCACAGCTTCTACGTGCGCAAACATCTCCGGCGATGATCACCCGTAGAATCCCATCCTCTCGTGAGGCGCTACCCGTCATAGGATTGGGAGGTGCTGCTACTTTTAGTAGCCTCGCTGGGAGTGATAATTTCAGCTCACTACGAGCGGTTTTGACTACCTTGCTTGGTAATGGTGGGACAGTGTTTGATACCGCCGAAGCCTACGGGTCCTCTGAGGTTATCGCAGGGCGTCTAGCTCAGGAGCTTGGGATCGAGACCCAGCTTTTCTGGTCCACGAAAGTTAACTCGGCAAAGCCAGAGTGGGGACCATCTTATCCGGATATAACTAGGGAGCAAATCCAAAACTCCTTTGATCGGATCGGGAAAACTCCGATTGATTTAATGCAAATTCACAATATAGGGGATATAAAAACACAATTACCGATGATTCAAGAGTTAAAAGAAGAAGGCCGAGTTCGATATATCGGTATTACCTATGACACGCCCGATCGCAATGATGAGCTTATACAAGCTATGCGAAATGAAACTTTAGATTTCATTGGTATTGATTATGCAGTAGATAATCCGGTAGCCGCAGAAACAATTTTGCCGCTAGCTCAAGATAAAGGTATTGCTACCATTATCTACCAACCATTTGGGCGAACAAGGCTATGGAGTCGCGTTTCTGGCCGTGAAGTACCAGAATGGGCGCAGGAAATTGATGTAAACAGTTGGGCGCAATTCTTTCTCAAATACGTGATTGCACACCCTGCAGTAACCGTGGTTACACCCGCTACCAGCAAGCCCCTTAACCTTATCGATAACATCGCAGGTGGCACGGGTCGGTTGCCTGAGGCCCCTATGCTCCGGCAAATGGAACAGTTTATAGAGAGCTTACCCGAGGCACGTTAGAGGATGCTTCTTTGAGTGCGATCTTAAGGGGATGGCTCTAGCGCTTGATAAGTAAATTGCTTATTTTATGATAGCTTAGTTAATCAATTGAGCTAAAAATTAATAGGGGGGCAGATTATGAGGCAACTAATTATAGGGCTTGTGATAGGCATAGTTGCTGCTTATTTTTATTTGGGGACTCCGGTAACTGAAGAAGTTAAAGAGATTGAGAGCAGTTCATCGGGCGTGGTGTCTGCAACAAGCTTTGCTGCCGTGCCTGGACAAATCGGGGGACAAGATTTTTTTGGTGCTTACGATGTAGTTCCTGGATGGCCTATCAATATTGCGGATCAGATAGAGGGTCATGAGGACTGGACTTGGGGTGCTGGACAGTCAGTTTTTCCTGAGAATCCTAACCGTGTTTTTGTTTTAGTGCGGGGTGAAATACCCAACGTGGAACGGCCTAGCAATGTCAGCTTGAGAGAAATTGGTATTCCAGCAAATTTTCCAATAAGCGATAGTGTTCCTTGGCGTAATACTACTAATACCTCGCTACCAGTCGGCGTCGACGACACTATAGACAATTGTCCTCCAGAAAGTGCTAGAGGAGAATGCGGAGTCGACGTCAGGTGGGAACATACGATTTTAGTATTTAATCGTGAAGGCGAACTCATCGAGGACTGGACTCAATGGGATTACTTATTTAGACGACCCCACTTCGTTACCATAAGTCCATTTGACTCAGAGAAGCACGTTTGGATAGTTGATGATTATCGACATGCGATTTTTAAATTCTCTAACGATGGATCAGAATTAGTTCAAACGATCGGTATTCCTAATGAATACGGTGACAATAACGATCCAACACGGTTTAATCGACCTACTTTTATGGCATTTCGGTCGGACGGTGGTTTTTATGTGACCGACGGATATCGAAATACAAGGGTGGTTAGGTTTGGTGCTGACGGTAATTACATCATGCAATGGGGAGAGCCAGGTACGGGTGAATATGATGAGACTCGACCGGGTTATATGAATAATGTACATGGTCTGGCGATAGACCACGTAACCAATGAGGTTTACATTAACGATCGAAACAATAATAGAGTTCAAGTATTTACTGAGAACGGTGAGTATCTTCGTGACTGGAATTTTGGAGGCAATCCTTCAGACATCCATCTCTTTTATATGGGCCAAGATCGTATGCTTTGGGCGTTTGATCAGGGTACACAAAAAATGCTGAAGTACGACCGAGAGGGTCACTTCTTGTATTCATTTGGATCGTTTGGTGTGTCTCCTGGCGGATTCTTTGGTGTTCATGGGATTGCAGTGGATCAAGAGGGTAGTCTGTATGTGGCTGAAGTTGGAAATGGAGGTGCACAAAAATACACGCCTAAGGAGGGCGCAAACCCAGAACTTCTATTGGGAGCACCTATCTATTCGGCTTGGGAATAAAAATAAAAAACATTATCACTTGCATGGGGCTAGGTTTCGTTAGAGCTTAATACAATCATAATTAAATTAGTTAATAATATATTATAAAATATTGATAAATATAATAATTATATATCTATTATTGGAGGGATTTTTCAAATGTGTC
>Ga0310344_10003103_pt1 | contig 12418 bp, 11 predicted proteins | sample HC15DNA20200_MG_FD_203801 | JGI IMG/M metagenome (GOLD analysis project Ga0310344, IMG submission 203801) | Marine microbial communities from station ALOHA, North Pacific Subtropical Gyre - HC15-DNA-20-200_MG | ecosystem: Environmental > Aquatic > Marine > Oceanic | place: Pacific Ocean: North... | reverse complement strand
AAAAATGACTTTACTTGATTCAAGTAACTCTGCTACTCCGCAGGCATGAACAGGTCCAGCCCCACCAAATGCGAGCAGGGTAATTCCTCGCAAGTCAATACCTCTTTCAACTCCGTGCATACGTGCAGCTGCTGACATATTCTGATTGACAACTTCATGGATGCCCGCTGCGGTCTCAATTTCTGAGAGATCCAATTTCTCAGAGATCACAGATACAGCTTCTTTAGCTTTCGACTCATTTAATGGCATATCTCCGCCAAGGAAACTGCCCGGATCAAGCATTCCTAACAAAACATCAGCATCTGTAACGGCAGCAACTTCACCGCCTTGATCGTAAGAAGCCGGACCTGGCTCTGCCCCAGCAGATTCTGGACCTACTTTGAGAAGTCCAAACTGATCTGCTTTAGCCAGACTCCCTCCTCCTGCGCCTATTTCCACTAAATCAACTGAGGGGACGGAAACTGGGAAACCTGAACCTTTTTTGAACCTATATATACGAGCTACTTCAAAAGTGTTTGTTAATTCAGGTTCAAATCCATCTATCAAAGTAGCTTTAGCAGTTGTACCCCCCATATCAAAAGCAAGTAGGCGATCTTCATCTAGACCTTTTGCGAACCACCTTGCTGCTAGTGCCCCTGCAGCTGGACCAGATTCTACTAACCGAATCGGTGCTTGTGCCGCATCTTGCGCTGAAACCACACCTCCGTTAGAGAGCATCATCAGAACTGAGCCGCCAAATCCTTCTTCTGTCAACCAATTTTGCAATTCATCTAGATAAGGGCCTATAAGAGGCATCGTTGCGGCATTACAGGCAGCGGTAATCATTCTGGGGTATTCACGTATTTGAGGAGCTATTTCGGCTGATATGCAAACTGGAATGTTTAGAGACTCTCTGATTCGATCAGCAATAAATTTCTCGTTTATCGAATTTATGTAAGAATTAATCAAACAAATTGCAACTGACTCAGCGTCAACACTCCTAATCTCAGTTATTAATTTTTCAAGATCTTCATCTGATGGTTCTTCGACCAAATCTCCATCCGCATTGGTTCTTTCAGAAATTTCAAACGTCATATGCCTAGGAATAGGAGGTTCAGGAAATTCAATTTGCAAGTCATACATGTCATAACGGTGTTCATCACGAATCAAAAGTGTGTCCCCGAAACCTGAAGTAGTTACCAGCGCAGCACGACCAGTCTTACCTTCTATTAGAGCGTTAGTGATTAAGGTAGTAGCATGAACTATCGGTGCTGTTATGTCTTGAGGCTCAACTCGGGTAGCTACCAACAAGTCTTTTATTCCCTTTCTTACCGCTTCTAAAGGTGATGCAGGTGTAGTCAACGTCTTTTCCACACTAACTTCACCCGTTGAATCGTTCAGAAGTACAACATCAGTGAAAGTTCCACCTATATCAACTGCTAGTCTCCAGTTGTCTTTAGTCATTTTTTTCTCAAATCATCTCGAGGCGGAGAGAAAATATCCAAGATCCAACACTCATCTAACTCCTCGTCGCCTATGAAAATGCTGTCTCCATGCCATACACCTTTTGGTGCCACATAAACGTCGCCGGTGTTTAAATACGATCTCTCTTGTGTGTCTTCTTCACCTATTCGAAAATCTAGAGCGCCTCGAAAAATGATTCCAAGTTGTTCATGGTCATCATGTTTATGCATGAAAGATCCCTTTGCTCCACCGTCTATCCTCCAGAAGCACAATTGAGTTTGCTCCCCGTCCATCACACGCCTTCTGAAACCAGTTCTGTCCGTTTCCTCAAAACTGTCATCATCAAAGAAAAATAGAAGATTTGAAAAATCTTGATTCAACAACTCATACCAACTTTTCAAATATTTGATCTTCAATTTCTGCTACATGCTCTGCAGCCGCTGCAGAAGCAACGATTGCATCGCCCTCAAATATCGCTATCGCTATTTCCTTATGTTTTTTAGCAACTTGTTCAACAATCTTCTTTACTTCCTCGGACTCTAAGCCTCCATACAAAAGAGAAGAGAAAGCAGAAGAGTCAAAAACAGCTTTAAGTACACGGCCATAGAGTTCTTCGAGAAGTGGATTTGAGCAGCATTCACCAATTTTCATATGGAAACGGTGATTAAGTCCCCTAAATTCTTCTGGATTCATTTCAGAGTAAAAAGAATCAGCTAATTCTAGAATTTCTTTTCGCTGTTGCTCGGTAGCCCTACAAGCAGCCAACTCGGTAACAGAAATCTCTATGAACCTACGCGTCTCAACTAAATCTTTAAGGGTTTTAGTTTTCTCATCTGGGATATCTATAACACCTATAGCTTCAGCTACATACAATCGATTTGTTTGACGTTCCAAAACTCCTAAAGAAACAAGTTGTTGTATAGATTCTCTTATCGTGGTTCTAGCGACTCCAAAATCTTCACATAACTGTCTCTCAGAAGGCATTCTCTGTCCAGGAATGAACTTCCCTTCACGTATCAACTGGAGCAACTGTCCGCTTACTTGGTCAGCAATAGTCTTTCTTTCAATTGGCTTTAATGAATAAGAACCTCCCGGAAAAGACATTTAATTTCTTCCTTTAAGCTCTCTACCAAATTTCTCTATTTCTCCAGCAAGATCAAGAGGTTCAATTACCGAAGTCGTTTCTGCATCTCCCCAAAACTCTTCAGGTGTTAACCACATCACTTCAAATTCGAGACCGTCAGGATCCACTGCATAAAGGCTTTTGTTTACACCATGGTCGCTCGCCCCTACTAGACAGCCTTCTTTTTCAAGAGTTATTTTTACCTCTTCTAGTTCTGCGAGCGTTTCTACTTCCCAAGCAACATGATAAAGACCAACGCTTTTTTGTCCTGCGTTTGAAGGAAAAGCATCTTTTCCAATTGAAAAAAAAGCGACATCATGATGATTTTTTGAATTTGGAGCCCGCATAAAAACAAACTGGCCGTTTCTATCTTCAATATTTGTTGTAAAACCAAGGACTCTCGAATAAAAATCTTTGTGTATGCGTGCATCGCGAACATAAAGAACCGCATGATTCATACCTATTATGCCCATTATTACCTTTCATACCATATGGTCTAATGGTCAGACCAAGATACATCTTGAAATGAATAAAAAACAACTCGAGAAATAAACTGAATAGCTACTCAATCATTTTTTGACAACAACAACCTTGTATTTGCGATGTCATCGTTCAATTGTTCAACCAAGGAGTCGATGCCATCAAATCTTCTCTCACTGCGTAAAAAAAACAAAAAAGCGACTTCACAAATTTCTCCATACAAATCCCCATCAAAATCAAGCAGATGGGCTTCAAGCAGAGAAACATTCGCATGTTCATAAAACGTTGGACGGCGGCCGATATTAATTGCACAAAAATACTCTGAACCATCTGACCTTATGAAAATACCCACGTACACTCCATCGGCAGGCCACGCTCGTCCCGAAGATAGAACTAGGTTAGCTGTAGGAAAACCTATAGTCTTCCCCCTCTGATCTCCATGTACAACTTCTCCTGAAATACTGTAAGGGCGACCCAACATCTGCTTAGCTCTTTCAACTTCGCCACCCCTAAGAGCTCTCCTAATGGCTGTTGAAGAGATGGCCTCAGAATCTCCCTTACTTGCCATTACAGGATCAATTTTTCTAACTTCGAAATTCAATTCTTTGGAAATTCGTTCCAAAAAAGTGTAATTACCTTCTCTGTCCTTACCGAAATGCACATCGTGTCCGACGATAAGTAAATCAACTGAAAGTTTCCCTACTAGAACCTCTCTAACAAATTCCTCTGCAGACCTTTCAGATTCTTCATAATCAAAAGGAATCACCAAAAGATGCCCTATACCACATGCAGCTATTAGAGAAACTTTGTCTTCAAATGAATTTAAGAAATCAGGCACGCTTTCCGGACGAAGCAATTCAGCTGGATGACGATCAAATGTAACAACAATGCTTTCGCCTCCTCTTTCACGAGCCTCATTTGCTGAATCATTGAGAATTTTTTGATGCCCTAAATGAACTCCATCAAAAGTTCCCAATGTCACTACAGTGGGCACTTCAAAAACTAAAGGGTCTGAAGATTGATGAACTTGCACGTTAAAAGATTATTAGAAAATAGAACAAAATAAGTACCCAAACAAAAAAGACTTTAAAGTTTCAATTATTTTGAAGTGTGTAAAACAAAATCATGGATCAACAATAACAACAGCTGGTTTAACTTTCTCACCATATTCTTTGTACACGGCTAAAAGCTCCCCACTATGACCAATTAGAGCCCAAGGGCCTTTTTTTTCTACTTTTAGTCGGTCTCGATCAAAAACCCTCCCATGTGAAACCTCTTTTCTGGTCTCTTCATCAACTTTCACTACCTCAAAGTCTCTCATCCCTTCGATAGGTGCCTGTAAAATGGTTTTTTCCACTGGTGATGCTTCATCTTCTCCAAAAGATCCAACTCCTATTCGACGCAAATTTCTTAAATGCGCTCCACCTCCCAGAGATGAACCAAGATCTGCTGCTAATGACCTTATATAAGTGCCAGACGAACAATCCACGAATGTCTGATATACCTTTGGGTTGTCAGTCGGAATGACTTCAAAACGGTCAACCCTTACGATTCGACTAGGGCGGTCAACTTCAATCCCCTCTCTGGCGATTTCATAAAGACGTTTTCCTTTTACCCTCACTGCAGAAACCATCGGTGGTTTTTGTTCTATTTCTCCCAAAAAATAATCAGCAGCTTCCTTGACGCCCGATGGTGTCAAGTCGTTCATGTCATAAGTCGCAATAATCTCTCCAGAAGAATCCAAGGTTGAAGTCTCTTCACCAAAAACTATTTCCCCTTTATATGACTTAGGTAGCAGAGTTAAGAACTGAAGCAATCTAGTGGCTCTCCCAACTCCCAGAATTAAAACTCCTGTTGCATCTGGATCCAATGTTCCGGAGTGTCCAACCTTTCTAGTTCCAAATACTTTCCTCGCTTTGGCTACCACGTCGTGACTTGTTAAACCTGCCGGCTTGTCAACAATTGCAATCCCAATAGGTTCCTTCGTTTCTTTTGTCATTAAATTTCTATTCCTGATTCAATTCCCGAAGCAAGTTTTCGATTCTTTCTGCTGATTCTGCTGTGTTATCAACAAAGAAAGAAAGAGAAGGGACTCGACGCAATCTTGATTGATCGTTTATCGCCCTCTGTAAACGGAATCTATGAGTCTCAAGTCGATTGCACAGTTCTTCGTCATCAAGCTCACCTGTAACAAAAACTTTTGCTTGACTAAGGCTTTTATCAGTTTGAACACCAGTAATAGTGACAAACCCTAAAACCTCATCGTCGATTATTTCCAGTTCTTCAGCAAGGATCCTTGTCAGAAGTTCATTTAGTCGATCTGTGCGATCATAGCCACGCATACTTTCACACTATTCCGGCTCTAACTTAATGACGACCTACATATTTATGTTTCATAATGACTAGAGTCAAAATATGGGTTTTATGAAACTTCCTGAAAAATTCGCTTCTGACAGTACATCCTTCGGCTGCTGGCTTAAAGTTCCATCCTCTGTAACTGCCGAAATTGCTGCTCTGTCCGGATTCGATTATGTGTGCATAGACATGCAACATGGTTTTAGTGACCGGAATGACCTAATACCAATGCTTCAAGCAGTCCAGCCTCACTCCCCCAGAGCTATTGTTCGTGTTCCGAGTAATGAGCCTTCAGTAATAGGATGGGCGCTCGATGCAGGAGCAACTGGTGTGATAGTTCCACTTGTAAATTCTGCCGAAGAAGCAGAAAAAGCAGTTAGGGCATGTTTATACCCATCAAGGGGAAATCGAAGTATGGGGCCTACTAGGGCTGAAAGAGTATTCGGTGAAGAATACGTGCAAGGAGTTGGGGACTCGATTCAGTGTCTTCCAATGATTGAAACACTAGATGCTTTAAACAATCTTGAATCAATTCTTTCAGTAGATGGCGTTGATTCGATATACGTAGGACCTTCTGATCTTTCGGTGAACCTTGGACTACCCAAGGGCAACAACGATGGCAATCCCAAATTTGATGAAGCTTTAGAGAAAATTCTAAGTAGTTGTGAAAAACATGGTGTTGTTCCTGGTATACACGCTAATTCCTCTTTGGCTGACATCCGACAACAACAGGGGTTCCGGATTTTAACCGTGGTTGAAGATGATGGAGCTATGAGTACAGGGTTTCGAGAAGTGTTCAACCAGGTGAAGTCTTAAGTTCTAGCTATTTCTCTCTCTTCATAAGTTTCGATCACGTCACCCGCTTTTAAATCTTGAAAATCTGAAAGTCCAATACCGCACTCAAAACCAGCCTGTACTTCTTTCACATCGTCTTTGAATCTCCTGAGGGAACTAACCTCGCCTTTCCAGATGATCGTTCCCTCTCTAAGAAATCTGACTTTAGATCCTCTAGTAATTGTTCCATTTGTCGCATAGCACCCTGCGATCTTACCGATTTTTGGCACAGAGAAGATTTCCCTAACCTCGGCATCACCGGTAACTATTTCTTCGTATTCTGGTGCTAGTAGGCCCAACATTGCAGCTTCTATGTCACCTATGAGCTCATAGATAACTTCGTAGCTTCTGATCTCCACATGTTCTTCTCCCGCTAGGTCTCTTGCTTTTCGTTCTGGCCTAACGTTAAAACCGATAATTGTTGCATTCGTGGTTGACGCAAGTTGTATGTCATTTTCACTGATTCTTCCAACACCACGATGGACGAAGGAAAGTTTCACATCTTCCCTCTCGAGTTTTCGGAGACTCTCACTTACAGCCTCTAATGAACCGTGCATGTCAGCCTTAACAACAAGATTCAAATTTGCAGCTTCTCCTTTTTGTATCTGTTCGAAAATATCTTCGAGTCTGGCTCCACCGGATAAAGCGTGTGCATCGCGACCTAGTCCTGTTTGTCTACGGTGATGGCTACGTCTCTCAGCAACTCGACTAGCTAATCTCTCAGTAGGAGCGACCATAATCTCGTCGCCAGCATCAGCTACCTCATTCAAACCAAGCAATTGAACAGGTGTTGAAGGACCAGCTTCTTTGACTTGTTCTCCTGTGTCGTTTATTAAAGCTCTAACTCGTCCCCATGAGGCGCCTGCAACTACTGGTTCACCTACTCTAAGAGTTCCATTCTGAACTAAAACAGTAGCTACTGGTCCTTTCCCAGCGTCAAGATTTGACTCTAAAACTACGCCTCTAGCCCTTGCATCTGGCTCAGCCCTGAGATCTTCTACTTCAGCTACCACAGTCAGGTTTTCGAGCAATTCATCAATACCCAAATTTTCAAGAGCTGAAATTTCAACAGTTACCGTTTCACCTCCCCATGACTCAGGAACCAAATCGTTCTCTGCCAACTGACCCATTACTTTTTGGATATCAGCATTTTCTCGATCAATTTTGTTAATAGCTACCACAATTGGAACTTCTGCAGCCCGAGCATGATTGATCGCCTCCAAAGTTTGTGGCATCACCCCATCATCCGCCGCCACAACCAACACAACAAGGTCAGTAGATTCAGCTCCGCGAGCTCTCATTGTAGTGAATGCCTCATGTCCAGGAGTGTCTATAAAAGTCAAAATGCTTCCGTTTTTTACGATCTGATAAGCCCCTATGTGTTGAGTGATACCACCTGCTTCGCCATCTGCGACCTTTGCATTTCTGATCTGATCCAATAGTTTTGTTTTTCCATGGTCTACGTGACCCATTACCGTAATAATCGGAGGCCGACCAGGGGCATCTTCGGGAATCTCCTCCTCATCGATTTCCAAAAGTGCTAAGAGTTCAACTTCTTGCTCTTCACCCTGGTCAATAAGTGACACCTCTGCCCCTATCTCTGCAGCAAAAAGCTCAATCATGTCATCGCTCAAAGTTTGAGTTGCCGTAACCATCTCACCTTGTTCCATTAGGAACCTAATAACATCTGCTGACGTGCGATTTAACTTCGGAGCAATTTCCTGCGCAGTACTTTGTCTCTCTAGGAGAACAACCCCTTCTGGAACTGCAGCGTCTTCAGGAGTTAAAGTAAGAGGTGGAGCGTCCATGGGTTGCAGTTCTTCTGTTGTGCGACGTTTACGGCTCTTTTTCTTTGGTCGACGTCTCGCTCCTGATCCTGGACCTCGTTTTTGTTCACCTGGTTTACCTGTAGATGGTGGTGACGTGCTTCTTGGGTCACCTTGGCCTTGTCCGGTCCCAGTAGTAGAAGTTTTGCGACCTTCTCCTCCGCGCGGAGAAGGTCTTTTTGTGTCGGACATCGGTGGTGGTGTCGAACGTCTACCAGGTGCAGGGCCCCCACCTTCAGGTTTAGCTTTTTGTTTACTCTTTACAGCAACTGGAGGTGGTGGAATAGGTTTACCTGAAAGAGACTTCGGAGACCCTGGAGGTGGCGGTATTTTTTTCCCTGAAACAGAAACGGGGCCTTTTTGTTTTTTAGACTCATCCTCTTCTTTGCTTTTAGTTTCTACTTTCTCAGTTTTTTCCACTGGAGGTTCAGCAATTTCAGTTTGATCTAATTCTTGAGGCTCCTCTTCATCGAGTTGCGGGCTTGAAGAAGAGCCACTTGATGAAATTACACGCTTTGGTTCAGTTTCTTTTTTGATCTCTTTATTTTTTTTGTCAACAGTTTCTACTTCCATTTGAGAAACATCGTCTGTCTTTTCTTTACTTTTAGTATCTTTGCCGGAAGACTTTGAAACTGTTTTTTTAGAAGAAATTTTTTCTGTCTTTTTCTTTTTAGGCGGAGTTTTTTCTTCTTTAGGTTCGCTTGTGAGACCCTCGCTTTCTGCTTTACGTCTCACACGATCTGCCTGCGCGTCAACCATTCCAGAAGAATGACTTTTTACATCAACGCCTAAAGATCCGCAGAGTTCAATTACCTCTGCGTTAGTCATGCCCAACTGTCGGGCTAATTCATAGACACGGACACTTTTAGCCACTAATTAGTCTCCAAATCCTCTTGGTCAACTTCTTCTACGGGATCTTCTGAAGTTTCTTCTACAGACTCTTCTGAAACTTCCTGTTCAGTTTCTGGGTTTTCCTCGACTTCATCGCCAGAATCGCCACCCTCATCTGATTCTCCTTCCACTGCTTCAGACCATTCTTCAACGGACATAGCAGCTCCACCATCTGCAGGTTGCCAAACTTGTTCTCCGGTCTCTTCGTCTACGACCCATTCACCTTCCGCCCAGTCAACTTGTTCGTAAGCTGCCTCGTCTGCAACTTCAGTCTCACTTTTAATATCAACACGCCAGCCAGTCATACGTGCTGCTAAGCGAGCATTTTGACCCTCTTTTCCTATAGCCAGAGAAAGTTGGTAGTCAGGTACAACTACTGTTGCAGTCCCAGATTCGTCATCAACCTTTACTTCTTTGATCTTTGCCGGAGACAAAGCTCTCGTAACGAACTCGCCTGGATCATCTGAAAAAGGAATTATGTCTATCTTTTCACCTCTTAGTTCATTGACCACCATTCGAACTCGAGCTCCACGGGCACCTACACAAGCGCCAACTGGGTCAATAGTCGCGTCATTTGAACTGACAGCTATTTTGGTTCTGTGTCCAGGTTCGCGTGCACATGCTTTTATCTCAACTATCCCGTCAGAGATTTCAGGAACTTCCAACTCGAAGAGTCTCTTTATCAAGCCGGGGTGAGTTCTGCTAACCACAATCTGAGGACCTTTTGCAGTTTTTCTAACCTCCACTATGTATGCCTTTAATCGAGAGTTGGGTTCTGGCCTCTCGAAGGGAACCTGTTCGGCTTGTGGTAAAAGAGCTTCAACACGACCAAGATCAAGGAGTGTATAACGAGAGTCCGTCTGTTGAATCATGCCGGTGACGATGTCACCTTCACGCCCCGCATACTCTTCGTATTTTAGATCTCTTTCAACTTCGCGGATCCTTTGTGTCATCACCTGTCGTGTTGTCTGAGCAGCAATTCTCCCAAAATTCTCTGGAGTAACGTCAAATTCCTCTCCAGTGGGTTCACCGTTCTCGTCAATATCTTGAGCAAAAACTCTGAATTCCATACTGTCGGGATCGATAGTGACCCAAGAAAACTCATGAGCTTCGGGCATCCGCTTATACGCCGACTCTAAAGCATCAGCTAATGCTGCAAGCATGTCTTCAACAGTTATTCCTTTATCAGATGCAACAGCCTGCAGAGCTTCCAACATTTCGGAGTTCATTGTTCTATCCTTCCATCTAAAATTTTTTCTTTCTCACCAGAAGACTGAGTGGATTTAGAATCTGGTTTCCAAATAAACACCGTTCTGGCTTTCTGTATTAATTCAAAAGACACTTCATGGGACGACCCATCTTCCTGTTCAACAGAAATTCCTGTAGAACTGGTTGACTTCAAAATGCCTTCTATTCGTCTTTCACCCGGCGATCCAGAAACTTTCTTAAGCGTTATAAGACTCCCCACTGCCTTTTCAAAATGTTGTGGTTTTTTTAGTGGTCTTTCAAGACCTGGGCTTGTTACTTCTAATGTGTAGGAACCTGGAACGGGTTCTTCGTGGTCCAATTGACGTGAGATCTCGCGAGTCATATCCGCTAAAACTTCTGTGTTCAATCCTTCCGACTGGTCGATGACAATCTTCAACACGCCACCATTCAACTCAATATCTATAAGTTCTACGTTTGCGTTTGAACACAAAGGAGACACCAAGTCGCTTACTTTTTCAGCAACACTCATGGCACCCCCCCCAATTCTCTTATTAAATTCTCTATTCAGTTCATGCCCACGCCCAAAAAGAGGCGTGGGTAAAACCCACGCCTCGTTCCAAGAAATGAACGATGCACCTCAATTTAATCATACCGCCAGTGACTCGCTCCTACTGCCCGATTTTAATGAAGCCTTCTAGGCTCTTTGATTTCTTATTGCCCCTAATTTTTGCTCTGTTTTATTCACATCTTCACCTTGTTCCTTTAGAAGCTGTTCTCTGTCTAATCGCGCTTCTCTTTCGGCAAGTTTGGTGTCAACTCTCTCAAGAGCCGCTTCTGCTCCCTCTGCCTGTATTAATTTCGCCCAGGAAACCAAAGCTTCGACCATTTCATCTTCTTTGACAACCTCAACATTTTTACCTTTTACAAACAAATGCCCCCTACCGCGACCGGCTGCTATACCGAGATCAGCATCACGTGCTTCTCCCGGTCCGTTCACTACACATCCCATCACAGCGACTTGCAATGGGATCTTTTCGTCTGCAAAAGCTTCCATTGCCTCTTCCGCTACTGCCACCACGTCAATTTCAGCTCTTCCGCAACTTGGACACGAAATTAGGTCTACGTTTTTCCTTTCTCGTAAACCCATCGCCTCCAAGAGTTGTCTCCCCGCTTTAGCCTCCATTACTGGATCAGCTGTCAGTGAGTAGCGAATCGTGTCACCGATTCCCTCGGCTAGCAAAGTCGCAATCCCTGCTGTTGATTTAATAGTTCCTGAAGGTGGTGGTCCGGCTTCTGTAACGCCTAAATGCAAAGGATGGTCAGTTATTTCAGCTAGTTGTCTATAAGCATCGAGCATCAGAGGAACATTTGAAGCCTTCACAGATATTTTGATCAAGTCAAAACCGACTTCTGAAAAATATCCAATTTCCTGCAAAGCCGACTCGACCATTGCTTCAGGGGTAACCATGTCCCCATACTTGCTATAAAGATCGGGATGCAGGGAACCGCCATTTACACCTATCCGGATTGGTACGTTTCTGTCTCTTGCTTCCGCAGCAACAATTTTTATGTGTTCGGGTTTTTTTATATTTCCGGGGTTTAACCGTAAACAATGAACGCCCGCTTCTAAGGCCGCTAAAGCCATTCTGTGCTGATTGTGCACATCCGCAACGATGGGCACAGGAGACCTGGGTACAATTTCTGCTAATCCCTCTGCAGCAGCGATGTCATTGCAGGTGCAGCGTACAATATCCGCCCCCGCCATAGCTAGGTCATAGATCTGTTGGAGTGTTGATTCAACATCAGATGTTCGCGTAACCGTCATGGATTGAACACTCACCGGTGCAAAACCACCTACTGGCACGTCTCCAACCAGTATTTGACGGGTTGGGCGTCTAGGAAATGAGGACTGTGTATCCACTATTAAAAAAGGCTATCGGAACTTTCTGATCTTACGAGTTGCCGGCAACGATCACCCAAAATTTGGCAGGTCCACAATGTCTCTATACAAAGCAATCAGTGCAATTCCTACTAATACTGTTATCACTACCCATGTCACAGGAATTAGCTTGTTTATATCCGCAAAATATCTCTTTCCTTTACGCGACCTGAGTCTCTCATACGTGGCAATAGCTGCATGGCCACCATCGAGTGGCAGCAAGGGGACCAAATTAAAAATTCCAACAAACACATTTATCAAGACTAAGAACCATAAGTAATTGTGCATTCCTTCATCCAACATGGCACTACCCAAACG
>Ga0310344_10003101_pt1 | contig 12424 bp, 10 predicted proteins | sample HC15DNA20200_MG_FD_203801 | JGI IMG/M metagenome (GOLD analysis project Ga0310344, IMG submission 203801) | Marine microbial communities from station ALOHA, North Pacific Subtropical Gyre - HC15-DNA-20-200_MG | ecosystem: Environmental > Aquatic > Marine > Oceanic | place: Pacific Ocean: North... | reverse complement strand
CAAGAGTGGACTTTCCTGAGGATTCAGGCCCATAGATTTCTGTTATTCGACCTCGTGGTAAACCACCGACTCCGAGAGCCAAGTCAAGAGCCAAAGCTCCCGTGGGTACCGACTCAATTTGCATTGTGGTTTTTTCACCCATTTTCATTACGGCACCTTCACCGAATTGTTTTTCAATCTGGCTCAAAGCCATGTCAAGCGCTTTATCTGATTCCATGCTTACCTCGTGTCTCGTGGGGTTAAAAGAAACTTCCTAATCAAAGTCATACCCACCATAAATCATCGGTATGACATTATTCATTGGAATAACATTAGTGTAACTACGAACATTTGTTCGGTCAAGTATTTAAGCAAAATCAGCTATAAATGAACTAAAAACAAATGGGGACTAGTCTAAAAAGAGAACGGAGAGCGCATGGATACCCCCAATGAAGCGAATGATGAACTTAAGAAACGCCTTAGTGCCGACCAGTATTACGTCACTCAAGAGGCTGGTACTGAACCGGCCTTTAGTGGGTGTTACTGGGACACAAAGGAAGAAGGTGTTTACCATTGTGTTGTCTGCGATATCGAGCTTTTTTCAAGTGAAACCAAGTACGACTCTGGAACCGGATGGCCAAGTTTCTATGAATCGACCGAGTCTAACAAGGTACGAAGAGTAGAGGATCGTTCTTACGGCATGGTCCGAACCGAAGCCCTCTGCAACGCATGCGGGGCGCACCTAGGTCATATCTTCAACGATGGGCCCCCACCTACTGGTGAGCGTTTCTGCATGAACTCAGCTTCACTTAGACTCCAACCCAAAGCAGATACTGATTAGTGCTCTCAAGACACTTTAAATCCTTTTGTATTTTCATTCCCCTACTTGCGCTTCCCATCCAAGCATGCGCTGATGGAAGCTCAGTGTCTCCTTCGCAGAGTACCGAAAACTTGGAAGATGTATCCGAAACGATTACAGAACCGACTGCAACACAACAGGCGAGATTCGCCACTGAAGATGGCGAGGAGATTTCAGGGCTAGTCTACGGCCAGGGCGATATAGGAATTGTTCTTGCACATATGCGTGGGCGCGGTCAGTCTTCTTGGGCTGAGTTCGCAACAGTAGCAAGTGATTCCGGCTATGTGGTCCTTACTTTTGATTTCAGAGGGTATGGAGATTCAACTGGGACAAAAGACAAGCGTATGGACCGGGATTTAGAAGCGGCAGTTCGTTATATGCTATTTGTCGAAAATGTTAGGAAAGTTGTCATCGTTGGAGCTTCAATGGGCGGCACTGCCGCAATTACCATCGCTGACGAATACAACGTCGCTGCAGTTGCTGCACTTTCTCCATCAATATCCTATGGACGTATAGATGCACTCGGAGCAGCCTCAACAATGAAAACCCCGCTGCTTCTAGTTGTTGCTGAAAACGACCCACCATTTAATGGATACGCGAATAGGTTGATAACCGCTGCTTCGACAACGAGGTATCTAGAAATGTCAGGAAGTCAGCATGGAACGAATCTATTCGCTGAACACAAAGATGAATTAACCGAGCAACTTTTGGCCTTTGTCTATGCACAAACGCGTTAAATTTCATTCCTCAGTCGAAGTCGAAGTGCATTAAGAATAGTTATTGTGGTGAATTGTCTTATTCGTTCTCGGTCAAAGGGCCATTTAACAGTTGATGATTGGGTGATCCCCCCTACAGAAGTAGCCATCCAAACCCTTCCAACATCTTCTTCCAATGCTTCTGGGCCAGCTTCGCCCGTAACGGCTAAACCGACATCAGCATTTAAGGCCTTGCAAGCACCCGTCGCCATGGCCTCTACCGCCTCCTGGGAGACGCTGGGAATGTCCGGGACCTCCAAAACAGAATTTTTTACATCTGAGGAATATGCGACAATCGAACCTTTAAAGATGTCACTAGCTCCGGGAACTGATGTTAATCGGCTTCCGATCAACCCCCCTGTCAAAGATTCAGCTATTCCTAATGTAAGACCTTTATCCCTACAAAGATCCAAAATCACTTCTTCGATTGTCTGATCGTCATAGGAAAAAATAACTTCATCTCCAAGTATTGAGGCAACAATTTCTGCTTCGGCATTCAAGGCTTCTTCGACTTCCGATTCTGTATCACCTTTCACCGTGAGGCGCACCTTAAGACCTTCGATCCCACTTGCTAGAAATGCAATAGTTGCACCACCCACTCGGTCTAATCTCTCAATTTCGTTACTCAGTTTTTCTGCCAGTCCTGATTCCGAGTCACCCCAAGTTCTTAGGGTTTTTGAGCCGATAATGCTGCTGATACCTGCTTTTGTTCTTATGTCAGGCAAAATTTCTTCAAGTACCATTTGCTTCATTTCCCATGGAACTCCAGGAACAGCGTAAAGCGTCTTTCCCTTGATTGGCGCTTTCAGCCCTGGAGCAGTTCCGGGCATTACAGATAGTGCCTCAGCTCCTATGGGAACCTGAGCTTGCCTTAGGTTATTGAGGGGCATTTGACGACCCCTGTTCCCAAAAATCGCTGAGATTCTTTCGACAAGATTTTCATCTGTGACTAGTTCAACCCCCATAACCTCAGCTATGACGTCACGTGTCAGATCATCTTGAGTTGGGCCTAGCCCCCCGCAGACAATTACGAAATCTGAGCGGTTTAAAGCCAGCTCTAATACACGTTTGATCCGCTCAGGGTTATCCCCAACTTTTGTCTGGTAGTAGCTATCCACGCCGTTCAACGCAAGTTGCTCTCCGATCCAAGAGGAATTCGTATCCACTATTTGCCCCAGCAATAGTTCCGTTCCGACAGCAACTACTTCACAGCTAAATCGTTCCATTTCCCGACTTTAATCTAGACAGCTACCTGTCACATCATCTAGCTCAATGAACTTCCTGAAGCTGATGCACGATAACCAGACCGAACATACTGCCACCCAGTAATTAATGTCATTACTACAGCGATCCAAAGCAATGCAATAATCAACCAATCAACATTCTCAAAAGTAGGCATTACCGCAACCATCAGTGTTGCGCCCTGAGCAAAGGTCTTCCACTTAGCTAATTCGGTAGCTGGGACAACCAAGGATTTTCTTGCTAATAAAAACCTGTAACCTGAAATCCAAATCTCCCGTAGGACAATCAGAAGAACTGGAAGCCAATGGAATCTCCCAATGGACAGAAGCGAGAACATGCACCCGAGAACCACAACTTTATCTGCAAGCGGATCAAGAAAGGCCCCAACCTTAGTTACGCTTCCGGTAGCTCGAGCAAGCCGGCCGTCAACAGCATCGCTAATTCCAAATATCGCACCCAAAATAAAAGCTGCCCAGGATGTACCCCCATTATCCTCAGCGTTGAGGATAATGATGAATAGCACCGGAGATGCAACAATCCTAGTAACGGTGATCACATTGGCTGGCGTAGCCAAACCAGCAGCAGAATAGGATCCTTGGTTTTTAGTCATCGCTTCCCCGATAATTGAAATCATGAATTTCAGCCTTCAGGTCTACGCCTAGAGCTTCTCGTATAACTACCGTTTCAAAACTTCCGACCTTTAGAGTGTCTGGAACATGAATTAACCCATCGATTTCAGGTGCTTCACGGTGACTTCGAGCTATTCCTTTACTCTCAATAAGCACTGACACACTGTTTCCTATTTGGGAGTCTTGTTTCTTCTCCGTTATTCCGTCCTGAAGATCAGCCAATTCTCGAAGACGCTCCATGACTAAAGGCTCGGGGACCTCTCCCCCGAGAGTTTCAGCGTATGTTCCGGGCTCCTTTGAATAAGGGAAGAATCCACACCAGTCGATTTCGTTTTTCTCGAGGAAGCGAATGAGCCCATCGTGATCGGCTTCAGTTTCTCCGGGATAACCAACAATAAAGTTTGTCCGGAAAGTCGCGTCTGGCCTGAGGTCTCTGATCCGATTGATTATTTCTGTGAATCTTTCTCCATCTCCCCATCTTCGCATTTTGCGCAGCAGGGGCGCCGATACGTGTTGAAGGCTGAGGTCGAAGTATGGGACTGGGCTGCTTGCGATAACTTCTACAAGCTCGCCGGTCAGGCTAGAGGGATACAGATAAAGAAGGCGAACCCAGGGAACTAGCTGGTTTATTTCCTTTACTAAATCGACGATGCCTAAAGACGTATCTCGCTGATCCCTAGCCCAAGAGGCCAGGTCTTGTGCTACTAGAACCACTTCTTGCAGATCAAGAGATAGAACTTCTTCTCGGATGTCAGTAATAGACCTAGACCGTTGTGGTCCACGAAAGGATGGGATCGCGCAGAATCCGCAAATCCTATCGCAACCTTCAGCGATTTTAATATAGGCCCATGGTTCTTCTCGTCTAGGGCGTGGCAAATTAAGTAGATCAAATTTTGGAGCATCCGGCTTTGAAGAAATGCTTACAGGAACACCAAATCCTGCAACTGCATCCACATCATCTCTTAATGAATGCGATATTTCCTCTCCGTACCTTTCTGCCAAACATCCCGTGACAACTACTTGAACATCCTCAGAACGCATCTGACTATATTCAAAGACTGTTTCGATGCTTTCTTCTCGTGCTTGTTCGACGAAGGAACAGGTATTTACCACTATGAGATTCGCTTCAGAGGGGCTACCTGCTGGGCTCATACCATCCACTAGGAGGGTTCCGGCTAGCTTTTCACTATCTACCTTGTTTTTTGGGCAGCCTAGTGTCTCGATCCAGAAGCTTTTCTTCACATCTTTAGCGTACCTTCCTGAGGTGTTTGATGCAGATATCAGACTGAACTCTGGCTAGTCCTCTTTTGTTTTATGTCCCGACCAGAATCATCCAAATAATATATGCTGCAAGAAGAATTCCCGCCTCAGTGCGAACGATCTTTCGACCCGAAAGAATAAAGATAGCGCTCAATGCAACAGCAGCGAGGGTTAGAGTGGTGTCTAAAGTTCCGACAATGGAACCATCCTCACTTTGTCCAGGGGCGATAAGCCCAATAAAGCCTCCAATCCCAAATCCATTAAAAACATTGGACCCTAGTACGGTCCCGATAATCAAACCGTATTTGCCCTTTTTCGCTGCCACAGTGGAAGCTACAAGCTCGGGAAGTGAAGTTCCCACTGCAATTAAACTGATTCCGATAAATCCGCTTTTCACGCCCCATCGGTCGGCTAGATCTATTGCACCTTCAGTAACTCCATAAGAAGCGATGACTACCCCAGCCAACGAAGCAATGAGCTTTGCTAATTCTTTCGTGCGACTGAATTGTGCTGTTACAGCGTCTTTATCTCTCTGGGGTTTTGTATCAAGATCAATTTCTTCCTCGGCCCCTTTTTGATACATCAGTGTCAATGAAAGAAGAAGAAGAAGAATCATCACTCCCCCTTCCCACCTGCTTATTCCGCCGCGAATAAAGAAAATAAACCCGAGCGTAGATAGCAATGAAAGAGGAAGGTAGAGCCTACGCCCGCTAGTGGAAACCGATGCTTGACTTATTAGAACTGCTCCTCCCAGAACGAGAGAGAGGTTAGCAACCATTGAGCCCACTACATTTCCTGTAGCTAAGTCGATGTCATTTTGAATAGCTGAAGCTAGAGAAACTGCCAACTCTGGGAGGCTGGTACCGAAACCTACAACGATTGCGCCAATAACAGCTAATGAAACTCCCCAATGAAGAGCAAGATTGCTCGAGGATTCAACAAGTACATTGGCACTGAAAACCAAAACTGCGATGCCGGCAAAGACAAGCACTAATGAGAGGATCATAGGTTATAAGCTACCTTTTCAGGTCACGCTTCGGCGATTTCAGCAAGTTGTTCTTGTGTGATTAGAACTTCTCGAGGTTTTGAACCTTCACTGGGACCAACAATCCCTCTTTCTTCTAGCATGTCCATGATCCTTCCGGCGCGTGCAAAGCCCACCTTTAATTTCCGTTGGAGCATCGAGGTGGATCCCAATTGCGACTCAACTACTAGATCGAGAGCTTTGATTAGAAGCTCATCGTCTTCTGTGTCACCAGTTCCACCTCCTGGAATCCCACTGGCGGTTGATGTAATTTGTTCTTCTGTAATGGAGGCCTCTTCGTCTTCCTCTGGGTCAATCTCGTCCTTCTTTAGTCTCTCAACTTGTTTGCGCCATCCCTCTACGACTCGGCGGACTTCAGCTTCACTTACCCAAGCACCTTGTATTCTTTGAGCTGACGATGATTTAGGGTCGAGCAGGAGCATATCGCCTTGACCAACAAGCCGTTCGGCTCCACCTTGGTCGAGAATTACTCTACTGTCGGTCAAGCTTGAAACAGCAAATGCGATTCGTGCAGGGATATTTGCTTTAATGACTCCTGTAATCACATTTGTTGAAGGTCGCTGTGTAGCAATAACTAAGTGTATGCCAACAGCCCGAGCCTTCTGAGCTATTCGACAAATGGAGTCTTCTACATCTCTAGGCGCCACCATCATAAGGTCTGAAAGCTCATCGACTACGACAAGGATATACGGAAGACGATCGTAGGTCTTTGGGGTTCCGTCAGAATTAATTGCACTTGGTGGAGCTTCGATGGTTCCTTTGTCATATGCGGCGTTGTAACCTCCAATATCTCGAAATCGGACTTCTGATAATAGCTCGTATCTTCGGTCCATCTCTCGGCACGCCCATTGGAGGGCATTGGCGGCCTTTTTTGGGTCAATAACGGGCTGAGTGAGTAGGTGCGGAACTCTTTCGTATTGTGTCATCTCGACCATCTTGGGGTCAATTAGGATCATTCGAACGGTTTCAGGTGTCGAGCGCATCAATACAGACGTAACGATGCTATTTATGCAAGAGCTTTTCCCTGCACCTGTTGCTCCAGCGAGGAGAATGTGGGGCATCTCGGATAGGTTCATGAGCATTGACTGGCCGTTAATATCCCTACCGACTGCAACTTCTAATGGGTGTGTTGCTTTTCTAGCTTCTGGTGCGCTTAAAATATCTCCTAGAGCAACGACTTGCCTTTCGTTGTTCGGGACTTCGACTCCGATAGCTTGTCGACCTGGGATAGGTGCCAGAATCCTTACGTCAGCGGATGCCATGGCATATGCAATATCTTTGTTTAATGCAGTGACTTTCGATACTTTAACACCAGGGGCTAGCTCTAGTTCATATCTGGTGACTGTGGGGCCGACTACCATTCCTACTAGTCGGGTTTCTACTCCATGTGTCGCCAAAGCCCGTTCGAGTACACGCCCTCTTTCTTCGACGAGGGCTTCGTTAACATCTCTAGTTGTCGAGCGGTCAAGAACCTTTATGGAAGGTAATTTCCATGGTGACCCTTTTGCTCCAGGCCCAAGTTCGATCTCAAGTTGTTCTCCCGTTTTTAGCTCCGTTGCTTTCTTGAAGCCTTTTCTTGCTTTCTCTGGCCCCTCAGAGGCATCACCCTTGGAAGAGTCGTCTTCTGCTACTTCTTCATCATCTAGAGGAGTTTCAGCTTCTTCTGATGAGCCAGGTATGCCTTCCGGGACAGGAAGTCCGCCCGTTCGAGATTCACCGTCGATCAGAATTTCAGGTTGACTGAGATCATCACGAAAGCTACCAACATCTTCTTTGCTTTCTCCGAGTGCAAGGCGCATCGACTTCGATATGACCCTTCCAATTGCCTTAAGGAATCTCCAAATTTTTCCACCCGCTTCTCGAAATGTCACTCCAGTGGCCACAATGAGTCCGAATAAACCTAAAGCAACCAACACGAGGGAGGCACCTAGTTGTTCAAAAGCCGCTCGAAGCGGAGTTCCGGTCAAATACCCAAGGACTCCGCCCCTCTTTTTTAATTCGGCATAATCTGATAGTCCGTAATTTGCCGCGTTGTCATAGAAATGCGATAGCCCACATATTGAAGCAAAGATGAACAACCCCCCAATGAGTATTCTCGCTGGTAAAGCTGAATCATCTCCCATTTCAGATTCATCATTTGGTGAATGAAATGAAAGTGCTAAACCAGCAATTATGAGTGAAACTGGCGCAGCGTAACCCACAGATCCAAAGCAGGACAAGAAAATCCAAGGACCTAATATCTTCCCTACAATCCCTGCTAGATCGAAGTACAGTCCAAGAGTCGATAGCAAGCCTATAACTAAGAACGCAAGGCCCAAAATGTCTGATTTATGGCCTGAAAACGCTTTTTTCATAGTGTTTCCTACACCTTGTACTAACGGCGGCGAGGATTTCTTTGATGGTTGAGAATTCTTTGGTGGGGCTTTTTTCATTTCTTATAACTCTCTGCAAACTCTAATTCTTATGCTGAGAATTCTTTCAGGTTGGATTTCTATTAACGGTAACACTAACTATAGGGCATTTAGGGCTATCCCATCAGCAACCTAAGCCAAGCTCAATAGCAAAATTCTGATTAAACTTTTCTCACGATAGGGACGATCATAGGCCTCCGCCCTGTTAATTCATTTACAAGGCCTCCGGTGATTCGCCGAACCCTCTGTTCTAAATACTCAACCGACGCTTCTTCGTTTAGGAGTGCCTTTTCGACCCCTTCTTTGACTGCATGTGAGATTTCATTTTCTAGCCTTTGAGCGGTTTGGGCATTTATCCAACCTTTGCTGACAATACTTGGATCTCCAAGAACTCTATTCTCCTTCGTGCAAATCTGCACAGATGCAATTACGCATCCTTCTTTCCCGAGAATTCTCCTGTCAGAGAAGATATGGTGCTCGTGCTCAAGAATCCTCCCCTGAACAAATGGGTAATCCCCTGGAGTGACTTTCTCTATAAGCTCTAGTTTGTTATCTCCAAGCTCAACCTGATCACCATCTGTAGCAAGGAGTATTCTTTCAGCAGGTAGACCTATCTCGATAGCTAGATCTTTATGTGCGACCAAATGCCGATATTCTCCATGAACTGGGACAAACCACTCTGGGTTAGCTGCTTGATGAAGAGCTCGGAGTTCTTCTTGCTTACCATGTCCCGAAGTATGGAGTCCTAGATGATCGGCGTGTGAAACGCTAGCGCCTCGCCTCATTAGGTTATTTATCATTCTCCCGACGCGCTCTTCGTTTCCAGGGATGGCCCTTGAAGAAAGAATGACTGAATCATGCTCCCCTATTGAAATCCAACGGCTTTCGCCAGTTGATGCCATAGCTAAAGCCGAACGTGGCTCTGCTTGTGTTCCAGTGCTGATAATGCACACTTCATTGGGGGGGAGATTTCGAATGTCTTCAATATCTACAATGTGTTCTTCTCTGATTTCCAAAATACCTAGCTTGCGGGCCAAGGAAAGATTCTTCTTCATCGAGAGCCCCAATGTAGATATCTTTCGGCCGTCGTTAATTGCTGTCTCGGCGATCTGTTCGACTCTATGGATATGGCTTGCGAAGCATGCGGCAATGATTCGGTTATCCTTGTGCGATTGAAAGGCACTTGCTAAGGAGGCCCCGATATCAGACTCAGAAATAGTACTACCAGGCATATCTGAGTTTGTTGAATCGCAGAGCAATAGCCGAATACCAGGATTTTTGGAAAGTTCAGCAATCCGATTTAAGTCTGTTAAGCGACCATCAATTGGGTCAAGATCCAACTTGAAATCACTAGAGTGCACGATTAAACCTTGTGGCGTTTCTATGGCTGAGATTAGGCCTGAGGGAACAGAATGCGTGACAGGAAGAAATTCGCAAGCGAACTCTCCTATAGAGATCTTTTCACCGTCATTAACCTCAATTAAGTCACAGCGATGCAACAGTTGACGTTCTTCTAATCGGTTTTTAACCATCCCGAGAGTAAAAGAGGACCCGTAAATCGGTAATTCAACGTGCTCCAGTAGGTATGGGAGTGCCCCGATATGGTCTTCGTGAGCATGGGTTGTGATACAGCCAACAATCTTCTCTTTTCGATCCAAAAGGTACGTGAGGTCTGGAAGCACCGAATTTGCTCCGGGCATAAATTCATCAGGGAATAACTGCCCGCAATCCAAAATAAGGATCTGACTTTGTGTCTCAATGGCTGCACAATTTCTGCCGATATCTCCTAATCCACCTAGAAAGGTAATTCGTACTTTTTCCATGATTTCGGGCTGATCTCCTGATCAATCGGAAACAAATTTTCCAATTTCAGTTTCTGCTAGAACTTGCAATGCTAGATTTCGGAGACCATCTGGAACAGAGTCCATTGGAGGACGCCCTCTCCCAACTCGGAACCCGATTAATTCCATCATTACCTTTGCCGGAATAGGATTAGGTGCTTCAGCAGAAGACTCATACAGAAAAGATTTCTGCAACTGTGCGTTTATTCTTCTTGCCTCCTCAAGTTCTCCTTTCTCTATGGCAAGCATCATCATTTGATGTTCGGGTCCTGTCCAGTGGGTTGCGACGCCGACTACCCCTACTGCGCCAATAGCCATGAGTGGCAAAGTAAGCGAGTCGTCACCTGAGTACACTTCGAATTGACTAGGTGCTTGTGAAAGAAAGTACGCTGTCTCAGATGGATCTCCTGCCGCATCTTTGAGGGCCACAATATTGTCTACAGTATGAGCAAGCTCAAGTAGGGTCTCGGTTTCAATTTTTCTTCCACTTCGAATAGGTATGTCATAGAGAACGACAGGAAGGTCAGTAGCTCCTGCTATCGCACGAAAATGGTCTAGTAAGCCAGCTTGAGAAGGCCGGTTATAGTACGGGGCGACACTTAAAATTGCAGCGGCGCCAGCCTGATCTGCTTTCTGCGTAAGTTCGATTGCTGCCTTAGTGTCATTGCTTCCTGCTCCTGCAATAACTGGCGCATCAACGGCATCCACTACTGCTGCAATTAATTCAGCCTGCTCATCATGGGTTAGCGTAGGAGACTCTCCAGTGGTTCCTGCAATCACTAAACCGTCATTACCATTGGCTAGAAGCCATTCTGCAAGTGATGCAGCTACACCCACATCTAAATTTCCTGATTCATCGAAAGGGGTAACCATAGCGGTTAGTACTTTGCCAAATCTAGCCATAATAACCTTTCTTGAAGCAACCTGTTACTTCGAGAATAGCATCGCTTTGAAGCAGTTCTTTGCGAATATACAACTAAAGATAATCAATTGGGATTTCTGAATGCTGTTCTTTGCTTCCATCTTTTCTTTTGTTTCGCCTTAAGACTACCGGATACCCAACTGCAAATACTGCGGCGAAAGAGAACCACTGGATCGCATAATTGAGGTGAGGCCCATCATCAAACTTTGGGATTTCGAGCTTAAGTGGAAATTCCTCGTCTTGGCTTTCTGGGTCTTGGAACTCGAGGTGGATGAAAACAGGGTAGATGTCGTAGTTCAATTGTTCTTGATAGCGCTGCAGGTCCACCCGACCTAATGTTTCTAGCACGCCATCTGATGGGTCACTTTTTTGCAAGCCGGATGCTTCTGTCGTTTCGCGGAGCATCCCACTTATTTTGACTTTCTCTATTGGTTCAGGTGAGAACTCTTCCGCACTTATTGGGAGCCATCCCCTGTTAACAACAACAGCTTGACCTTCTGCAATGATCAGGGGCGTGAGCAACCAGTAGCCCGGAGCCCCATTCAGAGAACGATTCCTAATGAGGACGCTGTCCTGATTCTGGTACTGCCCCTCGGCCGTAACTCTTCTGAATTTTAGAGATTCCCCGATTTCCCATTGATCAGCTACTCCGACTACGTCCTGTAGCGGGACGAGAGCAGCTGCTGTTCTTTCCTCTACCTCTTGATTGAGTTTCTGTTTGGCGTCTAAGCGATCTAATTGCCAAAGTCCCATGCCGATCATTACGATCACGGCAGACCCTACCAAAAAATGCGATATAGCCTTTCTCATAGGTTGAGCAGTGGTTCAAGTCCTAGTGTAATGCCAGGGAAATCCCCTACTTTTTTGACTGCTAGCAGAACTCCGGGCATAAAAGATGAGCGGTCATAGCTATCTTGGCGGATTGTTAAGGTTTGCCCTTCTGTGCCGAAAATAACATCTTGGTGGGCTACCATCCCTTCCATACGAACACTATGTATCGAAACGCCGTCTTTGGTGATTCCCCCTCTAGCTCCATCGAGCACATGGTTGCTTGTAGAGCTTGTGTTCCATTCGGAAGATGAAGCGCTTATTCGCTCAGCAGTCGTCAGAGCTGTTCCTGATGGAGCATCTATTTTTGAATTGTGGTGATATTCGATGATTTCGACGTTATCAAAATGTGGGGCCGCCATTTCCGAAAAGCGCATCATCAAAACAGCGCTAATCGCGAAATTTGATGCTATGACACAATTACTGTTGGTAAAGAGGTCACCTAATTCCTCTATATCCGATTTTGTTAATCCTGTAGTTCCTACTACGGCATGAATTCCTGCTTTTGCCACATGTTGCAGATTTTTCCGAGCCGAATCAGCAACAGTGAAATCCACTATCACGTTCGCATCTTCGAGCGCCGAGAAATCATCGGTAATCTTCACGTCCGAACCAGCTACGATTTCTCCAACATTCATCTCATCTATCGCTGA
>Ga0310344_10003097_pt1 | contig 12440 bp, 10 predicted proteins | sample HC15DNA20200_MG_FD_203801 | JGI IMG/M metagenome (GOLD analysis project Ga0310344, IMG submission 203801) | Marine microbial communities from station ALOHA, North Pacific Subtropical Gyre - HC15-DNA-20-200_MG | ecosystem: Environmental > Aquatic > Marine > Oceanic | place: Pacific Ocean: North... | reverse complement strand
TACACCGGCTAGCGTTTCCGGCGTTCAGCTCGACGACTTGATCGCGCGAAGCGACCGCCTTTTGGTCCCTTTACTGGCCTCCCCTATCGACTTCGACGCTTTCACGACCTTTGCGGAGCGGCTCGACCGCTACCCCAGAGTTCGTTCCGGGGATGTGAAAGTCGGCGTCGTGGCAAATCGCGTACGGACCAACACCCGCTTTTTCAGAACCCTGACGAGCGAGCTTGCCGGACTCGAAGAACGCCTCGCCATGAAGTTCATCACCTCGCTTCGCGACACCCAGCACTACGTGCAAGCCGGACAACGCGGACTCGGGATCGTCGAGCTCAAAACGGCTCGCACCGCTGCTGACGTCGCGCAATGGGCGCCTTTGCTGGATTGGCTGGAGGGCGGTGCCGACAGCGCGCCCAAGCCCCCACATTCGACAACCCGGCAACAAACGGAGCGACTCGCACCGGTGCAAGAGCGACTCGATCTCGATGAACGTAAACCGCGGCGGGTGTCCGCGGGATAGACAGCCTTCCTAATCCGCACCCCGCGCTTGCAGCATCGCAACCGCTGGGAGCTGCTTGCCTTCCAAGAACTCGAGAAATGCGCCCCCCCCGGTGGAGATGTAGGACACACCCTGCGCTATGCCGAACTGCTCCACCGCGGCCAATGTGTCACCCCCACCTGCGATGGAAAAGGCGTTCGCCCCGGCAATTGCCTCGGCAATACGCGCGGTGCCGCTGGCAAACGGCGCGAGCTCGAAAACGCCGACCGGCCCGTTCCAGACAATGGTGCCAGCGGCGGACAACGAAGCGCCTAACGCCCGCGCTGTCCGCGGGCCGATGTCAAGAATCATCTCATCGTCACGCACATCATCGACTTCCGCGGTCCGCACTTCGGTGTCGGCGGAGAACGCCTTGCCAACCACCACGTCCACCGGTATCGGAATATCCTTGCCTTCAGCTATCGCGTGGGCCCGAAGCGCTTTCGCCATCCCGACGAGGTCCGGCTCGTGCAACGAGATGCCTACATCGTGACCAGCGGCGGCGATAAACGTGTTGGCGATGCCTCCGCCGACAATGAGCTGATCGACGCGCTCGAGTAGTGAGCGAAGCACTTCGAGCTTTGTCGACACCTTAGCACCGCCGACTATCGCCACGACTGGCGGCGCAGGCGATTCAAGCGCCTGGCCGAGAGCGTCGAGCTCTTTACTGAGAAGTGGTCCCGCCACCGCCTGCGCAGCGTACTTCCCCACACCGTGCGTCGATGCATGCGCCCGATGAGCGGTACCAAACGCATCCATGACAAACACATCACACAGGCTTGCCATGCGTTCGGCCAGCTCGGGGTCGTCGGCTGTCTCTCCGACGTTGAAACGCACGTTCTCGCACAGCACCAGCTGACCGGGCGCCACATCGACGCCGTTGAGCCAATCTTCCACCAGGGGAACGTCTCGGCCAAGCAGGCGTCCCAGGTGCCGAGCAACGGGGGCCAATGAGAACCTGTGCTCCGGTTCGCCTTCCTTGGGTCGGCCCAGGTGCGACAGCACCATTAACGCGGCCCCTTGCGCCAACGCGTGCTCCAACGTGGGGAGCGCGGCCCGGATCCGTGCGTCGCTCCCAACCTCGCCCTCAATGATAGGCACGTTCAAATCTTCACGGACGAGCACTCGCTTCCCTGCGAGGTCGAGATCCCCCATGCGCCGTATCGCCAAGGCTTCTCTCCAGACGGCCTACGCGGCGTTCATAAAGGCGACGGTCGTGTCGAGCATCCGGTTAGAGAAACCCCACTCGTTGTCGTACCAGGAAAGGACCTTGACGAGCGTACCTTCCATGACCTTCGTCAGAGGCGCTTCGTAAATCGACGATGCGGGGTGATGGTTGAAATCCACGGACACCAACGGCTCGGTATTGTATGCCAGCACCCCCTTCAGCTGCCCTTGCGATGCTTCACGCATGATCTGATCGATCTCCTCCGCCGACGTTTCCCGCTCGGCAACGAAGGTCAGATCCACCACCGAGACGTTGATCGTCGGCACCCGCATCGAAAATCCGTCCAATCGGCCATTGAGCTCCGGCAAGACAAGACCGACCGCGGCCGCAGCGCCTGTGCTCGTGGGAATCATCGAAGACGTCGCAGACCTCGCGCGACGGAGGTCCGAATGAAAGACGTCGGTCAGCACCTGGTCATTGGTATAGGCATGAATTGTGGTCATGAGACCGTGCTTCACGCCGATTTTCTCGTGCAGCGGGGCAACCAGCGGGGCGAGGCAATTCGTGGTGCACGAGGCATTGGAAATGACCTGGTCGCTCGCCTTCAGCGTCTCGTGGTTTACCCCGTAAACGATGGTCGCGTCGACGTCGTTGCCGCCTGGTGCGGAGATGACGACTTTTTTGGCGCCGCCGTCCAAGTGAGCAGACGCCTTCTCCTTGCTCGCGAACAAGCCCGTGCTCTCAATAACCACGTCTACGTCGAGATCCCCCCACGGCAGGTCCGCCGGGTTGCGTTCCGAGAGCACCCGGATCTCATCCCCGTCGACAATAAGCTTGCCCTCACCGGCAGACACCTCCCCGGGGAACCGCCCGTGCGCGGTGTCGTACTTGGTCAGGTGAGCATTCGTTGCGGCGTCACCGAGATCGTTGATTGCGATCACTTGTATCTCGTCGGTCCGGCCGCTCTCATACAGCGCACGTAAAATGTTGCGCCCGATACGCCCGTACCCGTTGATACCAACCTTAATGCTCATGCTTGCGACGCCTCCGCTGGCTTTTCGTAGCTAACAACAATTTCATGCCCCGGCCCTCGCTGGACCCGGCACGTCCACACCCCGCAACGGGTATCCCTCTCATCGAGAAACGCAACTCCACGTCCAGATCCCCCTGGGTGGGTTCGAGACGTGCACGAGCTAGATGACGGCACGTACCGCTGCGGCTACCGAAGCCGCATTGATGCCAAAATGCTCGAACACATCCGACGCAGGCGCAGACTCACCGAACGCATCGATTCCGATGACCGCTCCGTTCAAGCCCACGTACTTCCGCCAATAATCGGTTACCCCGGCTTCAATCGCGACCCGTGCCGTCACGCCTTGGGGCAGGACCGTCTCTCGATAATCGTCTGGTTGCCCATCGAACACCCGGGTGTTCGGCATCGATACAATCCGGACCGAAATGCCGTCTGCCTCTAAGGCCCGGGCGGCTTCGAGGGCGACGCTAACCTCGGAGCCGGTTGCGATGACGATTGCTTGTGGCACGCCGGCACAATCTCGGACGATGTAGCCACCGCGTCCAATGTTCTCGATCTGGGTCTGTGACCGTGGCGTATGGGGCAGGCCTTGACGGGAGAGCAGTAAGCACGTGGGACCGTCCGTTCGCTCAACGGCCGCCTTCCATGCCACCACCGTCTCCACCGCATCGGCCGGGCGCCACACTGACATGTTCGGCATGAGGCGCAATGTCGCCGCTTGCTCCACCGCTTGATGAGTGGGTCCATCCTCTCCCAGCCCGACGGAATCGTGGGTCAATACCAGGATACTTCGGATCCGCATCAATGCCGCCATACGCAGGGCATTTCGCGCGTACTCCGAGAACATCAGGAAAGTCCCGCCATAGGGAATCAGCCCGCCGTGTAAGGCAATGCCATTCATGATCGCGGCCATCGCGAACTCACGCACACCGTAGTAGATGTAGCTGGCACCGCCCGCGGTGCTCTGTCCGAAGGGCGCCGAACCGTTGTACTGCGTGAGATTCGAACCCGTGAGGTCGGCAGACCCTCCAATCAGCTCGGGTACCGCCGGCCCAATAACGTCCAGCACCGCCTTCGATGCGGCACGGGTCGCCGGCGATTCTCCGGCCTCGTCGGTCACTGCGAGAAGCTGCTCGACGGTGGCAGACCAAGACGCAGGAAGCTCGTTTCGCACTACGCGCGCGAACTCCGCACCGACGCCCGGATGAGCTTGGTTATACGCTTCGAGCAACTCGCGCCAGGCGGCCTCCGCGTCTTCCCCGCGTTGTTTGGCATTCCACCCCGCATAGATGTCATCGGGGATCTCGAAGGGCGCGTGCGGCCACCCGATCGACTCACGCGTCAAAGCCACTTCATCGACGCCGAGCGCGGCGCCATGTACACCTTCGGTGCCGGCCTTATTGGGCGATCCCCAACCGATCACCGTCTTACAGCACACCAGGCTTGGCTGATCGCCTGCCTCCCGGGCCCGAGCGATCGCGTCCGCGAGCGCGTCGGGATCGTGACCGTCGACCTCGCGCACCACGTGCCAACCGTAAGCCTCGAACCGAGCCGGAGTGTCGTCGGTGAACCACCCGGACACCTCGCCATCGATCGAAATTCCATTGTCGTCATAGAGCGCAATGAGCTTGCCAAGGCCCATCGTTCCCGCAAGCGAGCAAGCTTCGTGGGAAATCCCCTCCATCAGGCAGCCATCACCTACGAGCACATAGGTGTGGTGATCCACGATGTCGAAGCCATCCCGGTTGAATCGCTCAGAAAGCACGCGCTCGGCAACCGCCATGCCGACCGCATTCGCGAGTCCTTGCCCCAGGGGACCTGTCGTTGTCTCGACCCCCGGGGCGAGCCCGTGTTCGGGATGGCCGGGCGTCCTCGAACCGAGCTGGCGAAAGCGCCTCAGCTCCTCCATCGGAAGGTCGTAGCCCGCCAGGTGCAGCAGCGAATAGAGGAGCATCGAACCATGCCCATTGGACACCACGAAACGATCGCGGTTCGGCCAGTGCGGGTTCACGGGATTGTGCTTGAGCACATCGTTCCAGAGCACCTCGGCGATATCCGCCATGCCCATCGGCATGCCAGGATGGCCTGAGTTCGCCTGCTGAACCGCGTCCATGCTGAGCGCACGAATAGCGTTGGCCAAGTCTCGGCGAGTCGGCATTGTGTTCCCTCTCAAGTATCGGATTTCGAGCCAGGTGCGGGTCCCGGAGTGAGCAGATCCGGTCAAGCTGAGGGCGTTGGATTCTGACTCAAGCGTTGGCTTCTCGCAACGATTCTGGCAAGGGACGATACGACTTTGGAAGATCCCCTAGAAGTCCCATCGCTAACCTACTGAAAAGTTCCGTCCCGCCCGGTAGAGACTGCGTTGCCGCGAGGCCAAGCCCTCGCACGCCACGCCATCCCGCTCCGCGCTTTCCGAACAGCCAGAGCAACGATCCCATCGCCGCCTCGACGTAGATATTGTGGGCCTTGCGCCAGCGCTCGTAGCCGCGGAGAACGGATGGCGAGGCAATGTCACGGCCCCGCGAGTGCGCATCGGCGACGAGCTCGGCCAGTGAAGCCGCATCCATCAGACCCAAATTGACGCCCTGACCCGCCAACGGGTGAATGGTATGCGCTGCATCGCCGAGCAAGGCTGCCCGCGTACCGACATAGCGGTCGACAGATAGCCAGACCAAAGGAAAAGCAGCGCGCGCGCCGACCCATTCGACACGACCTAGACGGCCATCGAAGGCCCGGTGAAGCTGATGGGCAAAGGCCTGGTCGTCGAGACCAATCAGCGCCTCTGCTTCCGGTTCGGGGGCCGACCAGACGATCGAGCAATATCCGTCGGGCATCGGCAAGAATGCCAGAGGGCCGCCCGCCAAGAAGCGTTGCCATGCAGTCTGCTCATGCGGCTTCTCAGTCTTCGCCAACGTGACGATGGCGCGCTGGCCGTAAGTTCCAGACCTGTGGGTAATGCCGAGAGCGGTACGAACTTGTGAGCGTGTGCCGTCGGCCCCAACCAGCAATCTCGCCTGTATCTCGTTGCCGTCGAGAACAATGTCGACTGCCCCCGCTCGTGCCTCGAACGATAGCATCGTGGCCGGACGAAACCACGTCACGTTCTCGTGGGCGCGCAAGACGCGCTCGAGCGCCCTCTGGATCGACCAATCTTCGGCTATCGCACCCAGCATCTCCACATCTACATCAGCCGCGGCAAAGTGCAGCTCCGACCGATGTCCCGCATCCCATACATGCATCTCCCGGAAAGGTTCCCAGCGGCTGTGGTCGAGCTCGGCCCAAACCCCGAGCCGAGTAAGGAATCGGACCGAGCCGAGCGACAGGGCGTAGGCACGTAGGTCGAACGGCACCGGAGCGGCCCGATTGGAAGCTTCCCGCGCCTCGACGATCGCAACCGAGAGTCCTGCATTGGCAGCCGCGATGGCGAAGGCCGAGCCCACTAGCCCAGAGCCGACAATTGCAACGTCCGTCACATGAGCCGTCATCGCAACGACTCGCCTCGTGCCAGCCGGGCTCGGTTGCCGCGTACGCCCATGGCTTGGCGCGCGAATGCCCGTTTGAGCGGCCCTGCTGCATCCAGCCCGAGCATTGCCAGATTTCGCGCTACGGGCAGGCCGGGGAGCTCAGCGACGAACAATCCGGCAAGGCTGTCGGTGAAGGCAACGGTACGCCGATGGTCGCCCTCACGGCCCGCCATGTACTCGGCTAAAGTCCGAGGGCCGCCGATGTCCTCTCCTTGATGGTGCGCCTCGACAAGGCACTCGCTAAGCGCCGCAACGTCACGCAAACCCAGGTTGAACCCTTGCCCTGCCACCGGATGCAAGTGATTTGCCGCATTCCCGATCAAGACCACCCGTGGGTGCAACTTGCGCACGGCGGACACCCTATGCAAGGGGAAGCTCGCCCGTCTTCCGACGCGAACGAACTCGCCCACACGGGCACCGAACGTCGCTCGAAGCGCCAGAAGAAAGTGGGCATCGTCTATGGCCAGCAGCTCATCGAGCTTTGCCGGATCGGCGGTCCACACGACCCCAAAACGCCGCTCTCCCATCGGTAGTAACGCGAGTGGACCCGTACGAGTGAATCGCTCATAAGCCGTCCCTTCATGTCCTCGCGAGGCGGTCACATTGGCAATCAACGCGCGACTTGCATAGTCCCGGGTCCGGGCTGGCGCCCCAATCAGCATGCGAACGATCGACCGACCCCCATCGGCAGCCACCACGACTTTCGCTTCGACGGGGACGATTTTGCCGTCTCTGCACACGCGTAGGCGCGCCGAGCCGCGGCGGATAGACAGCCCTATCAGCCTCGCGGGCGAAAGCACCGTGACGTCGGGCCGCTCACGTACCGAATCGCGCAACGCCTTGCCAACGACGCCACCCGCAGCCACATAACCCAGAGCCGGCACGGATAGCTCATCTGCGCATAATTGCACCCGGCCAAAACGTCCCTGCTCCGAGACGTGCACCGCTCGGATCGGTGTGGCTGCGTCCTCGAGCGAGCGCCACAACGCAGTGCCGCCCCCCGCTGTCGCCAAAATTCGCGCGGCGCTGAAAGACAGCGCAATCGCTCGTTGGTCATAGTCGTCGGCCGGCTCACTCGCCCCCCCCGACGCTTGTTCGATCACGGCAGGGCGCAAGCCCGCGCTCGCCAGCGCGTGTGCCAACGCCAACCCGACCAAACCGCCCCCAACGATTGCCACATCGAATGCCACTTCAGCTCCCGCCAGCGCCCACCACATCCTCCAACACGGAAACGTGCTTCGGGATGTCCGCGCTCAACACCTCGCACCCCTCTCGAGTGACAAGCACATCGTCCTCGATCCGAATACCGATGCCACGCCACACCTCGTCGACAGAGTCGTCGTCAGGTGCAACGTAAACGCCGGGCTCGATGGTCAGCGCCATTCCGGGCTCGAGCATGCGGGGCTCGCCACCCACCTGATAGTCGCCGACGTCGTGAACGTCCAACCCGAGCCAATGACCCGTCGGGTGCATGTAGAAACGCTCGTAAGACCCTGACTCCACGAGTCCCGCCAAATCCCCTTCGAGCAGCCCGAGGTCGACCAAGCCTTGGGTGAGAACGCTGACTGCACGCTCATGCGGGTCGCTCCAACGCACGCCCGGCCGGACCGCATCGATCGCGGCGAGCTGGGCCCGTAGAACCACCTCGTAGAGCTCCCTTTGAGGCGTTGTGAACCGACCCGACACCGGAAAGGTGCGGGTGACGTCCGACGCGTAGTATTCATACTCCGCGCCTGCGTCGATCAGCACCAAGTCCCCACCTGCGAGCACCCCGCTATTGGCGGTGTAGTGCAAGGCGCAAGCATTGGTGCCCCCCGCTACGATGCTCGGATAGGCGGGGCTCCGACACCCTCGGCGATGCATCTCGTAGAGCAACTCCGCTTCGAGCTCGTACTCCGGCATACCTGCTCGGCAAACGCCCATTGCACGCGCATGCGCATTCGCGGTGACCTCGAGCGCTCTGCGCATCAGGCGGATCTCGCCCGCGCTCTTGTACAGCCGCATGTCGTGAAGCAAGTGGTCGAGGGCAACAAACTCGATAGGGGTCGCGCGGCCCGCCTGATGCCGCATTTGGTTGATCCAACTGAGCATGCGGTGATCGAACTCGGGATTGCTACCCATCGAGTAGAACACTCGGCGGCGCTCCTCCATCAGCCCAGGAAGGATGTCATCGAGATCGGCGATGGGAAAAGCGTCGTCTGCCCCGAAAACCGTGCACGCATCGTCGAGCCCCGCGTGCACCCCCACCAATAGCTCGCTGTCCGCTCCCCGTTCCCGGCAGAAAAGTAAGAAGTCGCCGTGGTTGCGTTCGGGCAAGAGTACCGCCACCGCCTCGGGCTCCGGAAAACCCGTGAGGTAGAGGAAATCACTGTCTTGGCGGTAAGCGAACTCGATGTCCCGATTGCGGTAAGCCACCGGAGCCGCCGGCAAAATCGCAATGGCGTCGTGACCCATCATCTCGGCTAACCGAGCCCGTCGCCGCTGATACTCACGCCGCTCAAGCGATGGACGGGCGACGGTGCCCCCACGCCGTGTGGTGCCTGCCGAACGAGCCCGCTCAGTGACGCGGCGCTCAATCAATGGCGTGCACCCCCTGCGCGCCCGGGGACATGCCGCTCAGATCGCCCCGTCAATGCAAGGGTGCCTCATCGGACGAGGAGGCCCGCACGACCAACCCTAGCTCAGCGTCAATCAGCAATACTCCCGCTCGAACAAACTCTACGACTTCGGTCAGCGCTTGCTCCGAAGCCTCTCCGGCTTCGGGGTTCGGCTCGATTCGGGTGATCTCGGTGAAGTCGCGGATCACTTCGCGCACCTCGTCAGACAAGGTCTGACCCAAACCGCCCCCTTGCCCCAATCCCGATAGGAACCCCGCGCACCACTCGCCGAGACCTCGAGCACGCGCCCCAACGGGCCGATCATCGGGGGGTAACAACGGCTCGAAGGCAAACCCATCGCTGCCCAGGTTCTGGACGGCCTGGTTCCATGTCTCGTGCAATATCCCGACGCCCCAGTCGGCGCGGATATCTGGCTCCAGGCCAGTGGCCGCATCTTCGAGAACAACCCCGACCCAGCGAATATCCGTGAGCGATCGGGGCAGCCCTTCGTCGCCCCACGGCGTGGTGAGCAGCATACCGATCAGGGTGCCGTGACACTCGCACGCACCGATCCCCACTCCGAGCGCGCTCAGGGCGGACTCGAGCGAATCGTATAGCGTGCTCTCATCGATCTCTCGTTCGCGTTCGGTCACGCGGCAAAACCCTCGACCATGCGGCGAGAATGCTAACACGCGCGTACCGCCGCTATTGGGGTCCTGCGCCGTCGGGCCGGCCGCTTGCGGATTGACCGGCCTTGGAGGCACCTCTATATTGAGCCGCATTCTAGAGAGTCGCATCACGCCTTTACGGACGCGCCATGTCGTCAAACCCAGAGCCCGTTTCGAACCCTGCTGACGCCAACGAGCGCGTTGTCGAAGCGCCAAACTTGAGCCGGCTCGAGACGCGCATAGACGAGCTGCTCGGTATCTGTCAGCAGCTTCGCGATGAAAACCTTGCGCTCAAGAACCAGCAGTCCAATCTCCTGGTCGAGCGAGCCCAGCTCATTGAACGCTCGGAGCTTGCGCGGACCCGCGTCGAGGCGATGATTGCTCGGTTGAAAGCGATGGAGAGTGGATCGTGAGTGGAGAGCCGGTCCCGACGAGTATCCGGATACTCGATAAGGATTACGTGGTTTCATGCCCAGATGGCGAGCAAGACGCTCTCTATCAGTCGGCCGCATTCTTGAGCGGCCGTATGCAAGAGGCAAAAGAGGGCGGTAACGTTATCGGCACGGAGCGGATTGCCGTGATGGCCGCGCTCAATCTCGTGCACGACTACCTGGGCTTGGTGCGTGAACGTGACACCCAGTCGGCCGATCTCGAATCAGTCATCCAGCGGCTGGAAGAAAAATTAGGGGCGAGCATCGCCGCGAACCGCAGCCCCACGTAGGCCCGTTAGCGCGTCGCTACCCCGAGCAACCTCCACGGTCGCCCACGCACTGGCGCTTTCCACAGCGGCAACAACTCACAGATGGCGCTGAGCCGGTCGAAAACCCCTGATCGGTGCCTGGGATAGTCGCAGCGGGAAATGTACTTCGGATTCCTCGTTATTGTGGCACGACTGAGCTAAACTGCCCGGGCGTCCTCTGTGGTGCACGTTCCCGGGTAATGCGTCGCTTGAACCTATATTTTGCTTATGCAGGGAACGGGCTCTTGACAGCTGTTGCGCAAGCCCGCCGCGAAGCGGGACGCCTGAAGCTGCAATCTCTGTTCCCGACTTGAACCGATTGGTTCAAGAACTCAAAACCCACACGGCTCTAACGGAGGACGCGTCTTTTTCCTCTCCGCCTCCGGCATCGAATTATGCGCTACTGGTTAATGAAGTCCGAGCCGTCGGAGTTCGGTATAGACGACCTCGCCGAGCGACCCCGGAAGACCGAGCCGTGGGACGGCGTGCGCAACTACCAGGCGCGAAACATGATGCGCGACGAGATGAAGAAAGATGACCTCGCGTTCTTCTACCACTCGAACTGCGACGAGCCAGGCATCGTCGGCCTCATGCGCGTCGTACGCGAGGGCTATCCGGACCCCACGGCATTCGACCCCGATGACGACCACTACGATCCAAAAAGCGATCCGAAAGCACCGCGTTGGTTCCTCGTCGATGTCGAACTCGTTCGAAAGCTCAAACGGACAATCCCGTTGAAGGAACTCAAGGCACAGCGTGAACTCGCGCAGCTGGCTTTGGTTCGCAAGGGCAATCGATTGTCGGTGATGCCTGTTGCGGTAGACGAATGGGAGCTTATTCTCTCGCTAGAATAACCCCGTACAAGCGAGCCGCTCCTCCGTCCGGTGCCGACTTGGCTCAAACGTTATCCTCCGGCCCCATCAAGAATAGCCGGTAGGCGGGATTTTCGGTTTCGTCACGGTAACGGTACCCGAGTTGCTCGAGAAACGTCCCGAAGACCGTTTGGTCGATTGCTGGCACCTGGACCCCCGCGAGGACTCGCCCGTACGCCGAGCCATGGTTGCGGTAGTGAAACAGACTGATGTTCCATCGCCCGCCCATCTGAGCTAGGAACCGCAGCAACGCACCCGGGCGCTCGGGAAACTCGAAACGCAGCAACCGCTCGTCGACAAGTCCTCGCACCCGCCCACCCACCATATAACGCACGTGCAGCTTTGCCATTTCATTGTTCGTCATGTCGATGACGGGATAACCGCCCGTTTCCAAGGCCGAAAAGATGGCCGCCCTATCGTCTGGCGTACGTAGCTCCAAGCCGACGAATACATGCGCTTCATCCGAGGAGGCATAACGGTAGTTGAACTCCGTCACCGAGCGCTGCCCTATGCACTGGCAAAAGCGGTGAAAGCTGCCTGGCCGCTCGGGAATCGTCACGCCAAGCAGGATCTCACGGGCTTCACCAATCTCAGCGCGCTCTGCAATATGTCGCAAACGATCAAAATTGACGTTGGCCCCGCCGTCGATCGCGATCAAGCTCTGACCTTTGAGCCCCTCCCTATCGACATACCGCTTCAAGCCCGCAACCCCGAGCGCCCCCGACGGTTCCGCGATCGAGCGCGTATCGTCGAAGATGTCTTTGACCCCCGCGCACAGCTCATCGGTGCTGACCAAGATCACCTCGTCGACACACGACGCCGCGATGCGGTACGTCTCTTGGCCGACCTCACGCACCGCCACGCCATCGGCGAACAGACCCACTCCGTCGAGCCGCACAGGGTGACCGGCTGCCAAAGCCGCATGCATCGACGCCGACTCCTCCGGCTCGACGCCAATAACCCTCACCTCTGGCCACAGCGCCTTGACATACGCGGCTATGCCGCCGATCAAACCCCCGCCGCCAATCGCTACGAAGATTGCATGAATGGGGCCTGGGTGCTGACGGAATATCTCCATTGCAATGGTGCCTTGACCCGCAATCACATCCACATCATCGAAAGGATGGATGAACGTCAACCCGCGATCCCGGCCCAAAATGACGGCATGGTCACGTGCCTCATCGAAGGAGATGCCGTGGAGGATCACCCGAGCGTCCAGCCGGCGCACTGCGTCGACCTTAATATCAGGGGTCGTTGTCGGCATGACGATGGTCGCCCGCACCCCGAGCTTCCGAGCAGCAAGCGCG
>Ga0310344_10003096_pt1 | contig 12440 bp, 15 predicted proteins | sample HC15DNA20200_MG_FD_203801 | JGI IMG/M metagenome (GOLD analysis project Ga0310344, IMG submission 203801) | Marine microbial communities from station ALOHA, North Pacific Subtropical Gyre - HC15-DNA-20-200_MG | ecosystem: Environmental > Aquatic > Marine > Oceanic | place: Pacific Ocean: North... | reverse complement strand
AAATATCTTTAAATGTTTCCATTATTTTAATACAGAAGATACAAAGGTTGTGATACTCGGACAAGATCCATATCACGGAAAAGATCAAGCCATTGGCTTGTGTTTTGGTGTTTCTAAAAAAACAAAAATTCCACCATCTCTAAGAAATATTCAAAATGAATTGGTAACAGATATTGGTATAGATTTAACCTGCAAAACATTGGAATATTGGGCTAAACAGGGTGTTCTATTGTTGAATGCTGCATTAACTGTACGAATGAAATCACCAGCATCTCATATGAAAATATGGCTTCCTTTTACAAAATATATTATTGATCATCTAAATCAGGCATCTTGGCGCTATGAAAATATGGTCTTTGTGGCTTGGGGTGCTTTTGCATATGATAAATTAAAAAATATTAATCAAAAAAGACATCATTTAATCGTTAGTTCGCATCCATCACCATTAAGCGCGAGACGAAAATATAAAGAATTCCCAGCTTTCTTAGGAAGTAAACCATTCTCTAAAATAAATGCACTCTTAACTGAAAAAATACATTGGTAATATTTTCTAAGATTACTACATAATGAAAAGGAAAAATATTTTTCCACTTCTAGCTGGAATTTTTTTAATTTATTTATTATGTAGATTTACCTATCAGGGAGGAAATCAAGAAGGCTTTATTGAAGGATTTTTGCAAGGAGCGCAAGCAGCTGATCCTTCTGTACCAAACAATAAATGTACAGAAACGGGGAAAAAGGCCTATCAAGCATGGAAAAAATGTTATGATGCATATACAAATATTTGTTCAAAAGGAGATGCATATAAAAAATATGGTTTTTGTAAAGTTGAAGATAATATCGCTTGTCCAGAACTAAGAAGACAATTAATACCCCACGAAAAATTATGTAAAAAACTGGAGGAAGAAAAACAAAAGGCTATTGAAAAATTTAGAAAAGAAATATCACAACAAACAACAGAAGAAGAAGAAGAAGAAGAAGAAGAAGAAACATCTTCAACGCCACCAGGACAATACGCTGACCACGGAATTAATTAGGCGACTACTACCGTTGTATCTTCGTGCTGTTCTTTGCCACCTTCTGGGGCATCTCCTACAACACCTGACTGAATAACACCAGCAGCAGCCGTTGATGCGCGTGTATTCCAGGTATGAAGAGCAGATGGCTCGTGACCCACATTTCCAACCGTGAAACGAACACGTAAAATGGTGTCAAGGGCTTTGGGGTGACCGTTGCTAACGCGAATGTTAATGAATAAGTCTGCAACTTCAAACGTCTGTCCCGGCGGTGGTGGACCAGAAGCAGGGCACGATTCTGCTAAAGCGTCTTCTACCTCGCTCCATCTGCGAGCGCAGGTTACCTTCAAGCATAAATCTTGGTCAGTTTCGGAAGCAAAGGCAAGACTGTAAAGCTGATCCTCAATGCTCATTCTTGAACATGCTGTCCAATTATCTCTTTTAACGCATACATCCTGTTCCAAAAATCCCATAACTTCGTGCTGAGCGAAGAATGATCTGGAGGGATCGTGGGCATAACCATAGGCGTGTTGTGTGCCCTTTGGGTCATCGTGGCGACCTCCTAATTTATTGAAATTGTAAATAGCAACGGCAGTGGTGTTGCTGTCGGTGTTCTGCGCGGTGACTGTGCCGATGGTGGCGCTGGAGCCACTGCTGCCGGTCGCGCCGCCTTCTGTTGTGCCATCATCTCCCGAGTACTCCACGCCGCCGGTGGTGCCCACACTATGACGAGCGTTATTTGGGTCAATTCCCCAAACGCTGGATCTTACACTGTTGGCGCTGTCGGGGCATTCGTAAACATTGGCGATCTGGAAGAAATCGTCGCCTCTGGAATAGAACATTTGTTTAAATTGTGTTGTTGAGAGCGACTGTTTAGCTGCTACAACAACCAGATGGTGATCTGGCTCTTGTTCAACAGACGCATCAAGTACAGCTGCTAATTCAGCAACATCTGCTTTCGCTACACTTCTGACTGGTGCCATGTTATATAATATTGGAATATTAAAAATTTCCTAAATAATATAATAAATTAACATTTATAGGTTGCCTTAGTTGAGGAAGGTATACAGCAATCTTTCTTCTCATAATATGGTCCCTTGTTGCAATTATCGAGGTTTTGAATATAATTATTATAAACATAAACTTTAGCTATAGGTTTTTTATAAGCAAGACTAAATGTAGTTTTTTTCTTAGGAGGAACATATTTTAAATTGCAAATATTTTGAGAATAGTTGTAGGTTGGTTTATCATCGCATGTTTTGGTGTAATGTTGTGTTGTGTAATGTGGTGTTGTAGATTGTGGTGTACATTTTGAATAACATTGTTCTTTGTTGGCTAAATATTGATTGTTTTGAGCAATATTATTATAGTTAATGGGGTTATGATTATACTGTGGATAAGTTGGAGCAGCGGTGCATAATGGTTCATCTTCATCGTCGCTATTATAATACTCTTGATCGACCGTGCGCAATTGAAGAAATGCATTTTTAGCAGCTGTTACTTCGGCATGATAAGCGTTTTTAGCAGCAGCAGCTTCTTCTTGTGCTTGTGTCACGCATGCTAAATATTCTTGATATTCTTGATATTCTTTATCACCCATTTATATATAATATTTTTAAAAAGTTTTTTAAAAAAATTATAAACGCGATTATTGTTTGTGAATAATATAATTTTGTCCGGGATAAAATGGAGGTGGTGGTCCATATGGGTAATGAGGGGGTCCAGCTCCGTGGTGTAATCCGTGTGGTGGTGTGTGATTAGGTTGTCCATAAGGTGTGTTATGATGATGATTAGGAGCATCTGAAACGTGTTGGTGGTGGTGATGAGTTTGAGAATTAGGATGTAGATTGGTTATTACAGAAGTATCTTCGGCGTGTCCTTTGCCGCCTTCAGGTCCATCGTGCGCAATTCCGTGTTCAATAACGTTACTGGCAGTGTCAGATGCTCTAACATTCCACATTCCGTGATCGTCAGGTCCTCTTCTCATAGATACGGTATATCTAATTTTAATGATTGTTGGTTTAGCTTTTCTTCCTTGTTGTGTCAAATTATCATTGGGTACAACCTCAACATTAATATAAAGATCAACATATTCAGTTAAATCAAGAATATTATCAGCAGCTTCGTGAGATTCAACAAGGGCATCTTCAACCTCACTCCAATCTCTGCCACATGTGACACTAGAATGTAAATCGGATGTATTTTCTGGAACAAGGGCAAGAGCATATAATTGATCTTCAATTTCTTTGCGTGAATGTTCTGTCCATTTTTCTCTTTTAATGCACAAATCTCTTTCAATATTTCCCATAATTTCAAATTGTGCAAAGAATGTTCTATTAATATCGTGTGGATATCCATAAGCCATTTCCACTCCGGGTGGACAGTCGTGTCTTCCGCCCAATCTATTAAAATTTAATACCTGAGAATATGGATTAGTTGGATCATTATCAGCTCTTTTTCCCCATACAGACGCGAGTATGCTGTTGGTATTTCCGGGGCAATCATAAACCTGTGCAAGGCAGAAGTGATCATCGCCTCTAGCATAAAACATTTGCTTAAATTCAGTTAAACTTAAGACTTTTCTAGCGTGAACAATAATAACGTGTGGTCCCCCTTTATGATCAGGTAGTCTAGGAACCACTTTTCTATCAATATTAATACGAAGTTCGGCAACGGTGGCTCTAGCTTGTGATCTTTTATGTGTTCCATAGCCAATAGGTTCGTGGCCGTTGATTAAATTCTCCATAACTTTTCCCATTATATGTAATAATTATAGATTTTAATTTGTTACTAGACAGATAAACTCTAAAGAAAATGAAAAGTCCATATTATTGAGATCAAGTATATTACCATATTCATCTAATAATTTGATATTAATTCGTGATATATCAACAGGACTGAAATATTTTCTTTTTCTTTCACCTTTTTTACTTCTATCATCAGAGATTGAAAGATAAAATCGTGTTGGGTTAAGATAAATTTTTCCTAAAATATCTTTATCAATTGAATTTTGCATAAGAAATATGGTATGATTGTCGGCTCTATTATATTGAAAATCTTCTAAGCTAAAGTAAACATATTTAAATCTGATTGGATCATAGGGTGTTTCGGAGATAATAGCTTTTTTAATGTTATCATATCGGGCATATCTAAATCCAAGTGTCCAACCTAACTCTTTTGTAATTAATCTATTTTTCTCAAATATCCTATCAAATTTTTTTCCAGCAAAAATTAAAGAGAATCTGTAATCTTCTGGGGTTTCAAACATTGTTTCAAAAACTGAATGGTTGAAATCATCAATATAAAATCGCAAATAGGAAAGTTCATTTCCCTTGTCTATTAAATAGTTTTCATTAATGTATTTTTCAAGATTTTTTGGTGTCCAGTTTCCTTCTGGAATATTTATTTCGAAAGTTTTTTTCACTTGTGTATTTTTTTTATCATCATTCTGTAATTTTTCAATTTTTTTGTCATTTTGTGCTGAAAATTTGTCTTTTACAAGTTCAGGATAATCAATTTTATTAATTTTGCGTTTTTGAGTTACAATAAAAAATTTAGTATTGCCAAATTTTTCAGATATTGTGTACCAAGAGTTGGGTATTTCAATAGATCGTAGTTTTAACGAAACGACTTCTTTAATTATGTTAGGAAATTTATAGGAATAATTGGTAGAAGATGTATTATAGTAATTATCTCTGAATTTTGAATTGAGATGAACAATTTTACAACATTTTCTTTTTTCATTTTCCATATATACTCATTATCTAGTTAAATTATTAGAACATTTTCTGTATAATATTTCAAATTCAATAGCGAATGACCAATCCATATTATTTAAATGAATATTATTTCCATACTCATCAAGTAATTTAACTTTTATTGTTTTCATATCAACTGGTCCCATAAATTCTCTTTTTTTAAGATTTGCGTCGCCATCATTATCATCAATATTGATATTAAATTTTCCATTATGTAAATACATTTTTGCAATTATATCTTTGTCAATGAATGTATTATCAAGAAATATGATATTATTATCATTTCTATTTTTATTGAAGTCTTCTAAAGAAATATAAATATATCTGTCTCCACCTGCATCAAAAAGTCCTTCAGATTCAATATCTTGTTTTAAATTTAAATATTGTCCCATTCTAAATCCCAATAACCATCCCGTTGAATACATAAGATGATGAACATCTGGTGTGACAAATTTAATATTAAAATAGAATCCGATTGGTGGTTTTCTTACTATTTGAAATTGTGTTTTTAGATTTATTTCCGAAATAGATATTTTAATAAAATTAAGATCATTGGTGACGCCCGACTGAAAGAAATATGTTTCATTAAGATAATTAGATAATTGAATGGCGTTATAATTTCCGTCAGGTATGATTATTTCAAAAACGTTAAGTTCAGTTCTTCTAGTTTTTGTCTCAATTATGAATTTATTATTCCCAATTTTGCTAGAAAAGGTATACCAAGTATTTGGTATATCTATTGAACGTAATCTCATTGATATAACATTATTGATTGGTATAGGAAAGTTATATTTAAAATCGGCGGAACTTGTGTTATAAAAATTATCTCTAAATTTGGTGTTAAAATGTACTATTTTTTGTATTGTTTCGCGGGAAACTTGATTAACAGCTGTTGGACAGTTTTTTGGAGGGGGGATTACCATTGGATGATTGAATGGAATATTTTGCATATATTATATTGTTTATATTATATATGAATAATCCATTCTCAAATCGCGTTTGTATAGATTCAAGCGACTATATACTTAAAAAAAAAAGGCTTGCAAAAATAGAAAACTTAAAAAGTACACAATACGCCAATTATAAAACTTCAACATATCATGTAACTTCTAGTGTTAAACCAGAAACTCTTAAAAGAAATGCATATCCAAAAGAACCAAAGTTTATGCCTAATCCTATTCTTAGTTATCATCCTATTGAGATCCATCATTTGAATTTGAAACAGTATGGGGATTTTAAAGTTTCATCCCAATCCTTTGATAATTATGATAAATTATCTTATGAAGCATCGTCATATAATGAATTATATGAAGGTCAATATCCTAAGGATGAAACATATAACAAATCTCCAGAGAAACATACAAATATTTTTAATCCAAAATGTAAAAAATGTTCTAATGATCTTGCTTCTATGAAAAATACACCCGATGAATGGTATTGTGATGGTTGGGATCCCCCAAATACACACTGTGTTGGAGGTAATAATATAAAATTAGGTAAAGATGATAAAGCATATTGTTGTCCAAATGTTCAACATTGTAATTGGATATTATGTGAGAAGTGTTATATTGCTATGGGCAAGAAAAACAAAACTTTACATTTTAAACGAGAAAAACTTGTAGAGGAGGAGGACGACTGCGAATATAAACTAGATGAAATTGAAATTAAAAATAGAATAGAAACAGAAGCTCAAATTATGTTGAGAGACAAAATAGAAAATATGAGAAAGTCTGCACCCTCTTTAAAATGTTTTTCAAGTTATGAAGAATATTTAGATTTAGCAAAAGGCTTTCATTTAACTGAACCTTTTTGTGAGAACACATATCAGAATGATTGTTTAAATATCAATAATGGTAAATTGGTTGAAAATATATCCGAGGGAATTTTTTCTGTTGTTGATATGGGTAGGGATTGTTTGTATGAAAAAAATAAGTTTGAATATCCATCTGGCTTTGGTGATAATGCAATATTGTATAAGGATGTTGTTATTGATAAATGTCGGAGAGAAAAGGGTTTAATAAATCTTAGGGCAACTGTTCTTCCGAAACTAAAAACAGAGCGTATATTTAAGTTTCCTTTAACTATTAAAAAGACACATTTTTGTTCTAATGATGTTGATAAAATATCTCATGAACCAGTTAATTTTTCAGATAAAAAACATCTTCGTTGGCAACCTACTAGAAATACTTTTATTAAATTTTACCCCCATAAAAGAAAACCCTTTCCCGGATATTTACAATCAGATATGTCTGAGACTGGTAAAAGAAATGTTTTAGATCTCAATAATCCAGAGGAATGCGAATGGCGCTGGGGCGACAAGGTTAAAATAGGCAAAGCGATTAATCATCCTTACGTATCTTATCGTCCTCCAACTAATCAAAAATGTGATACGTGTAATCATACAAATAATCATTTATTTCAATATAAAGTAAAATAAATCTATATATAAATGGCATGGTGTCATGCTTGTGAAGAAAAAAAAAGAATTGAAAGAAATGTAACTGGTGAATTTTTATTTCGTAATAAAAAAGAAACATTTAAGAAATTTGTTGAAAGACAAAGAAAGCAAAAAAGAAATAATTTTTCTTTTAGAATTTGTAAAAAAAAATGAGATTGAATATATATAATGTGTTGTGGTATGAATACAAGAAGTTTTACCAATTATCGTCGCAATTCTCCGCGGAATTTTGTTTTTAATATGTATGGTGGGCGATGCCGTGGATTTTTTTATAATAGAAGAGGTCGTCGTTAATATATAAGTTTTTATCTAAAACTTATATATCATGTATGGTAGAAGACCCGGTATTACATTATTTGGGGGCGAAGCAACCCACAGTACTGGAAGATCAATGAGTGGTATTCATTATAAGGTTGAGAAAGATGGTCGGATGAAACTTTTTACAGAAGAATATACGGAATTAAAAGAATTTATTGATAATAATTTTATGAAACCTTTGGTGAAAAAAAATATGCGGCTTATTAAACTTAATGCTTTTAACTTTGAGTATTTAATTAAAAAATTAAAGAATTTTTCTCTGATGTATAAAGATGCTGAAATTTTTCTACAATTGATTGAAACTATTAAAGCTACTATGGAAATTACTGATGAGAATGATAGATTAAATGAAATTGTATATGGTCAAACAGGAGAAACGCGTCTTGAGTTTCATACAAAAGCTGTGGAGTTTTTACCCGAATATCAAATTTATTGCTCTTTATATGGTCCTCCAAAAGAATTTGATTCTTTTGATACAGACAAATTAGATGATATTAAACTTGTTCTTAAAAGAAATCCTGCTCTTACTTATCGCGAGTTTATGATTAAATTTGGTCTTACTGTTGAAAATATTCAACACCAAAATACCAAACATCAAAAGGAAAAGCAAGCTCAAATTAGATGGAAAGATTTACCTGATGATCCACAAGAAAGACGTGCATTGAAATTAGCTGGTCATAAATTTATTGCTTAACCAGAAATTTTTTCTTGAATCCAAGATTTTATTTGAAAATTGATTGGTTTAAAAAATATTGTTAATGCCAATATAAATTGTTTTCTAAAATCATCATTATCTTCTTCTTTTATTATTTTCAAAAAATTATATATTATATTCATTCTTTTACTGTCATAAATTTCTGTAATACTTTGAAACATATCATCTATTTCAGCCTGTTCGCAATTAAAAAATTTACTTGGATCTGACTTTAATACTGCTTTATACATAGATAATGTATGTATTATAGATGCTTTATCTGTGTTTGAATATGTTAATGATAATTGATCCAATCCACTTTTGGCTAATTCTAAAATATAGGTGAATATAGCATCATTTTTATTTCTATAAAGTTTATAATATCTTAGGACTGCTTTAAATAGATAATAGATATCGTCTTTTGAATCATTATTATACCATCTTACCAATCCTTGGGTGGTTGTTGGGGGCTGTAAAATTATAATGTTATCATGAATGCTGATTTTCGTTCCCCTTGGAGAGAAAGAAAGTAGTGCTAATTGAACCATTACTTGCATTGGTTCTAAAATCATATCTATTTTTCCTTTTGAATGTCTCATTAAAAGACTTTTTAATGTGGTTGGGCTGGCTTGCATTATATTATGGGCTCAAAAAGTTTATCCGTGTATAACTTATAATGGGAATTTCTTGTACAAAACTACGTTTTTTTCCAAAAAAACGTGTTTTTTTGGTTCATTGTGATGTATGTTGTAATCTATGTAATGTTGTTGATATTGTTGAAAAGGAAGGTAGTAAATTGTGTACTCTGTGTAATATTGAATATGAAAGTGGGAGATTGCGAGCATCTGATGTTTTTATATAGTGCTTTTTTTTAAGTGCGCTTTTTACAGTAAAAACAATTTAAACATGTTTTGTCATCAAAACTATATGGAAAATATTACGTTGTGTTTACCTAAAACTGAAAAAATACTTGAGTTTAAATGCAATTATGATAATGAAGGTAAGAAAGAAATTATTAAACTTGGTATGATATTTTATAACTGGCTTGAAAAAAGAAGGGGTGAATGGGATAATGAAAAAATACAAGAATTATTGAAAGATGAAAGAATGCAACATGAAGAAAAAATAATTCAAATTGAAAAGGAAGGAGAAACTAAAATAGCTCAATCCGTTAAAATTTTTCGCGATGATAAGGAGCGATTGGAAAGATTGTTATGTGAAGAAAAAGATAAAATGCGCGATTATTGGTTAAAACGCGAAACTGATTTAAGAGCCCAATATGATTTATTGCTTGCCGCGGAAAGAAAAAAATATGAAGGGACCTTTGTCCATACACAAAATAGCACTATTTTGGGTCAAGATGGCGAAAATTATACTTATTGTGAATTAAATAAAGCATTTCCTAGTGCTGAGATTGAAGATTGTAGAAAGCAAAGTGGGCGCGGAGATTTTATTATGACGGAGGGAGATTTTGTGATGATGATTGAATGCAAAAATTATAAGAAAAATGTGTTAAAACCTGAGGTTGACAAATTTTATAGAGATGTAGATACTAATAATGATATTAAATGTGCAGTTTTGGTATCTTTGAAATCTGGAATATGTGCGAAATCTGATTTTCATTTTGAGGTACGCGGGGGCAGGCCTATATTGTTTCTCCATAAAATCAGTCAAAATATTCATAATCTTCTATTAGCTGTTAGATTTTTCAAATTGATTATGTCTTCTGAAAGTCTTGATCTTAATTGTCAAGAAACGCTGGCTAAGATTAAAAATATTGCACCTACTGTTAAACGTGCTTTCCGATCTCAAAAGAAAATGCTTGATAAATTTAAAAAAAATATGGAAGAGAATGTTTTAAATCTTGAACAACATATCATACAGTTATTTGAATTAATCACTGTAAAATATTAAAGAAATACCCTCATTGTATTTATAAATGTCTGAATTCACAAAACCCACTTTTATCTACTGGAAACTTGTTGCACGAGGGCAATTGCCTATGCTTATGTTACACGCCGGAAATGTTCCATACACTTGGGATAATGAGACTGCTAATGCTTGGCCATCCGCCAAAAACGATCAACCTTTTGGTCAATTGCCTGTTCTACTCCATAATGGTCGCCGCCTTGCCCAGTCTGGAACTATTGCTCGTTATTGTGCTCGTGTAGCTGGACTTTGGCCAACAACTGAAGATGCTTGGCTTAGAGCAGATATGTTAATTGAACACTGTAGAGATATTTTTACTATGATGGCAAAGGCTAAGTATGCAGGCGATGTTTCAGCACAGAGAAAGGCATGGAAAGAACTGTCTGAGAAGAAATATCCCGAACATGTTGCTTGGCTCGTCAAGATGTTGGGAAATGATGATTATTTTGGCGGAGACCGACCAGATGCGGGTGATGTTGCGGTCTTTTCAGTACTTAATATTGCTGAAAGGGCTGGTAATCAATGCTCCCTCAGTAATTTTCCGACTCTTGTAGAGCATAGTAAGCGTGTTATGCAGTTGGGAACCATTAATGAATATTTGGCAGCTGCCCATCCAGTTTATTTGAAAGTTCCAGAAGAAGATGCCGTTGTAGCCGAACAAAATTAACATATCTTTTGTTCTCTAGGTTTATCTAACCATTGTGTTAAACATCTGATTCCACCCTCCTCTCTCCACAAAGTCCCATATTTGATTTCTATTACATTGAAGCCCAAACTTCTTAAAAAATTTCGGAATTTTTTGAATTTTATCTGATCGGTAGTAATTATATTATTATCTATCAGTAAACCATTCGTTGCTAATAACGGATCAGTATCCTTACCTATTATGCTCTCTACTGTTGTACATTCATAACTAGATTTTAATATTTTTGGCAGATTTGATATATATCGCGTTGAATATATAAGTCTCTTCCCAGGAAGAACCATTAAACAGCAATCTAGATGCAGAGCACAATGATTTACCACGGTTATTTTTTTCTTAGGAAACATCTTTCTTAATGTGGAAACACCATCATTATTTGTTCTTTTTCCTAATCCAACCAAAATTCTATTACCATCTTGAATAACATCGCCACCTTCTAAATTCTCGGGAGAAGCGGGGAACATCTTTCTTCTTTTTGAGGCGGCTGGTATAGTTTTCCATTCATCTGGATGTCTTGTTGCAAGTGATTGAAGTGGAAGCATAATTAATTTATTATTTATATTAATGAAGGAATCACGAGTCCATAAAGATGTACAAAAGGGCATCTTTTTTTTATGGGGTCTCAAAACAGAAATATTTAGTTTTTCTAATTCTTTTTTTATTTGTTTTAAAATTTTTGATAATGGAATAGTTCTCCTATATTTTAGAGGTTTACAAAACTTCTTATTATATTTATATTCTGAGCCCAATAATATACTCATTTTATATAATACTTTTAGAAAAAGTATTATAAAAAGTATCCTCTTTTTTTTCAAGTATCTCAGATTTCTCTCTTTAATCGATTTTCAATTCTCATGAGAGTAGAATTTAATAAAAGGTCAAAATCAGCTATTTTATAAATATTGCTTTCATGAGAATTGAAAATCCATTAAAGAGAGAAATCTCAATAAGATGAAAAATTCTCATTCATTTTCTGTGATCTTTTTATACAATTTATCAATGCTTTTCCAATCCTTTTTCATTATTTTTTCCTTCATTTGATATATGAGTTTTCCCCGATCTTTGGGGTGTTTTTTTAAACCTATTGACGAAGAAATTTTTTTCAAAGAAGAGGTGTCATAACCTTTAAATTCTTCGTCTAGATTTAGAAGTTGGTTTCTTTTATACCAAAGAATGAATGTTTTTTTTATTTTGTCGTTGCGAGAAAACCAATTTGGAGTTGCGCCAGTATCGGATGCTTTTATTATTAGCCATGCGCCAGGTAGATTTTCTCTTATTGGATTAAAATTTTCTAATTCCTCAACTTTCATATATATACTTTCTAGAATTAATATTGATATATTGATTCTGCATCTATTCGTATTGACCATTGTTGTCCGTTTAAATTTAAATATTCACCTCTATCATCAAATAATTTCAAATTTAAACGACTTATTGTTACTGGTCCAAAGTAACTTTTTTCAGAGCGTTGATCGGAGGGTTCAGCAAAAATTATATCTCCTTCTAATTTTTTTACTTGTAAACGAGCAAAACTATTTCCATAGGGACGACTTCTATTTACAAT
>Ga0310344_10003095_pt1 | contig 12441 bp, 9 predicted proteins | sample HC15DNA20200_MG_FD_203801 | JGI IMG/M metagenome (GOLD analysis project Ga0310344, IMG submission 203801) | Marine microbial communities from station ALOHA, North Pacific Subtropical Gyre - HC15-DNA-20-200_MG | ecosystem: Environmental > Aquatic > Marine > Oceanic | place: Pacific Ocean: North... | reverse complement strand
AAATTAATATTGCTTTCAGTTATAACGCACTTAAAAAGCGATTCTAATATTTTGGTTTTATTTAAACCGCAATTTGAACTAAATAAAAATGAAGTGCCTGCTGGAGGGGTGGTAAGTGATAGACAATCTATTTCTAAAGGCTTAGGTAAATTTATTAAATGGTGTTTTAATAATGACATTAAAATTAAGGGGTTATGTGATTCAGAGTTAAAAGGTCGATCAGGCAACCAAGAAATATTTCTTTTGTTAGATAATTCTTAAAAAAGAATATTATTGACATTTTTTTTTTTGTATATTTTCACTCCTTAAGTAGAATTGTGTTAGATAACATTTGGGTATTATATGAAATCAAAATTTAAATCGACTTTTTCGGTTACTGAAGACTCTCCACGTGAAGCATGTGGAGTGATAGGTATATTTATGCCTAAAGGAAACGTGGCTAAGAATATTTTTTTTGGTCTTTTTGCTCTGCAGCATAGAGGCCAAGAAAGTGCAGGAATAGCTGTTTCAGATGGAGATAATATACGTATTCATTCAAAAATGGGACTAATATCACAGGTTTTTAGAGAAGAAGATCTAAATAGTTTAACAGGACATGTAGGAATAGGTCATACTAGATATTCTACTATGGGTGGTAGCAAAATTACTAATGCTCAACCTATTATAGTAAATGGAGCTAGAGGTAAATTAGCAGTCGGGCATAATGGGAATGTAATTAATGCTGAATTACTAAGAGACCAAATAAAAAAAGAATGGGAAGTTAATTTTGAAAAAACTTCTGATACTGAAGTAATTGCTGAATTATATGCAAATACACCAGGTAATAATTGGTTTGACGTTTCTTCCTCAGCCATGCGTAGATTATCTGGAGCTTATTCTTTAGTTATTATGAATAAGACAGAGTTAGTTGCTGTGAGGGATCCACTCGGCATAAGACCACTATGTTTAGGCAAATTAGGAGATGGATGGGTAGTAGCATCAGAGACAGTTGCATTAGATAATATTGGAGCTGAGTTTGTAAGAGAATTGGAAAATGGTGAGACTATAGTAATTAATAATGAAGGAATTAAATCAAAAACATGGAGTGGTAGGAGGTCATCTCATGCTATGTGTATATTTGAGCATGTTTATTTTGCCCGACCTGATTCTGTGATTAATGGAAAATTAACATATCAAACTAGACTTAAAATGGGATCAGAACTCTGGAAAGAATTTCCTGTAAAAGCAGATTTTGTTACTGGTGTTCCAGACTCATCAACTCCTCATGCAGTAGGTCTAGCTAGAGAATCTGGTATTCCTTACTTAGAAACTTTGATTAAGAATAGATATGTTGGTCGAACTTTCATTCAACCAGATCAAGTGATAAGAAATACTGATGTTAAAATGAAATTTAATGTACTTAAATCTATTGTCAAAGATAAGAAATTTATTGTGGTAGATGATTCTATTGTGAGAAGTACTACCATTAAAAGAGTTGTACTATTGCTAAAAAAAGCAGGGGCTAAAGAAGTACATGTTAGAGTAGCTGCCCCTCCTATTAAATCTACATGTCATTTTGGAGTAGATATGGCTACGCTTAATGAGTTAATTGCATATAACATGTCTACAGATCAAATAAAAAATCTTATAGGTGCTGATTCATTAGAATATTTATCACTAGATGGTTTAATTAAATCTGTTGAAGGTACTAATGATACTTACTGTAGAGGATGTTTTACAGGAGAATATCCTATACCTGTTCAATTAGAAATGGATAAATTCTCATTAGAACAAAAATAGATATCTTGTGTAAATTTTCTCGAAAGGAAAAAATTGGAATCTAAAACATATAAAGATGCTGGAGTTGATTTAATTGCTGCAGCAAATATAAAAGAAAAAATAAAAAATCTCACCGAAAAAACTTTAGGTTCTAACGTTTTTTTAGGTCCTGGTGGTTTTGGAGGAGTGATTGAGCCATATCCTGATTCAGACATTTTACTTGTATCAAGTACTGATAGTGTTGGGACAAAACAAAAAATTGCCGAAGCAATGGGAAATCATAGTAAAATAGGAGCTGATATTGTTAACCACTGTATAAACGATATTCTACCTTCTGGAGCAAAACCATTATTTTTCCTTGATTATATAGGAATATCGAATTTTAATTCCAAAACTATTTCTGAAATTGTAGAAGGTTTATCATTATCATGTAAAGAATCCAAAATAGCTTTAATTGGTGGGGAAACAGCGACTTTACCAGGTATTTATCATGATAATGATTATGATTTGGTAGGATTTATCGTTGGAACTGTTAAACGTGATCTTTTAATCACTCCTACAAAAGTTACTGATAATGATCTTTTAATTGCTTTGCCATCGAATGGATTACATACTAATGGATATTCTCTAGTTAGATCTATTTTTGAAATAGATAATAATCCTAGAGTCTTAGATGATAATGTTCCTGGTACTGGTGAAACATTGGGTGAAGCTTTAATAAAACCTCACAAAAGTTATCTTGATACTTTTGGAGAATACTTAAATATTATAAATGGTTTAGCACATATAACAGGAGGAAGTTTTAATAAAAATATACCAAGAGTAATACCGGATGATTTATCAGTTGAATTGAAACTAAGTAGTTGGGATCCTCCAGATTTGTTTAATTATATACAAAAATCTGGTAAAGTCACTGATCAAGAAATGTACACGGTCTTTAATATGGGTGTTGGTATGATAGCTGTTGTGTCTGAAAAAAATGCTAGTTTATTATTAGAAAAATTAGAAGATTCTTGGATTATTGGAAATGTTATTAAGAATACAAATAATAAAAAGGTTAATTATCTAGATTGAAAGCATTAATTTCAGTATCGGATAAAACAGGCATAGTAGATTTTTCGAGAAATTTATTGTCTTTAGGATATGACATTATTAGTACAGGTGGTACTGGAGAGTATTTATCTAATAATGGCATTTCTGTTACTGATGTTTCAAAAATAACTAACTTTCCAGAATTTTTGGATGGTAGGGTAAAAACTTTAAATCCAATAATACATGGAGGGATTTTAGCTAAAAGAGAAAACAGTTCTCATACCAATCAGCTAATTGAATTTGGAATAGATCAAATAGATTTAGTCGTAAATAATTTATATCCTTTTCAGGAAACTATTAAAAATGAAAATATTTCGTTAGAAGATATTTTAGAGAATATCGATATAGGTGGTCCTGCAATGACTAGAGCTGCTGCCAAAAACTTTAGTAATGTATTAGTCGTAGTTGATCCAGAGGATTACCAAAAAATAATTAAAGCTCATTCAAATGATGAGATAGATTTTAAATTTAGAAAATCTTTGGCTTCAAAAGCTTTTAGACATGTTTCATTTTATGATACTTTAATTGCTGATTATTTATCTAATGAAAAAGAAAAATCTACTTTTTTTAAACAAAAAACTAATGCATGGGAATTAGTTAATATACCTAGATATGGTGAAAATCCACATCAATCCTCAGCTGTTTATAAATTACCTAACGAAGAAGGAGGAATAGTAAATTCAATAAAATTACATGGTATTGATATGTCATATTTAAATTATTTTGATGCTGATGCAGCATGGGTGTCATGTAATATATTTGAAGAGAATTGTGTGTCTATTATTAAGCATGGTAATCCTTGTGGTCTTTCCATAAATAATAATCAAACTGAGGCTTATTTAGAAGCATTAAGTGGAGATCCAGTATCTGCATTTGGTGGAATAGTTGGTTTCAATAGTACTCTTACTGAAGAGACAGCGAAAAAAATGAAAGGTCATTTTATAGATGTTATTGTTGCTCCATCTTATGAAAAACCAGCTCTAGAAATTTTAAGAAAAAGAAAAAAAACACGAGTAATACAGGTGTCAAAAAATAAATTTTCTAATTTAATGATTAGATCTATTACTGGAGGTTTTTTATTACAAGAATTTGACCAATATAATGACATTTCTGAAAATTGGGAAATTGTCACCAAAATCAAACCAAATGTTAAGATTATGGAAGATTTGAAATTTGCTTGGAAAATTTCTGGATTAATTAGATCTAATGCGATAGTTGTAGCTAAGGATAAAACTCTGATAGGAATGGGTGCTGGACAACCTAATAGATTAAATAGTATAAAGTTAGCTACACATTCTAAATCAGAAAATTACTATCATGGAAGCGTTTTGGCATCCGATGCTTTTTTCCCTTTTCCTGATAATTTAATCGAAGCTAATAAAAAAGGAATAAAGTTTTATATTCAACCTGGAGGTTCTATTAGAGATCAAGAAATAATCGATGTGGCTAATGAACTTAATATGATTATGGTTTTTACACATAAAAGGCATTTTTTACATTAGATAGCTAAAATGACACTTAATCCAACTGTAGATATTGTAATACCTGTGTTAAATGAGGAAGAATCTTTGCCAATTTGTGTACAAAAGCTTCTAAATCATACTCATCTATTTAAACAATATAGGTGGAAAATTATTATTGCTGATAATGGTTCAGAAGATTCAACAGGAAAAATTTCAAAAAAACTAACATATTTGCATTCAAATGTTTATTATTTACGCTTAAAAGAAAAAGGACGTGGCAGAGCCTTAAAAAGAGCTTGGGGAAATTCTACTTCTGAAGTGATGATCTATATGGATGTTGATTTATCCACTAATCTAGATGCCTTAATACCTTTAATCGATGGAATAATAATTGAAAATTTTGACATATGTGTGGGAACAAGGTTATCGAAAAAATCAAAAGTAATTGGTAGAAAATTTATAAGAGAAATTATGTCTAGAGGATATAATTTTTTAATAAGTTGTTTTTTTCCATGGAAAGGTTTTTCAGATGCTCAATGTGGATTCAAAGGTATTTCAAAGAAAGTAGGATATAATATTCTACCTTACATTAAAGATAATGAATGGTTTTTTGATACAGAACTTTTACTTGCATGTAGACATTATTCCATACCAGTTAAAGAAATAGCAGTTAATTGGGTGGATGATCCAGATACACGTGTTAAAATACTTCCAACAGTTTGGAAGGATATTAAAGGATTAATTAGATTAAGGCTTTTAGGTTTTAATAAAAACATAGATAAGATTTGAATAAAAAAAATTATGACAACTCCAGAATTTGAGATAAGTAGAAATATTCTTTCAGGAAATACTGCTGATTATGAAATAATTAGGACTGGAGAAATATTAAGAGAAGAAAAGATAAATCCAGATGTTGTAGTGGATTTTACTTTCCATGACGATGGTATTTTATGTGGTATTACAGAAGTAGGATCTTTACTTAACTTAGTTTTACCTGAAAAAACAGGTCAAGCTTTTTCATTAGAAGAAGGACAAGAAGTTAAATCTGGAGAGGTTGTTCTACAAATTAAATCTTCTTATGCATCATTCGCCACTTATCAAACTGCAATTTCTGGCATTCTTGCTTCTTGCTCTGGTTGGGCTACTGCAGCTAAAGAATGTTTTGATGCTGCTGATGGTGTACCAGTAATTGGTAATCCTGCGAGATATGTCCATCCAGAAGTAGTTGGAATGGCAGATTTTTCAGCAGCAGTTGGAGGTTGTTCCAGTACAACTACGATGGCTGGGCACTATTTACATAATCTTACTCCTTCTGGAACAATGAATCATTCATTTGTTCTTTTGATGGGTGATAGTTTGAGGGCTATGAATGCATTTGATAGACATATGGATTTGGATATTCCTCGTGTCGCTCTAGTAGATACTTTTTCTGACGAAATTATTGAATCTATAAAAATAGGACATTCTATGAAAGGTAGATTAAGAGGTATTCGTATAGACACCCCAAAATCTAGAGGAGGGGTAACTCCTGAGTTAGTTAAAGAAATCAAATCTAGATTAGATAATGAAAAATTAGGATATTTAGACGTTATTATTAGCGGGGGGATGAATCCTGAAAGAATTAGAGAATTTGTTCAATCTGAAGCTCCAGTTGGAACATTTGTAGTAGGTCATTATATAGCTTCAGGAAAACCTAAAATAGTTTCTGCAGACATTAAGAGTATTGATGGAATTAATGTTGGAAAAAGGGGAATTATTCCTGGTCCTGTCAGTAATGAAGGATTTAAACAGATTCATTAATTTTAGAAATGACAAAGTGAAGAACGAAATTTTCTTCTTCATTAACTTTAGCCCATTCTGCAGGTCTTGATCCAGGAACCCAAGCAATTTGATTCTTATATGTTAATACTGGTATTTTTTTTCTTGATTCAATATCAGATATGTTATTTTTTAGAAATTTTTTCAGTTTGATTTTAGTATTCATTCCTAAAGGTTGAAATAAATCATCTTTTATATTTTTTCTAAAATAGAATTCCTTTTCTGAGAAATCTGATCGTAGATATACTTCTAAGTTTTTATCAATTTTATCTAAATTATCAGGTCGCTCAATAATTTTTTTAGTAATGAGATGATTTTCATCTAATTTAGTGTGATTTGAGGTGATTTTTATTGGATCATTTATTATTAATGGATACTGATAGTTATCCTTTATTCTAGAAAAAATTTGAATTTTATTTCTTTTTGAAATTATACTAATATTATTAGGTAAAAATACTTCCCTTGATTTAGAACTTTTTACTAGTTTTATGATTTCTCGAATATGTATATTATCTAGATTAATTTTTTGTTTAAATAAATTTTCGATATGTTTAATAATTATTCCAGATTGTAATGATTCTGGTAATAATAAGATCTGATTTTTTTTAATTGAAAAATCTATATTAATCACTAAAGGGTAATATTTTTTTATTGCCCACTCTTTTAAATCCAATTCTTTTCTGGAATTTTGTGACAATAATGAAAGTTTTTTTGTGAAATATGGGAAATCTTTCTCTATTTTTCGGATGGTATTATTTCTAATAAAATTTCTGAAATAGATATTTTTTGAGTTGGAAGAATCTAGCATTGGTTGTATTCCTAAGGAGCTAGAAAAATCTTTACACTGTTCGTGAGTAATATTTAACATCAATCTATAAATTTTTATTTCTTTATCATTTTTAGTAAATAAATTATTTTCAGATTTCATACCTGAAATTCCTCTTATCCCAGTACCTCTAATAATACTCATTAGTACTGTTTCTGCTTGGTCGTTTTCTGTATGGGCTGTCAGAACTCCTTTAGCATTATATTTATCAGCTGTTTCTTGTAAAAAATGGTATCTTAGATCTCTCATAGTGTTTTCAGACAATTTATTTGATGCATTATATTGTTGGAGATTTAATTTTTTACTAATAAATTTAATTCCTATTCTATTTGATAAATCAGATGCGAATTTTTCATCTCTATCTGATTCTTTTTCTCTTAAACTATGGTTGAAATGTGCAGATATAATCTCAAGATTATATTTTGATTTAATATTTCCTAATGCTAAAATTAATGCTGTAGAATCTACTCCTCCTGAAAGTGCTAAGACTAATGTTGAACCATCTTTAATATCTGTATTCTTTAAATTTAACGAAATTTTTTCTATAAAATTATTATTATTCACTTGTCGTGGACATTTCTAGTATTTGAGTAATTTTACCAATTCTTACTTTTGTTATTTTATGGATTTGCATTTCGGTTATTTCCATTCGTAAGTTATTTACTCTTACTTTACTTCCGACTGTTGGAACAACCTGGCTTTGATCTAAGAAAAAACCAGCGACTGTTTCATATTCTCCTTCAGGAATTTCTAAGTTCATTTCATCATTAGCTTCCACTATACTCATACCGCCGTCTGCTATATATGTGTTTTCATTAATAGTAATGTACATTTTATCTGGTTTTTTTCCTTCTTCTCCTGTTCTACCAACAATTTGCTCAATTAATCTTGTATAAGTAACTAGACCTGAAATACCACCAAATTCATCTATAGCTAATGCAAGTCTTTGTCCTTGATCTTGCATCTCTTTGAAAAGATGATCTAGTCGTTTAGTCTCAGGAACAAAAAGAGCTTTTCTGACTAATCTAGTGACATTTGGGTCTTTATTGCCATTTTTTTGTCTTAATCTATCTAATACATCTTTAATTGATAATATTCCCACAACATCATCGAAATCATTATCATATACAGGAAAACGAGTTTGAGGGAATTTTTTATATATTTCTAAAAATTCTGATAATTTTGTGTTTGATCTTATCCATATAATTTCATTTCTTGGTGTCATTACATCTCTTACTTCTGATTCACCAAATCTAAAAATTTTTTCTAACATTTCTCCTTGAGATTCTTTAACGGTACCTTCTTCTTCCCCTAAATCAATCAGGGTTCTTAATTCTCCCGTTGTTACCATTGGTTGTGAATCACTATGTTTATTCTTAAATAATTTTTCTATACCTCTAGGGAATAAAACTAAAGCCCATACAATTGGTCTAGTTATTAACATAATGAATAATATGATTTTTGCTGTTTTAAGTGACCATTTTTCAGCTATTGATACTACTAAGGCTTTAGGAGTTAATTCTCCTACAATAACAACTAAAATAGTTGAAATTGCAGTAGCAATTATTGTTGAAAATACATTAGGTTGACCATTTCCTATTGTTGTAATAGCTAGAGTGGTACCTACTGAAGCAACCATTATATTAAATAAGTTTCCTACCAGTAGTAATGTTCCAAAAAGCTTATCGTGTTTTTCAAGAATTGATAAAACTGCTCTAGCATTACGATCTCCGTTATCTGCTAAATGTCTTATCCTGTATATTCTTGATCCCACAAATGCAACCTCAGTTGCACTTATAAAAGCGCTTCCTAGTAATCCTAGGAAAATGATTATTATAGAAATTATCAAATTAGGTTAAATTTTCTCCTAATTTTAATATTTGAAATATTCATAATTATTTTAAATTACTCAGAAATTTTGAAAGATTTAATTATATCTTTTTCTATTGAATCTCTGATGGTATCATTTTCTACTAAAAATTTTCTAACAGCCTCTCTACCTTGGCCAATCTTTTTCTCACCAAATGAATAAAAAGATCCATTTTTAGTTAATATACCTAATTCTACTCCTAGGTCGATTATTCCTCCTTCTTTACTTATTCCAGAGTTATATAAAATCTCTAACTCAGCTTTTTTGAATGGTGGAGCAACTTTGTTTTTTACCACTCTAGCTCTTACTCTATTTCCAATTATATCTTGTCCTATTTTTATTGCTTCAGATTTCCTTAAATCTATTCTTACAGAACTATAAAATTTTAAAGCCCTTCCTCCCGGAGTTACTTCTGGATTTCCAAATACCATACCGACTTTTTCTCTTAGTTGGTTGATAAATATACAAACTGTATCGGTTTTATTGATTACAGCTGTTAGTTTTCTTAGTGCTTGAGACATCAAACGGGCTTGTAATCCAATTTGCATATCTCCCATATTACCCTCTAATTCAGCTGTTGGTACTAAGGCAGCTACACTATCTAAAACAATAATATCTAAGGCACCACTATGAACTAAATGATCTGTAATTTCTAAAGCTTGTTCGGCTGAATCAGGTTGTGAAATTAATAGGTTATCTATGTCAACACCAATAATTTTTGCATATCCTGGGTCCATAGCATGCTCAACGTCTACATATGCTGCGTGACCTCCAGCTTTTTGGGCTTCTGCAATTACTGACATAGCTAAAGTTGATTTTCCAGCTGATTCAGCTCCAAATATTTCTATAATTCTTCCTCTAGGTAATCCCCCTAATCCTAAAGCCATATCTAATTGGATTGAACCTGTAGGTATATATCCTATGTTTTGATTATTTTTGGATTCACTTAATCTCATTACAGCACCACTACCAAACGTTTTTTCAATTTGTTCAATAGCTAGATTAAGATTTTTATTTTTTTCAGTCAAAATTATGAATAAAGTTTATAGTTATAATTCTAAAATTATTTTTATTATTCTAATTATATTATTATTCTGGTCTAAATCCAAAAGTAATTTGTTTTACCTGTTCTTTACCGTCCCTGAAAATTCTTAAAATACTTTCATCACCTGGGTTTTTATTCAGCGCTAAATATCTAACTAATTCATTCATAGATCGAATTTTTGTTTCATCAATTCCGGTAATTATATCTCCATCGTATAATGGATTTAAATTATTTCCAGAATCTCCTAACAATCCATATTCTTCCGCAGGACCATTATTTTGAATATTAATTATTAATGCTCCTTGTACTGTGTTAGGTATATTGTTTCTTTCGCGTATAAATTTATTTACATCTATTGCACTTATTCCTAAGTATGCATATTTATGTGAATTTTTTTCTATTAATGATTTAACTACCTTTTTTACTAAATTAATTGGTACGGCAAATCCTACTCCAGAATTTTGTCTTGTTTCACTTTTTATTTGAGTATTTATACCAATTACTTCTCCTTTTATATTTAAAAGTGGGCCTCCAGAATTTCCTGGGTTAATAGCAGCATCTGTTTGTATAACATCTGGTATTTGAAAATTAGTAAAACCGCTATCTATTGCTCTACCAGTGGCACTAATTATTCCTGTTGTCATAGTAAAAGCTTCACCGAAAGGATTACCTAAAGCAAGTGTTAATTGTCCTGGAAAAATGAAATTAGAATTTCCAATCGTTATAGGGGTAATATCTGATTTTGAATCTAAAAGTTTCAATACTGCTACATCAGAATCTATATCATAACCTACTAATTCTGCATCATACTCATAAAGATCTGAAAACGTAAGTTTTATTTCATTTGAATTTCGTATTACGTGATAATTAGTTATGACATGTCCTTTGTCATCCCAAATAAAACCTGTACCATAACCACCTATATTACCCATTACTGTAGTGTTTATTTGCACTACAGAAGGCAGAGATGTATCATAAATATTCATCATCTGATTTTCCCAATTTTGGATGGTTGCTAGGGAATTTACTTCAAAAGTTTCTTTTAATTCAGTAGTTTCTTTATTTAATTCACGGGTTTCTTTAAATCTAGGAGTGTCTTCTATCTGTTCATTTGTAGATTGATTTATTGAACAACCAATAAAAAATATAAATGTTATACAAAAAAGTAATATATTTAATAAAATTTGTTTCATAAAATAAAAGTAGTAACAAGCATATTTTAGTATATGTATTTTAAGAAAAGATTAAGATTTTTCGTCCCATTTTGATGCTAAAGGCATTCTCCAATCTTTACCAAATGATGTACTAGTGATTTTTATACCTGGAGGTGATTGACGTCTTTTATATTCATTTTTATTTATAGATTTAATTATCTGCTCAACAACTTCTCTCTTAGCACCATTTTGTAATATATTTTCCTTTTCTAAAATATTATCTATCGTCATATGACGTTCTACATAATTTTCTATAATCCTATCTAGTTGATCATATGGTGGTAGAGAATCACTATCTAATTGGTTGGGTTTTAGTTCAGCAGATGGTGGTTTATTTAGAATATTATCAGGGATAGGTGTACCTGGACCAATTTTATTTCTGTATATAGCTAATTCGTAGACTAGAGATTTAGGTATATCTTTAATAATTGCAAAAGCTCCTGCCATATCTCCATATAAAGTAGCATAACCGGTAGCCATTTCTGATTTATTTCCAGTAACCATTACTAGATAGTTGAATTTATTTGCTAAGGCCATGACAATTGTACCGCGTATTCTAGATTGTAGATTTTCTTCTGCCACATTTTGCGCGGTCCCTTCAAATATTTTACTAAGTGATTTTTCAAAAGATTGATGAATATTTTCGATTTTCAATTCGATAAATTCGACACCAATCTTTTCACATAATAATTTACTATCTTTTTTACTTGATGATGAAGAATATCTTGAAGGCATATTTACTGCTATTATATTATTATTACCTATAGCATCAGTTGTTAAAACTGTAACTAGCGCTGAGTCTATTCCTCCTGATAATCCGATAATAGATTTTGTAAATCCTGTTTTAGTAATATAATCATGTGTTCCTAAAACTAAAGCTTTATAAATACTTTCTATTTTATCTATTTTTATAATGTTAATTTCAGGGATAAGTATTTCATTAGTTTTATTAAAATTCTTAACTTTCGAAATAATTAATTTGGGAGATGTTTTATTGTTTTTGACTATATTATTATTTTTTCTTAAATTTCTTACTTCTTGAATATCGATGTCAACTATCATTAAGTTTTCTTCAAAATACTTTGAATTACACAATAATTGCCCATCAGGTCCAGAAACCATGCTTCCTCCATCAAATACTAATTCATCTTGCCCGCCAATTTGATTTACGTATAAAGAAAAACATTTATTTATTTTTGATTTTGAAGATAGTAATTTTATTCTTTGTTCACTTTTACCTATTTCATATGGTGAAGCATTTATATTAATAATTAATTCCGCACCTGCAGATGCTTGACTATGAAATACATCAGGAGGACCATTTTCCCATAAATCTTCACATATATTTGCTCCGA
>Ga0310344_10003094_pt1 | contig 12443 bp, 14 predicted proteins | sample HC15DNA20200_MG_FD_203801 | JGI IMG/M metagenome (GOLD analysis project Ga0310344, IMG submission 203801) | Marine microbial communities from station ALOHA, North Pacific Subtropical Gyre - HC15-DNA-20-200_MG | ecosystem: Environmental > Aquatic > Marine > Oceanic | place: Pacific Ocean: North... | reverse complement strand
AGTTTTTCTATATCTGACATGGTTCTACAAAACTGGTTTTATGAGTCCGCTTAGCAACGCATGGTCAGCCAATGTTAATGAAACTAATGAATCAACTACAGGTGGCGCTCTTGGAACAACACATGGATCATGTCTCCCACTAACTTGTAATTTGACCTTTCTCTTAGTTTTGACATTTACAGTATCTTGATATTTTGCAATTGATGATGCAGGTTTGAACGCAATACGAAAAGTTATTGGCATTCCATTTGAAATTCCTCCCAAAATTCCACCAGAATTGTTTGTTTTTGTGACAATCTTACCATTTTTTATTGTGTATGGATCATTATTTTCAGAACCAAATTTTTCTGAGCCTGCAAATCCTGAACCAAACTCAATACCTTTAACTGCTGGAATCGAAAAAATTGCTCTGCTAATATCTGATTCAATTGAACCAAAAATTGGTTCGCCTAAACCCGTAGGAACATTATTGGTAATTGATTCTATTATTCCACCTAAAGAATCGCCTTTCTTTCTAGCAGCAAGAATTCCTTTTTCCATTTTTGAAGCTGTAGTTTTTGATGGGCATCTTACTACATTTGAATAAATTGATTTTAACATTTTTTGATCAATTTTTTCATTCAACTTTACTTTTCCAATTTGGCATGTGTATGAATTAGTTTGAATGTTTAATTGTTCTTTGATTAATTTTCTTGCAATTGCACCACCCATAACGTGTGTAGCAGTTAATCTACCTGAAAATCTTCCACCACCTCTATGGTCATTGTGTTTTTTATATTTTACAAATGCTGGATAATCAGAATGTCCAGGTCTCATCTCAGTGCGCAATTTTTCATAATCGCTTGATTTTTGATCCTTATTCCATATTATCATCGTGATTGGTGCACCGGTTGTACTACCTCTAAATGTTCCAGAAATAATTTCTACTTTATCGTCCTCTTTTCTTTGTGTTGATACAAGAGATTGTCCTGGCCTTCTTAAATCTAGCATTTTTTGAATATCTTTTTCAGTTAAATCTAGACCAGCAGGACACCCATCTAGAATTGAACCAACACATCTTCCATGACTTTCGCCAAAACTAGTTAGGACTAAACGTCTCCCAATAGAGTTACCAGTCAACAATAAAAGATCATCTTAGATGCTTATAATCGTTCTATACAATTGATAATCTTCCACCACAATTTTGTATGTCTGAAACAAAATTAGGGTATGAAACGCTGGCAGAATCAGGATCTGTCACTATGCAATCACCTATGAGCATTGCGACAATTGAAAATGCCATGAAAAGTCTATGATCATTATGTGAATTTAATTCTACACCTTTTTTCAAATCACCTTTTTTCAAAATCATACCATCATCTTTTTCAGAAACTATAATACCAATTTTTTCTAATTCATTACAGATTATTGCTATTCTATCAGTTTCTTTAAATCTAGCATGTTTTACATTGTAAATCTCGATCTGATCCTTACATTTTAACACAAGAATTGCAATTGCTGGTAAGAGATCCGGTGTATTAGACAGATCAAATTTACCTCCATCTAATAATTCTGGTGATTTTGTTGTGATGATATCACCATCTAGTATGACTGAAACACCTAGTTGCTCTAGCACATCAACAATTTTTTCATCACCTTGTGGTAATTCACCCAAACTAATGCTTATCTTCAAATTATCACCTAATAGAACATTTGCAGCCAACAGTAATGCAAGATTTGAAAAATCTGATGGTATTGTAAATGTTGTAGGTTTGTAAATTTGATGTTGAATGGAATATTTTTTGTATTGTTCTACTATTTTAACATCAACACCAAATTTTTTCATTGTAGTGATTGTCAAATCAATGTAAGGTTTTGAAACAACTTGACCTTCAATCTCTATTGTTAATCCATTTTTCAATCTTGGTGCAATAATTAAAAGTGCAGAAATAAATTGACTCGAAATGTCACCTTTTATTCGAACATAATCCCCTTTTATTTTTCCTTTAATTGTAATTGGTGGTTTTCCCTCATCTGACTCAGTACTAACACCAAGTTCTTCAAGAGATTCTAAGAATGGCCTCATAGGTCTTTTCTTCAGACTGTCATCACCGGTTAATTCTGTATTACCACCTGATAATGCTGCAATAGCACTTGCTATCCTAATTGTGGTTCCAGAGTTTTCAGCATTAATCATTGAACCATCTACAGTAGACCCAATTGTGTTTTCTATTGTGATTGTGTCATCTGATTCATCAACTTGTACACCAAATGCTCTACAAGCATTAATTGTTGCTTTTGTATCATTAGAATAAAGTGCTTTTTTAATTATGCTCTTCCCATCGGATAATGCTGAAAGGAATATTGCTCTATGTGTATAACTCTTATTTGCAGGGCAAATAATATTACCACTGAGCACTGATTTTTCAATTTTACACTTCATGGACTTCAGCTTTCTTGTTATTAATATTGGAAATAATAATATCTCCTTCTAGTGATGAGAATTCCTTCTTAATATTTGAATTATTACCCTTTTTAGTAATTGCTACAATAGATGGACCATTTCCTGAAATAGATGCACCTATTGCACCTTTTTCCATCAATCTTAAAATTAATTTAGGATTGGTATTCAAAATAGATGAGGTTGCTAGACCATTAAGTATTAATGCATTCCAGAAATCAGAATTTTTTGCTAATTCCCAAGCTTTTTCAAAAGCAGGTTTAAAATTTTTCAATTTTTTTATGTTTCCACGTTTTCGTGATTTTGGAAGAAAAATTATAGCCTGTAGGTTAGTAGGTGCTGGGCATCTGAGTACCAAATTTCTTTTGTAGTTATTAGTCACATTAAATCCACCGTAATAACATCCACATGCATCATCAAATGCACCTGTAATACTAACTTTAGTTTGTAAAGATGATTTAACACCAATACCCAGAATTTCTTTATCTGTGAATTTTCTTTTGAATGCTTTTGAACAAGCCATTGTTACTGCAGTTGAAATTGCGCTCGAACTTTTTAGACCATATCCAGTTGGAATATTTGATTTAAAATCAAGTTCAAGTTTTGTATTCTGCAATTGTCTTTTTGGAACACTATTCTCAATTACTTTATTGATTAATTTAGAACTAATTGTTTTATTATCAGCAGTTATGTAGATTCCTGTTCCTTCTTTTACTTCTAATCTTGTTTTCACAAATGTATCTATTCCTAGTGTTGCACCATTTCCAGTTGCAATTGCATTAACCAGTGATATTGCACCATTTACTGTGGCTTCAACAATTGTCATTAAAATCCACCCATGATCGCCTTTTTCATAACCTCATATGGCGCTTTTTGTTTTAGCCAAATTTCAAATGATCTAGTTGCTTGCCCTAACAACATCTCATAACCATAAATTATTTGTGAATTAGCCTTTTTAGCATGTTTAATCAGCTCAGTATTTACCGGTTTATACACAATATCATACACTATTGTTTCGGAATTCATTAACTGTGTTGGTAAAATGTTGGGTTCATTTTTTAATCCTAAAGATGATGCATTGATAATAAAATTATAATCTGCGTTAAGTTTTTGTGCGTCTTCTATTGGTAATACGTTAATTTCAAGCCCAAGATTTTTTCCAAACTCTGCTAATTCCTCCGCTTTTGAAACAGTTCTATTCATTATTGTAATTTTTTTTCCATTTTCTTTTTTAATACCAGCTATAATAGCTCGTGATGCACCACCTGCACCAAGCAATAAAATATTTGAATCAACAAATGAAATTTCTCTATTCTTTATAGGCTCAAGAAATCCATCTATGTCAGTATTGTATCCTATTAGGCGCCCATCATCATTAACAACTGTATTTGCTGCACCTATCATTTTGCATGTTTCATCAGTTTCATCTAGTAGTTTCATAATTTCAATTTTATGAGGAATAGTGACATTAAACCCGGAGATTTCGATTGATTTTAAAGAATGAATTCCTGATTCGAGTTCATTTTTGGGTATTCTATACGCAATGTATGTACATTCCAAATTCAAATTTCTATATGCGGCATTATGAATAGTAGGTGATAGTGAATGATCAATAGGATCACCTATGACTGCGAATGTTTTGAGCATATGATTTTTCCAAAAGGGATTGATATATTTTCTACCATTGATACTTGTTACAATTCAGCTCATTGATTTTATTTCATCTAAACTAAATTGACCAGGTGCAATAGCCTTTCCTAATGAGACATATGTGAATGGACTTCCCATATGAAGGCAAAGAATTCTTGAAAACTTCCCTTCTTCACCCATTGAGAACGCAATTAGTTTTGTGTTTGAAACGTTGTTGTACAACGATAATGTTTTTGTTGCATCATCTACAGTTTTTGCCATAGTCACAATTTTTACATAATTTGAAAATTTCTTCATCATTCGCAGTTTTTCATTCAATTTTGCAAGATTTGGTGTTTTTTTGAAATCATGCCATGAGACTAGAATACTTGTTTTTGATTTTTTTATAGATTTTAGAAACTTTTTATCTTTTTCTAACAGATTAAACTCAACATCTAGTAGAAGTGGATTATATTCTGCAATTAACTTTATGATAGATTTTCGCTCACTTTCTGAACCTGGAAACTTACCACCCTCATTCTTAGGTCTTAATGTACAGACACATTTCTGCAATTGTTTTTTCACCAATTCAAGAGCAGCAGGAATATCTTTTGGTCTTAAATAATCAAATCTTATTTCTACAAATTCAGATTTTGTTAATGCTTTTTTTACCATTACAGAAAGTTTTTTTGGATTATTTTCTGCAATAGCAACACAAGTTTTGTACTTCATTATTTTTCTAGAATGTATTCGTCTGCCACTTCCATACCGAAATGTCTACCAGTAGCTGGTTTTGCAAATGCTAAAACTGAATCACCTTTTTTCAAATGTGTCACAGATACTAGTTTACCATTTGATTTGATAAAACGTATGGTTTCGGCATCTTGAGCAATAATACCTCCTACTTCATCTCCAACTTTTGCTTTTATCATCAACATTGGTCTACGTTCGATTTTACAACGACCTATAGCAGCTCTACGAGCTTTACCTTTTGAATTAAGAATCAAAACCTCACTACCAGTTTCTAATTCTGAAAGATATTTGGTGGTACCATCAGGAGATAGTGTATAGCAGTGAACAGCCCCAGCATTTACTCTAAATGGTCTCGGCGATGTGAATGAGGAACCAACTGATTCATTGTGAACTAAAAACATGAAGTTTGCTTTACTACCAATAAGCATTCCCTCACCTTTATGTAACATTGATGCAGTATCAACACAAACCCTTTCACCATCACCAACCTCTTGAATATCTAATATTTTTGCAGTTTTTAGTTCAAAGTTTTTTGAACCCATGTTTACCAATGTTTCTTTTACTTCATTAATTGAACTGGTTTGAAAAATAACTCCATCTACACCAACATCTAATATTGAAAACATCTTTCTTACTTCTTTTTCATTTCTTGCAACAGTGAAAATCTCTGTGTGAATTTTATGTAGTTTAGCTATTATATTTTCTAACGGGATTATCTTCCAATCCTTAACTTCTATTATGACAAAGTCAAGTCCTTTCTTAGCAGATTCAAAAATATTCTCAATATCTTTGTTTGATAGGACTTTGAACTTACGTCCAATTTTTTTACCCCTAATTTTTGGTGTTTTTTCCTTGTCTAAAATAACATATTTTGCATTAGGTGAGGTGTATACAGTGTGAATTTTTGATTTTTTGTTTGTTATACTCTTTGGATCTGCGTAAATTAATGTCACCCCCTCATCCTCTAAATGATTGACAAATTTTGTAAATTGATTTTTTCCAACTTTAGGTTGGATAATCAATTGTTTACTCTTTGCCAATTTTCTCTACCGCTTCTGTTGCGGTTTGTTTTTTAAATATAATATCTGCCAATGCTTCTACCATTTTATGTGGTGTTTTATGTGCAAAAATATTTCTACCATATGTGACACCTTTAGCACCAGCATTCATCGCGTCTTCGGTCATCTGTAAAATCTCCATATCAGTTGTAGCTTTAGGTCCACCGGCAATTACTACAGGAACAGGTATGGCTGATACAACTTTTGCAAATGAATCAACATCGCCTGTATAAACAGTTTTTACAATATCTGCACCACACTCTGCACCAATTCTTGCTGTATGAGCAACAATTTCTGGATCGTGTGGATCTTTGACGTTTTCACCTCTAGGATACATCATTGCAAGTAATGGCATATTCCATTCGTGACATTGTTCTGAAATTTTTCCTAACTGCTCAATCATCTCAGGTTCCTCTTTACCACCAATATTGATGTGTAATGAAACACCATCTGCACCAAGCCTTACTGCTTCTTTAACAGAACCAGTTAACATCTTTCTATTTGGTGCTGTTGATAATGACGTGCTAGATGAAAAATGTACTAGTACACCCACTTTCGTTGGTCTTGGTAACGTCTTCAAAATTCCTTTGTTAATTATCACACTTGTTAATCCATGAGCTTCACATTTGTAAATCATTGAATGTGGATCCTCTAATCCTTCAATTGGACCATTAGAGATTCCATGATCCATTGGAATGCAAAGCATTCTTCCTTTTCGGAGAATACGATTCAATCTGATATCTACACCTGTAGCCATAGGTGATCTCCTTTGGATTCCATACTTAAAAATTCCCAAAAAGCATTTTTTGTGGCTATAATTTTTCTAAGAATTAAATATTCATGGTATCTATTTTGATTTATTGAGCCAATTAACCCAACAATTACACACAAGTGAAATAGGTGACATACTTGAAAATTCTCTCAGTGGATTACGACCAACTAAGGAAGATTACCTTAGATTGCTAAAATCTAACGATGTTCAGTTAATGGGATTAGTTGCAGGAAAACTAACACAACAAAAATTTGGTAAAAAAGCATCATTTGTAAATAACATAATTCTGAACTATACAAATGTCTGTGTGACTGACTGTATATTTTGTGCATTTTATCGTCCTCCAGGTCATGATGAATCATATACGCTAACGTTAGATCAAATCGAAGCAAGAGTTAAGACTGGTTGGGACATGTTCAAGATTCGTCAAGTTTTGATTCAGGGAGGACACAACCCTGATCTTGGAATAGAATACTATGAAGATTCGTTCAAGATGATTCGTTCAAAGTTTCCTGAAGTTGGTATACATGGATTATCAACTTCTGAAATTGATATGATTGCAAAAGTGGAAAATTCAAGCACCAAAGAAGTCCTATCAAGATTAAAAAATGCTGGTTTGCAGTCTGTTCCTGGGGCAGGTGCTGAAATTCTAACAGATTCTGTAAAGCAAATCATTAGTCCTAAGAAAATAAAGAGCGATGAATGGATTAGAATAATGAATGAAGCATTTGATCTAGGTCTTCCAGCCTCTGCAACTATGATGTATGGTCATGTTGAATCGAATAATGATATTGTTGAACATTTTGAAAAAATTGTTGACTTGCAGAAACGAACAAATGGTTTTATGGCATTCATTCCATGGAGTTTTGAACCAAATAATACACTTATGCAAAAAAATGGAACTATCACACACGGTGCAGGTGGTATTCAACTTTTAAAAATGATTGCAATATCTAGACTAATTTTTGATGGACTAATTGATCATATACAATCCTCTTGGCTCACAAATGGAGTTGGTATGGCACAACTTGCTTTGCAATATGGCGCAGATGATTTTGGTGGTACTTTAATCGGCGAAGAGGTTGTTTCATGTACTGGTTCACGTTCTACTGAACTTACTGATAAAAGAATCATCGATGCAATTAAACAAATTGGCTACTCAGTTGAAGAGCGAGATAATTTCTACCAAACTGTTAGTATGCATTAAATTCCATAATCTGTCCATTTAGTATCAACTAGATTCTTTGTCTTATCATCAACCTGAACTTTTTCTTGGATTTCTCTCTCAAAACCTTCTTCTGAAGTTTTTTGTGTAGCATCGATTCCTAGTTTTGAGCCTAAATTAACCAATGGTGAGGCTGGATCTAATGTGTCAGTAGGTGTTTTATCAATAATGGTGATATCTCTTGCAGCATCTACTCTTGTTGTTATAGCCCAAATCACATCATTGATATCATGAACGTTTACATCATCATCAACTACTACAAACATCTTCGTTAACGCAAGTTGCCCCATTCCCCATAAACCCATCATCACTTTTTTTGCCTGACCTGGATATGTTTTTTTGATAGAAATTATTGCCATTCCTTGGAACCATCCAGCACCAGGCATATCAAAATCGGTTACTTCTGGATGAAACATTTGAATTAATGGTAAAAATGATCTTTCTATAACTTTGCCAATATATGCGTCTTCTAAGATTGGTTTACCAACAACTGTTGTAACATAAATTGGATTTTTTCTTTGCATTATTCCTGTTAGTGTGAAAGTTGGATAGGGTTCTTTTGGTGTATAATATCCAGTATGATCACCAAACGGTCCTTCGTCTCTAATATCTGATGAATCAACATAGCCTTCTAAAACAATTTCAGCATTTGCAGGAACCTCAATATCAACAGTTTTGCACTTGACAGTATTGATTCCTTTTTTTCGTGTAATACCTGCAAAAAGATACTTGTCTAATCCTTCTGGAACTGGCGCAACAGCAGAAAATATTGTAGCTGGTTCACCACCGATAATTATTGCTGCTTCTATTTTGTTATTGGTTTTCTTTGAGATGATCTCGTGTTGTGCACCACGTTTATGCTTTTGCCAATGCATCAAGGCATGTGTATTATCAATAATTTGAATTCTATATACACCCAAATTCCGAACTCCAGTTTCTGGATGCTTAGTAGCGGTTAATCCAAATGTGATAAACTTTCCTGCATCTTTATGCCATGTTTTTAGAATTGGAATTTTACTAAACGAAGGATTATCATTAATTATTTCAGTTACTGGTCCATTTTTTTCCAAATTGGGGAATGATTCACTCATTTTTGAAAGCTCAGGCAATTTTTTGATTTTATTAAAAACACCTTTAGGAATTTCCATCTTTGTTATGTCTGTAATTCTTTTTCCAATTTCTGTAAAGTCATCTGTTTCTAGTCCAAGTTCTAATCGTTTAATTGATCCAAATGTATTTCCAAGTATTGGCATATCATATCCTTTTACATTTTCAAATAGTAACGCAGGTCCATTTTTGTACATTGTTCGTCTAAGAACTTCTGCTATTTCCAAATTAGAGTCAACTTCTGTTTTGATTCGTTTTAGCTCTCCAGCCTTTTCAAAAATTTCAATTAATTCATGTATATCATTAATTGGCATAGGATTGTTCATTCTGATGAAAGTATAAGCTTAACTGGCTTGTTAAAAAAAATTCATGCAGTAAAAGTTAAAATTGGTTTTAGACTTAACATCACGATGACCGAAGAAGATCCTTGTGTAGTGTGTAAGGGTATAGGAACTATTGAGCTGCTAAATTCAGAATGTCCATTTTGTAATGGAACTGGGGAAAACTCCAAATCTGCTGATAGTTATTTGAAATCTCATATCTGTCAATGCATTTTTCTAGATAGAAAACAATGTCCTATATGTGAGAAAAAATGTCATCATGATACACCAAATAGACCTAAAGTTTTGATTGACCCAATGTAATTATGGCATTGGTGGAAGTTCACTTTTCTTTCCATGTCCACCAGAGCCAAATTTGCAATAGAAACAAAGATCTGATTGCATATGTGTAAGGTGTTGTATTTGTATTGCACCAATCTTCAATGCAACCTTTGTTAAGATTTTATATTTCAATGGCATTGCAGGAATTACTTCATCCATGTAAACTTGGTAATGTTCAGGACAAAACTTGAGTGTGACTTTACTCGCCTCCGAACCTGATTCATTTACTTGTTTTGTGTATTTAATTTGCTCTCGTATGTATTCATGTTTCGGACAAGGACAATTTTTGCCCCCCGGATGCTTATACGCCGGTGTGTTTTTCCAGTCAAATCCAGGATATTCCTTTTCAAAATCATCCATTAACACACTATAGCCAATATTCTTTATAAAACAGATCATTTTGCTATTCGGGGATACACACAAACTAAATAAACCCGCGTTTTCTACTCCATGCTATGGCAAAGGCAAAGAAACGTACATCGACATCTAAGAGAAAGACAGCAAAAAGATCAACAGCAAAAAGATCAACATCTAAGAGAAAGACAGTAAAAAGATCAACAGCAAAAAGATCAACAGCAAAAAGATCAACATCTAAGAGAAAGACAGCAAAAAGATCAACATCAAAATCATCAAAATCAACAGCAAGTTTGGAGAAAAAAATTGCTGAATTAGAAGCAAGGTTAACTAAACTATCTGCAGGTGCAGAAAAACCAGCACCAAAACCAGCTGAGACAGCACCAAAACCAGCTGAGACAGCACCAAAACCTGAACCAGCTCCTGAACCAGCTCCTGAACCAGCTCCTGAACCAGCTGAGACAGCACCAAAACCTGAACCAGCTCCAGAACCACCAAAACAAGAAACACCTCCACCAGCTGCTCCACAACCACTTCACGAAAGATTCCGCGAAATTCCAACAGGAAATTGGAATGATCAAAAACCAAAAGTTCCAGGATTCACTGCTCCAGGTAACAGATACTTTGGAAGTAGAGCATTAGCAACGCAAGTTACAGTTACTCCAGGAAATTGGAATGATCAAAAACCAAAAGTTCCAGGATTCACTGCTCCAGGTAACAAGTATTTTGCAACTAGACAAAGACTTGCTTATCATCCAGAAGCAAAGAAATTTGGAACATGGATTACTGATGCTCCAGCAAGTTCACAGACAGCACCTCCACCTCCACCACCTCCACCACCAGCTCCAGAACCAGAAGTTCAACAGACATCATCAGGAGGAGGAAAATCAAAACAACAATCTCTAGAAGAATACGAAAAAGAATATCTTGTACGATTAGAACAACAAAAGGCAGAAGCAGCAGCAGAAGCAGCAAAAGCAGCAGAAGCTGAGGCAGCAGCAACACAATCTAGTAAGGGTTCAATGCCAAAAGGCTGGAAACCATAACCACTTTTCTTTTTATCTATTTTTGAAAACACTCCAAGACTTCTTTAGAATGTCCTGCAGGTTTTACTTTTGGAAATACTTTGAAAATTTTTCCTTTTTCATTTACTAAGAATGTGCTTCTGTTAATCCCCATGAATTCTCTTCCCATGAATTTTTTCATTCCCCAAACACCAAATTTTTTGCATACATCGGTATCAACATCAGCGAGTAAGATGTAAGGAATATTCATTTTATCACAAAATTTTCTGTGTGATTTTACATCGTCCTTACTTATTCCTACGATTTCAATCCCAGCCTTCTTGAATTTTGAGTAGTCTTTTGAAAATTCATCAGCCTCTGTCGTGCATCCAGGTGTAAAATCTCTTGGATAGAAGTAAACGACGTATTTTTTGCCCTTCAATTCAGATGATTTTACCAGTTTTCCATCTGCATCCTCAAGCTCAAATTTTGGAACTGATTCGCCTTCATTTATCATATTTAGATGAAATTTTAGCCTACATTAAATATCATTCAAATTCATATTGACTAGCATGTTTTATATGGATACAAAATTCGCATCTGAAATATGGTAAATCCGAGAGCATGGCTTGCTGAAGCAATTGCAACATTTGGTCTCGTATTTTTTGGTCCATTATCCGTCATCCTAGCTGTAGTAGCGTTTGGAGAGGGATTGTCCATTGAAGCAATCATAATGATCTCACTCGGACACGGTGCAATCATTGCATTAATGGTATATGCATTCGGACACATATCAGGAGCGCATATCAACCCAGCTGTAACAATTCCTATGATCATTACAAAGAAGTTAAGTGCCGCAGATGGAGCCGGCTATATTGGATCCCAAGTAATCGGAGGTATAATTGCAACATTATCACTGATGGCACTATTTCCAGAGATTGGAAAAGTAGTTCTCTGGGGAGGTCATGGCGGTCCAAGCGAATTATTGAATTTCAGCATGGAGTCTGCATTCATTGTTGAGATTATTTTGACATTCTTCTTAGTTGTAGTAATTTTCATGACGGCAGTTCACAAAAAGGCACCAAAGAGCGTCTATGGCGCAGCAATCGGTGGTATGGTTTTCCTACTTCACTTGGTTGGAGTTCCACTTACAGGTGCATCAATGAACCCAGCAAGATCTTTTGCACCAGCGGTTGCAACAGGCGATGCTGGTTTGTGGGAAGTTCAGTGGCTGTATTGGGTAGCGCCTATAATTGGTGGTATAATTGCCGGAGTCATAATGAATTATGTCTATGTCAACAAGGCAGAAAAAGAAGCATAGTTCTTTTCCAAACGTTTTTAACAATTTTTCCGAGTAAATTATTGGGCTCGTGGCTCAGTATGGATAGAGTGAGTGCTTGCGGAGCATTAGGTCGGGGGTTCAAATCCCTTCGGGCCCG
>Ga0310344_10003093_pt1 | contig 12460 bp, 12 predicted proteins | sample HC15DNA20200_MG_FD_203801 | JGI IMG/M metagenome (GOLD analysis project Ga0310344, IMG submission 203801) | Marine microbial communities from station ALOHA, North Pacific Subtropical Gyre - HC15-DNA-20-200_MG | ecosystem: Environmental > Aquatic > Marine > Oceanic | place: Pacific Ocean: North... | reverse complement strand
TTAAAAGAAAAACAACGGCTAAAAGAAAGCCGGCTAAAAAAGCTGTTAAAAGAAAAACAACGGCTAAAAGAAAGCCAGCTAAAAAAGCTGTTAAAAGAAAAACAACAGCCAAAAGAAAGCCGGCTAAAAAAGCTGTTAAAAGAAAAACAACAGCCAAAAGAAAGCCAGCTAAAAAAGCTGTTAAAAGAAAAACAACAGCCAAAAGAAAGCCAGCTAAAAGAAAGCCAGCTAGAAAAGCTGTTAAAAGAAAAACAACAGCCAAAAGAAAGCCAGCTAGAAAAGCTGTTAAAAGAAAAACAACAGCCAAAAGAAAGCCAGCTAAAAGAAAGCCAGCTAGAAAAGCTGTTAAAAGAAAAACAACAGCCAAAAGAAAGCCAGCTAGAAAAGCTGTTAAAAGAAAAACAACAGCCAAAAGAAAGCCAGCTAAAAGAAAGACTGCAGCTAAAAGAAAGCCAGCTAGAAAAGCTGTTAAAAGAAAAACAACAGCCAAAAGAAAGCCAGCTAAAAGAAAGCCTGCGTCAAGAAGTAGAAGAAAAAGATAGTTGTGAAACTGGTATGGGTGTTATCTTAGCTGAGATAGCACCCTTTTTTTTCAGCTATTCATTGCATCTAAGAATTCCTTATTATCTTTAGACCCTTTTAATTTATCTAAAAGAAATTCCATTGATTCATTAGGACTCATAGGATTCAGAACTTTTCTAAGCAACCAGATTCTTGTTAGATCTAATTCGTCAATTAATAATTCTTCTTTTCTTGTACCTGACTTCTGTAAATCTATTGCTGGATAAATTCTTTTTTCTGCTAATTTTCTATCAAGATATATTTCCATATTTCCAGTTCCTTTAAATTCTTCGAATATCACTTCGTCCATTCTGCTTCCTGTATCAATTAAAGCAGTCGCAACTATTGTTAAGCTTCCACCTTCTTCAGTATTTCTTGCTGCACCAAAAAATCTTTTAGGTCTTTGAAGAGCATTAGCTTCCATGCCCCCAGTTAAAACTCTACCGCTAGCAGGAGTTACAGTGTTACTTGCTCTGGCAAGTCTTGTTATACTGTCGAGTAAAATTACAACATCTTTTCCATGTTCTACTAAACGTTTTGCTTTTTCAAGAACCATATCAGCTACCTGAACATGTCTTTGCGGTGGCTCATCAAATGTTGAGCTTACAACTTCACCTCTTACTGATCTTTCCATATCTGTAACTTCTTCTGGTCTTTCGTCAATCAATAAAACAAACAATGCAACTTCAGGATCATTGTCAGTAATTGCTTTTGCTATTTTCTGAAGAAGGACCGTCTTACCAGTTCTAGGTGGCGCAACTAATAATGCCCTTTGTCCTTTCCCTATTGGAACAAACATATCAATCACTCTTGTAGAGTACTCCTCTGTTTCATTTTCCATACTTAATCTTGAATTTGGATGAAGAGGAACTCTATTAGAAAAACTAATTCTTTCTCTACAATAATCAGGATCACCAAAATTAACAGATTCGATTTTAAGTAATGCCAGATTTTTCTCCCCTTCTCTTGGTAGTCTTACATATCCACCTATTGTGTCTCCAGATTTAAGATTAAATGACCTAACTTGGGACTTTGAAACATAAATATCATCTGGTCCTGGAAGATAGCTATATTTAGGAGACCTAAGGAATCCGTAACCTTCTGATAATATTTCAAGAACACCTTCCGCGTATATTTCTCCTTGCTTATCTGATTGTGATTTTAATATTGCATAAATCATGTCCTGCCTAGTCATTCTAGCCGCATCTTCAATTTCTAAAGATATTGCCATTTTTTGAAGTTCTGCAGGCTTAATTTCTCTAAGTTCGTTAAGATTCATTAAGCTTAAAGCAGCCGATTTAGTAGCTTTTTCTTCAACTTCAGATTTCTTGGGACTTGCCTTTTTATTCATATTGACCTTGGGATTTAATTTGGATTTCATTACAATTTAAGGTTGTAATACAATATATATAATTCTTTATTACTAAAAAGTCAATATCTTATTGTTTTAAATTCATGTTTTAGATAGAATTTATATAAGAGGAGACTTTATGTCAGGACATTCTAAATGGCACTCTATTAAGCATAAAAAAGCAGCAACTGATGCAAAAAGAGGAAAAATTTTCACTAAATTAATTAGGGAAATTACAATTGCTGCGCGAGATGGAGGAGGCGATACTGATACGAATCCAAGATTGAGATTAGTTTTAGCTAATGCTAAGAGCGAAAATATGCCAAAAGATACTATTGAAAGAGCTATTAAAAAAGGTACAGGTGAATTGGAAAGCGATACTCTTATTGAGACAACTTACGAAGGTTATGGTCCGGGAGGCGGAGCGGTACTTGTAGAAGTTTTAACCGATAATAAAAACAGAGCTGTCTCTGAAATCAGACGAGCTTTTTCAAAGTTTGGTGGTAATTTAGGTGAATCAGGGTGTGTGGCGTGGATTTTTGAGAAAAAAGGAAGAATTGAAATTGCTCTTAAAGAAACAGATGAAGATTCTTTATTTGATTCAGCATTAGACTTAGGGGCGGAAGATATTATTAACGAAGAAGATTTCTTCTCTGTCTTTACTCTTTTAGATAATTTTGAAGATGTAAAGAAGGGTTTGCAATCAAAAGGGTTTAATATTTCTAGTTCTGAAATTTCCATGATCCCCAGCAATTCTGTGAAAATTGAAGGAAAGCCCGCAGAGCACATGTTGAAGATGTTAGAAATGTTAGAAGATTGTGATGATGTACAAAATGTTTATTCAAATTTTGATATAGACGATTCTGTTATCAAAGCATTTGCTTAGGTTTTCATCCATTTTGATAGCCATTTATCAAAATCTGGATATAGCTCTATTTTGCTCTTCTTTTCTTTGTCTTGTGTGCTGTAAAACATAATCATCCCATACTTTCTTGACACTAGAGCGATATCTCTTTTTTTCTCAGGATTTGATACATACCCTCGTTTACACTGAATCCCAAACCATATTCTTTTTTTATTCTTTTTATTGTAGAGACCAAAAATAATATCTGCGGAACCTTTGCTACCTCTACTCTCAATAGCATAAAATTTCAATTCTTTATGATATGATAATTTCTCTTGCAAGTAGCTATTTGTTTTTCTCTCGAATATATAACCTTTTCTATACTGAGACACGCTTACTCCATATTATGAATGTTTTAAATACAAATAATTATGTATGATATCTTATACTATAATTGTTTTAATTGACTATGGAAATTATTTTAGTTCGACATTGTGAAACAGATTGGAATAAGCAAAATAGATGTCAGGGTATTTCTGATATTAGTTTAAATAATGATGGCTTAAAGCAAGCTGAAGATTTAAGATTCTATTTTTCTGACAGAAATATAGATATAATGTTCACTAGTCCTCTTAAACGAGCTATAGAGACTGCTAATATTATTAATACTGATAAAGGATTATCAATTAAATACAGCGAAGAATTAAGAGAGATGGACCAAGGTGATTTTGAAGGGATTCCATTTAATACACTTAGAGATTATTATTCATCTGAGTTAAAACAATGGAGAGAAAATCCTGAAAACTTTAGGATTCCTAATGGCGAAACCTTAGGTGAAGTAAGAAAAAGAATGATTTCTTTTGTGGGTAACATGGTAAAGAATTATCCAGAGAATTTGTCAGTTCTTGTTGTGAGCCATAATTTGGCATTGTCGACCCTTCTTTGTTCCATTAAAGATAAAAACCTCAAATCTTTTACAGATTTTACAGTTAAGTCAGGTTCAATTTCAACAATTGATTATTCAGATAAAGTTTTTTCATTAAAAAATATAGATTATATTAAGCATTTAAAACAGATATGATACAAGAAGCAATATTAGAAAAGATAAAAACTTATTTAATTGACCATCAGGATTTCTCTCATCTTGATTTCTCTAAATTGACTTTATCTATTCCGAAAAATACATCTCATGGAGATTTCTCAACTAATTTCGCCCTAATCGTGTCTTCAGAATTAAAAATTAATCCTAATAAACTTGCTGAGAAGATTGCAGACATTATTATCAAACAAAATGATTTGAATTTTGATGAAATCAATGTTGTCCCCCCTGGTTTTATTAATTTTAAGATTTCCAATGCGACCTATCACGGATATCTTAAAGAAATACACCTAGCTGGGGCTAGATTTGGTTCTTCCAATAAAAAAAATAAGAAAGTTCTTATAGAGTTCGTATCTGCTAATCCAACTGGCTATCTCCATTTGGGACATCTCAGAAATGCTGCGGTTGGAGACTCAATATCAAGAATACTGTCTTTTTCTGGTTATGATGTTACTAAAGAGTATTATTTAAATGATTATGGAACTCAGGTTAAATTATTAGGAGAATCTTTAAAAACGAGAGTCTACAATTTACTTAATATACAAGCTGAACTACCTGAGGGTGGGTATAAAGGCGAGTACTTAATTGATCTGGCTAAAACTCTTATTTCTAATGAAACTAACGAATACTTATTGAATGCTGATATTGATTACTTTTCTGATTTTGCCAAATCAAATCTGATTAAAGAAATTGTAGCAGATTTAGAAATGCTAAATATATCTTTTGACTCCTGGTTTTCTGAAAAAGAAGATATTCATGATTCCAACTTGTTAGAACAAACAACAAAATTATTGGAAGACAAAAATAGTTTATATGTGTCTGACAAAGCCCAGTGGATTAGAACCGCAGAGCACGGGGATGAGAAAGATTGGGTTGTTAGAAAATCAGACGGCACATCAACATATTTTATGAATGATATTGCATATCATCAGAATAAGTTTGAAAGAAATTATGACTTATTAATCAATGTGTGGGGCGCGGATCACCACAGCCACATCTCAAGGCTGAAAGCGGCTATCAAGCTATTGTCAAATGATTCCAATAGATTGATATTTGTGTTGATACAGTTTGTAAGATTAATTAAAGACAATGAAGATGTTTCTATGTCAAAAAGATCAGGAACATATACAACCATAAGGGATTTGCTTAATGAATTTGATAGAGATTTAATTAGATTTCTCATGATTAGCAGAAGCTCTGATAGTCACTTTGATTTTGATCTTGATAAATGTAGAAGCGACTCGGAAGAGAATCCTGTGTTTTATATACAATATGCAAATGCCAGGATAAATAGCATAATAAAAAAAAGTGGGACAGATAGAATAGATTTGGATAATTTAGATTTATTAAATCAAGAAAAAGAACTAGCACTAATCAAGAAATTATTAAATTTCCCAGAAATAGTCAAGGATTCAGCTGCTAATTACTCTCCACATAAAATTGCTTTCTACCTGCAAGAATTGTCTTCAGAATTCCATAATTACTATAAATCTTCAAAAATTTTAGTAGATGATAAAGAAACCCTAAATGCCAGATTAGCCTTAATCACCTCAATAAAGATAGTTTTAGTAAATGGATTAGATTTGCTAGGGGTATCTTCACCAGATAAAATGTAATCTATTCTATGTTTATTTCAGATTTAATTGAACCCCACCACATCCTTCTTTCAATTCTTTTCTTGCTTCTACTTTATAAAGTTTTGGCTTATTTTTTCATAAAAAATGATATGAAGATTTTCGACGATATTGTTGTCAGCTCGACTAAAAATCCAGATGGATATAAAGATAAAACAATGATTTCTAATTCTTTTAAAGAATGGTGGTCATTTGCTATATCTCCAGTCGAGGAGATATTAATAAAATCAAAAATAAGTCCAAATTTTCTTACATTAATATCTTTTATTGTTTCATTCTTTACAGCTTATCTGTATGCATCGGGATTCATATTTTTTGCTTCTATCTTTATCCTTGCTGGGTCAAGTTTTGATATATTAGATGGGAGAATCGCTAGAGCAACAAAAAAAGTTTCAAGCAAAGGTGCTTTTTTAGATAGCTGCTTAGATAGACTTTCTGAAATAGTAATCATGTTTGGTTTGTTTGTTTATTTTTTCCCAAGTTATTTTTCTTATGTAATTTTTTTAACAATTTGTTTTAGTCTATTAGTGAGTTATGTGAAAGCAGCGGCAATTAATCTCAATTTGGATTCCAATATTGGTATCATGCAAAGACCAGAAAGAGTTGTTTATTTGGGGGTAGGGGGAATTATAAGCAGTGTTTTAGATTATTACAGTATAGAAATATTCCAAATCAATCATTTTGTACTACTAGCATCAATTTCTATAATACTTATATTTTCAATGATTAGTTCTATTCAACGTATGTATAAAAGTCTTGGAAGTTAAAGCCTACTTGCTTCTTTCACGTGTATCTTCTTTTATTCTAGAAGCTTTTTTGGAGAGACCACGCATATAATAGAGCTTTGCTCTCCTAACTCGACCTTGTTTTTTAACTTCTATTTTTGCTATTTGTTTAGAATGCAATGGGAATATTCTTTCAGTGCCTACGCCATATGATATTTTTCTCACAGTAAAAGTTTCTCTAGTGCTAGCTCCACTTCTTGCTATGACTATTCCTTCAAAAATTTGAACCCTTTCTTTTTCTCCTTCCTTTATTTTATAGTGAACAGAGACAGTATCACCAGCTTTAAATAATGGAACTTCTTTAAGATCTTCTTTTTCTATTTTATCTATCAAATTCATTTCAACACCTAAAATTTACAACCAAAGAGCCTATCTAAAATTATAGCAACTGCACTTCTAACCGAGAGATGATTATAATTATGGTAACTCCCTACAGGCTTTAAAATATAATCCGCACTCTCAAGCACATCCTTGGTCAAACCCCATCCTGTACCAAAAAGTAATAAAAAAGGAGAATCATCTAACTCTATTATCTCCTTTAGCTGAGGATAATTTACCATATTATGCATAATTCTTGCATCTGTTGCAACTATCTTTGGTTTTTTCTTATGTTTTAGTTTTATGGCTTTGATTGTATCACCGATACTCTTTTTCACTTCTATCAATTTAATAGCATCATGTTTTGTACTTTCAGTTCTATTATCTTTACTGTTTTCCCAATAATTTATAACACTTTCAGCTAATTCACGTTGTTCTTTAACAGGATGGGTTATAAAATATTTTTTTATACCATAGGTTTTACATGACCTGGCAATATCTTGTATATCTAAATTGGTCAAAGAAGTCTTTATGATATCACCATGCCTATTTTCAATTGGATAGTGAACTAAACCTAAATAAATATTATGATTAGTTTTAGCGATTTTATTTTTTTTTAATTTTTCTATCTCAATCATGCTCAAATCAGCTCTTTCTAGCAAATCTTCTCTTCTATCAAGAGTGAGTTTCAAAGAAGACTCTCTGTTGTAAGCACTTATTTTTCCATGGTTACCTGAAATCAAAACATTAGGAACCTTCCTTTTCCTAAATGATGCAGGGCGTGTATAAACTGGATTTTTTAATAATTGATTCTGGAAGGTATCTTTGTCGACAGACTCCTTTTTTCCTACAACTCCATCTATCATTCTGCTTACTGAGTCTATAACTGTTAGGGCAGGGAGATCTCCTCCAGATAATACATAATCTCCAATTGATAGTTCTAAGTCCGCATATTCATCTACTAATCTTTGATCAAATCCCTCATATCTACCAGAAACTAAAGTTATATTTTTGTATTTAGATAATTCAAGAGCTAGCGTATTGTTAAGCAATTTTCCTTTAGGGGTCAAGAATACAATTAAACTGTTAGGATTGTTTTCTTTTACTTTATCAATTACTTTAGAAGCTTTATCGTAAGCGATTACCATTCCAGAATCGCCTCCATACTGAGCATCATCTATTCTTACATTCTCTTTTAGAAAGTCATTGTAACTATATAGATTAATTTTAATCTTATTGTTTTTAATAGCTCTCGAAACAATCCCATATTTAAGAGGAGATTTAAATATTTCTCTAAACAATGTAATTATATTAAATATCATAAGGAGGATATCTCCTTTAAATTTTTAATTTTTAAAGATTTATTTTTTGTATCAACATTCAGTACAAAAGATTCATTAAAAGGAACTAAATAGATTTTATTGTTGTTATTTATTTCTAAAATTGTTCCTGTTTTAGTCTCTAAAACTCTCTGTATCTCGCCAAAACATTCATCTGTCTCAGAAAGGACATGAGAACCTATAAGGTCTGTATTATAAAACTCATTTGATTCCAACTTAGGCATTTCAACTTATATATTACCTACAAGAAAAGATATTCCTAAGACTATTCAATAATTTCTAGAACCGCTCTTCTTTTTTCTTTTGCAGCAGCTGCACCCAAAAGAACACGTATTGCCTTTGCTGTCTTACCCTGTTTGCCAATAATTTTGCCTAAGTCTTCTTGAGCAACTCTTAATTCATATACCGTGGTAGAATCACCCGAAACTTCTTGTATTTCAACTTGGTCTGGCTTGTCTACAAGAGAACTCGCAATCAATTTTATCAATTCCCCAACTTTATCCATCTTTACCTCTATAATTACGATTATATCAAAATTAAAGAAGATTAGCTTAAGTTTTTTCTAAATAGAATTAATAAGAACTATATTGAAACGTAATGACTAGTAGCATTTATCTATTTAATGGCAGCAACTAATTTTAAACTTCTTCTTTAGTTTCTTCTTGTGGAGCTTCTTCAGCTTTTACTTCTTCTTTAGTTTCTTCTTGTGGAGCTTCTTCAGCTTTTACTTCTTCTTTAGTTTCTTCTTGTGGAGCTTCTTCAGCTTTTACTTCTTCTTTAGTTTCTTCTTGTGGAGCTTCTTCAGCTTTCTGTTTTTTTGGACCTCTTTTTGGTTTGTCTTTTACTAGCTCTGCATATTTGTCAGGATCAATAATTTTCTGGACTCTATTACTTAGTTGCGCACCTTTGTTAACCCATTCTTCTATTTTTTCTTTATTAAAGTTAGAAAGTGATGGTTCTTGTAAAGGGTCGTATGTTCCTAAAATTTCTAAAAACTTTCCATCCCTTGGAGAGCGTGAATTAATTGCAACAATTCTATAAAACGGCCTTTTCTTTCTACCTAATCGAGATAATCTAATTTTTATCATATGTCACCTGTCACTTAATAATGATTAATATTAATTAAATTTCAACAGGTTTTTTTTATTTTTCATTTTACCGAAATTTTTAGACATTTTTTTCATTTGTAGAAATTTTTTAATTAATTTATTGATTTCTTGTACTGAGGTCCCGCTTCCATTAGCAATCCTTTTTCTTCGGCTACCATCAAGTAAGTTATGGTCATCTCTCTCTTTCTTTGTCATAGAGTCGATTATAGCTACTGTTTTTTTCATTTCATCTTTTGCTTTTTCCATTGCATTCTCATCTTTAGTTAAATCTCCTAATCCTGGTATCATCGAAAGGGTACTTTTTAGAGAGCCAAGTTTATTCATTGACTTTATAGCATCTTTAAAGTCGTTCAGATTAAAATTATTGGTATCAAGCTTGCCCGTAAGCTGTTCTGCTTCCTCCTGGTCAATGGCTTCAGATGTTTTTTCTACAAGTGAAACCACATCCCCCATTCCAAGAATTCTAGAGGCCATTCTATCAGGGTGAAATATATCTAACATATTCATTTTTTCACCATGACCATAAAACTTTATGGGTTTACCAGTAATAAATTTTGCAGATAAAGCCGCTCCACCTCTAGCATCACCATCTAGTTTTGTTAATGTAATTCCATCAATCCCCACTTCATCATTAAATGTTTTTGCTACATTAATTGCTTCTTGGCCCAGCATAGAATCAATTATTAGAAGCGTTTCATGGATTTTGATACTTTTTTTTATAGACTTTAATTCATCAATCATAGTTGCATCAATCTGCAATCTACCTGCTGTATCAATTATTAATGTATCGTAGCCTTTATTGTAGGCAGACTCTAGACCTGTTTTGCATATTTGCACTACATTGTCTGACGAATTTGTAATAAATCCTGCATTAACTTGTTCTGACAAAATCTTAAGTTGTTCTATAGCCGCGGGTCTATAAACATCTGCTGAAATCATACAAGGATTTCTCTTTTCCTTATCTTTAAGATATTTAGATAGTTTCGCTGCAGTTGTAGTTTTACCTGATCCTTGTAGCCCAACCATCATGATCACCGCAGGAGGAGAAACTTTTAAATTCAAATACTCAGTCTCGCTGCCTAACATCTTAACTAATTCATCATTAAAGATTTTTGTAAATTGCTCACCTGGAGAGACGCTTTTAAGAACATCAGAACCTATTGCTGATTCTTTAACTGATTCAACAAGAGATTTTACAACTTTAAAATTTACATCCGCTTCTAAAAGACTCAAACGAATCTCTTTTAATGCTTCATCTATATTGTCGTTAGTGATTACACTATGACCTCTTAGTTTTTTAAAAGAGCTCGTTATTTTGTCTGTAATCTTTTCAAACATTTCAAGATTATATCATTTCTATTAATCTATTGAACTGATTTGTCCGTCTTTTTTGCTGTCTTTTTTCTCAAAACCATCTCAAATTTTGGTTTTAATTTCGAATCTAAATAAACTTTTGCTTTAAAGAAGGGCATTCTGGCATTTTTTCTTTTAGATTTAAATTGTAAAACTGATGTTTTTCCATCTTTAAATAGTTTTTTTGCTTCTTCTATAGGCAAGGAATCTTTCTTTTTTTCTTCTTCATCTTCAGAGTTTAGATATGGCGAGAGCATTCTTCTTGCAAGACGATTTTTACCATTTTTACCAAAGTAATAATAGTCATCATCATAATAAACTTCAGATTTTACGATATCTGAATGACCAAGAGAATCAAGTTCTTTTAAGTTAACCTTCTTTTCTTCATCTTGCCCCCAATCTAATTTGTATTTACCTGTAGAAGTTAACACAACATCAGCATCATAAGAACTTCCAAATCTACTGATAAAGCCAGTTAGTCTAATTCTACCCTCTGTACCATTGTAAGATTTAATCAATTCTATCGCTTCTTGAGGAGTAATAGGTCTACCTGATATAACTTTGTTAATATTTGTAGATTCATCAGGTAAATCAGTTGTGTATCTATTAAATGTCTCAAACATAGGCAAACCATTAATAGGACAGTCAATTCCAAGCTTTTTAATAAATTCGTCTGTATCAACTTTTGTTTTTCTGGCTTTGTCTATTATTTCATCTCTTAGACTCTCAATTTCTTGAATAAATTCTTCATATGAATATTTATCTTTCTCTATGTCTTTTAATTTTAATTCCCACTCACCAGTCAATGCAGCAGAAGTCAACTGTTCAATTTTTAATCTTTTTAAATCTTCTATGAGTTTTTTTCCTCGTGTTGAAGATGTTAAACATTTTTTTCCGTTCTCATCTTCAGTCCTAAAAAGATAAGTTTCTCTAAGTAATTGTTCGATAATCTCAGCTCTCGTGGCAGGAGTACCTATACCTTTATTTTTCATCAGTTGAGCAAGTTCGTCGTCTTCTATGTCAGCCCCAGCGGTTTCCATTCCTCTTAGTAAAGTTGCATCTGTATATCGTGCTTTAGGTTTTGTTTCTTTATCTATTCTATCTATTTTAGCAACTTTGGCTTTTTCATCTAATTTAATCTTATTTAACAATTTGTCTTGTATTGGGTTGTCGAGAACTTCCTTCCATCCTTTATCTATAAGAATCCTCCCTGACGTTCTAAATGCATGCCCTTCTACTATTGTATCGCGAGTCGTTTCCATTGTAATTGCTGGTGGATAAAAAACTGCAAAAAATCTTTTAGTGATTAGTTCGTAGATTTTTACTTGCTGTTCATTTAATTTATTTGACTGAGGAATATTTTGTGTTGGTATTATTGCGAAATGATCAGAAACTTTTGTTGAATCAAATATTTTCTTATTGCTTGGATTTAGAAGTTCATTATCCAATATGTACTTTGAATATTTACTATGCTTAGTTTCTTGAAAGACATTTAGGAGTGTACGAACTTCTTCTACATGATCACTTGGAAGCCTTCTAGAATCTGTTCTTGGATATGTTATATATCCTTCCCCAGAAATCGGCTGATAAAGAGACTGGGCAATTTTTAAAGTACTATTGGCAGTAAATCCGAATCTACTATTCGCTTCTCGTTGCAGAGTTGTTAAATCATATAAAGCGCTTGAATATTCTTTTCTTTCTTTAGATGTTTCAGATATCTCACCAAATTGGTCTTTACACAAGCTAATTACTTCTTCGGCTTTATCGACATTAAATATTCTATCGTTTTTCTTCGTCCTTTTCTCTTCGTCACCAAAATCACTATTGTTGAACTCTTTGTCTAAATATACACCTTCATAGTCGCCAGATGATGTTTTAAATGTTACATGTAGTTCGTAGTAAGATTCTGAAACAAAATTTTCAATTTCTTCGTCTCTTGAAACTACTAACGTCAGAGTAGGAGTCTTAACTCTTCCAACAACTTGTTTATTGAAAGGTACGTTATAAGCTTTGCTAGACCAGGCAGTCATCGCCCTTGTTCCGTTCATTCCTATTTTCCAATCAGC
>Ga0310344_10003092_pt1 | contig 12464 bp, 24 predicted proteins | sample HC15DNA20200_MG_FD_203801 | JGI IMG/M metagenome (GOLD analysis project Ga0310344, IMG submission 203801) | Marine microbial communities from station ALOHA, North Pacific Subtropical Gyre - HC15-DNA-20-200_MG | ecosystem: Environmental > Aquatic > Marine > Oceanic | place: Pacific Ocean: North... | reverse complement strand
CCGTAAAAGTTTGCGCTGAACCATTAGAAGAAGTAACCATCTTACCAGCGTCGCCGGCTATGAAAGTGTACGTGGTGCCCGTCTGGGCATTAAAAGCAATAGGAGCTACTACGCTCCCACCAGTTATAGCACCAGTCACATCCACAGAAGTTAAAGTCCCAACGGAAGTAATAGCGGATTGCGCCGCGCCTGTGACAGTAGCCGCAGTACCAGAAGCATTCCCGGTCACGTTACCTGTCAAAGCACCAGCAAAAGCAGTAGCAGTCAAAGTACCAGTACCAGCATTGTACGTGGCACCACCATCAGTCTTCGGAGCGAGATCGCCAGTAGCGGACTCGAACAAAGCGACACTACAAGACGTATCCGTAGTATCCGCAACAGTGATAACAGTAGGCGTTGCCGCCGCAGGGATAGCCTCCCACGCTGTACTACCATCAGCCTGCCTAGTCATCACATGCCCATCAGAAGCGTCTGCCGCCGCAGAAGCCCCAATACCCAGCTTTGTTTCTAACTGAATTAAAGCACCAGAGTGATTCGTGTGAACCACATCATGTTCCAAACCTGAAGTGTTTAAATCATCAGAAGCAGAAGGCGACGGTTGTTGCGTCGCCGTGTCAAGCGAGGTTGGATAATTTGTAGCCATTAAGCAAGGGTAACAGTTAGCTGACCTGCCGCGAGGGAAATCGTGTCACCATCAGCCACAGCCTTAGAAGAAGACACAATACCATGATACAAAAGATTCCCTGAAGAAGCCGCATCCCAAATACCTATATGCGTAACAGTACACGCAGGCATATCAGCGAAATCTTCTGCAGTTGAATTAGTTACCGCACCACCTGTACCAGCGGCGGCATTAAAATCAATAGTCTGCCTAGCGTAAGACCGACCCGAACACTCCGCACCACCAGCCGCATCAGTCGGATCGGCAGTGTGCAAAGCAAGATACGCTTGCGAGGGATGCGTATAAGCGGCAGTCCCTAAAGTATGGTCAAGAAGCTTACGCTCCAAATAATCTGACATTGCGGCCATAAAAAACTCCTATAAGGTTTGAACATGTTCTCCCCTATGATATAAATATATAGCGCCTCCGTCCAGACTACAGAGGAAAACATATAAAACGAAGTCTGCGAACCCTTATCAGGTTCAGTTCGCCCGTCAGAAGGGCTTTTGCCCCCTGCAATCAAGTCAAGCAGAGGCAGAGTAAAACGTGATCGCTCGAACTCGAAGTGGAGCCGTACTTAAAACGGTCGGAAGGCACACCCAGGGGAAACTAGGCTCAAAACAACCAGCGGTGGTGTCCACGAAAAGAACAACACCTCAGACATTTGTCTATATCTAGGGGGTCTGGTACATGGGGGGTAGAAACGGTTGAGTATATGAAGGTTTTCTTCCCTTCGTATGCTCAATCGTTCCCATTTCCGAGCGTCAGCGAGGCAAACCCCACACACCGCTAGACGACAGGACATTTGAGTCCATAATGCCTGTTCAGCTTGTCTGAACGGGTGTTGTGGACACCAGTCTGTCGGGTAGAGGTGGGTGGTAGCAATTCGGTCGCCGAAGGCGGTCGTTAACCGGGTGGGATCAAGGGGCGAGCGTAGCGAGGGGCTTGCTCAATTAACCTCTAGGATCCCGCCGTCGCAGACGGGATCCTTCGGTGAATTGACTGGGTGAGTAAAGCTGCAGTGTTCCAGGTTGTTCCGGGTTGTGTGGCCGTTCGCCTCCACCGGCAAAGCAACCGGAGGCTCCCTTTTAAAGAACGCAGGGACGAGAGAGAGAATGCCGTTTTTTTGAAATTTTGCAACTTTGCCGAAATATTTTAGGGCAAAAAAAAAGGAGGCAGAGCCGAAGCCCTGCCCCCAGTTTATAATTTTAGAATCTCACGCCCTCGCTTGATCTTGGGAGGCGAGCATTATTTGTTTTTGTTTGGGCGTCGAGTTTTATAATTTTCTCGACGTGATCGTCCCAGTTAAAATCGGCAACGTGAGCAACCCACCACGCGCGGGTGCGCATCTTGCCTTGGTCTGTGTCGGGGAATCTTTCCACGCCAGCGGCGAAAACTTTTCTAGGCTCACCATCTCCACCCGGAGTAAGGGTTACCCGATCAGTTTTAATCACTCGCTTACCGTTAGAGCTTTTGCCGTGGATGTCACACCACAAAACAAAATCGTGGTGTAGTTCAAAGAAGTGAACATTCATTTCCACGGTTTTATCTGCTCCCGATTTAGTCGGCGCCATGATCCCGAAAGGGTCATTTTCTGCCAGTTCCATAAGGTTAATGGTGTGGAGATTACCGCCGTAATAAAGAAGTTCTCTTTTTTCTTTGAGTCTTTTATTTGCGCCGACTGCCTCCATGCCTGTCACAATTCCGGTATCGTGTTTCATTGTTACATTCGCTTCACGTTCTCCATCTTTTGTGATGAGTTCAGAAGTTCCAGCAACACGGGCAAGAATTACATTTTTAAAATTCCTATCGTAGAATTTTAAATCTGAATCCTGCCATGATTCCAGATTGTCTATGTGTTCCTGTTCAGGTTCGGCAGGTGTGAAATACACCGGCGCACTTGAAACAGTAGAAAGCAGATCAAGTTTGGCTTGCGTCAAATCATCGACATTAGAGGCGGGCGCAGGGTTTGCGTTTTCGTCTCTTGCCTCTTGGTCTGCTGGGCTTATCATTTTCTTAGTCATATTTATTATCCTTAACTATTATTATTTATTAGGGAAATATTCCCTGTCTAAATTTTACCATGTTCAAAATAGTTTTGATGTATCCGAGGCGGTTTATTTTTTTCCGCCGTATTTTTTCTAAGTGTTAAATCGTGGGCGGAAAAAATGAAGCGCAAACGCCGAAGGCGTAACAGGCTAAAAAAAAATTTTCCTCGCTACGCTCGGGGATAAGACCGAACCTATCGGTTCGACTTATTATTACGAGCCCTCGCCTTCGGCGACCCCTCGACCCCGCCCAAAAGTTTTTAAACTTGAAGGCTTTGATTCTATAAGAGTGGTACTCAAGGCTTCGATACTATAGGAGTGGCAGTCTTCTCGTTTCGTTTCACTCTCCGAGTAGTAAGGCTACGGTTCTATATGAGTGGCACTTAAGCCTTAAGCCTTAAGCCTACAAGCCCAGGGTTTTAGGCTTCGAGTCTATAGGAGTGGGATGAATAATTTATTTGCCTCTTGTGTTGCTCGGATTGCCACCATATCAGCCCGCTCGTACCTCACGGGTTCCCGGCTTCGCCGGCTGATTTGTATGGTGTCATCCGCTCCCCACAAGAGGAAAAGAAAGGATGTTGTGGAGAGGGGTGGTATAATAAATGATAATAATAGGGAGAAGAAATGAATACAATTAATGGAATAGATTTCTTGTTAATGGTTCTTTGCTTTGTTTCTTATTGGTTGGGATACATGAGAGCAAAGCATGTAGCTCAGAAGATAAGAGATGCAGAAATGGATCTGTATTATCAAGAATATTTGAAAGAACATGAAGGTTATGTAACAAGGGGGAGCAATGACTAACAAAGAACGACCAGTTGTAGGTCAGGACTACTCACTTGAAGAGATAGTTGACATGTTCGGTAAGGATTCAATCTTTATTGGATTAGATCGTGTTGGTCTTGAAGAAGAAGCACGTGAATTAGGATTGGAGTTTGACTGATGCATCATTGTAGATATTGTGGCGTGATAGTTGACTACGATCCGGGTAGTGATTTGTGGCGAGGCAGGGACAGCGGAAAGCTGGAGTGTCGAGCGCACACTGAACGTAATTTGTATAGGTTTCTGCATGAAGCTAAAGCTTTAAAAGAAATCAAACCGAACGTGTATGTGGAGGTGGATTGATGTTCACTAGACATGATTCAATACCAAGAGTTATGCATCCAACACATAAAGCAAATTTTTATGTGATTACTACTAACAGTATGTGCATTGGCTATTCATATGACACACCTATTGCATTCAATAAATGGAATGGTGATGGCTGGGTAGTCAGAGTTAATGACTGGTCAAACACAACAGGTAAACATTTGAATTGGTTTGAAGTACCAGCTAAAGAACGTATACCTGGTTGGAAGTTTGAAGATCTATTGGAAGAACATTGGAGTGAGCGTTGATAACTCATAATGAAAACAGTTCATATAAAAAAGATGTAGAGCTTCTTAAAGAAATACTTTGGGACTGTTGTGTAGACATTAATCATGAAAATGATTATTACTTAACACAAAATATCCAAGTATTAGAAAGGATCATACATAATTTTGAAGAACATGAATGTAACGAGGTCGATCTATTAATAGGAGAGACAGGAAGGGAGATGAGATGCCAGCAATATTAGATGAAGAAGAAATCATTAATGACAATCTTCACCCTATTTATTGGAGACATTACCCGGGTGAGTGGTTAAAATTCCATGCGGATAACCCCAATGTATATGAATGGCTGAAGCAATCAGCTATCCAGTTGAAAGCTAACGGTCATAAGAAATGGGGTATGAAATCTCTTATTGAAGTAATGCGTTGGCAGGTAGCTATGCAAACTACTGACCCAGTATTCAAGATAAATAATAATCATGCCCCATATTATGCGAGGTATTTGATGGACATGGAGCCTTCATTAAGAGGGTTCTTTAATATAAGGCAGGTGAAATGAACAAGAAAGGGAGGAAACATAAACATGACTGGTAGAATGAAAGAGTATATGATGGAGATGGAGGAGGAACAGATGAATGAACCTGATCTAAGCTCTGTCTTTGGTGCTGATATAGAAATCTATTCACCTTCTGCGATCTTAGAAATTGCAGGATGCTATGACGTAAAGATAAGAGAACACATTGCTTTATATGGCAGAGCAGAAATTAATCATGCACATTTTACAGAACGTGTTACTTATTACCAAGCTAGGAAGAGAAATCTTCTAGTGTTATGGGCTGAAGTAACAGATAAAAGAAGGGAGGCAGAGCCTTTCTAAATTCATGATTCACCCCTCTATATAGAACGAACATAGAATCATGAACGAGTAGAGCGAATGAGTTTATTTCATTTCCTCAAGGGCTGACCATAGGATTGGGAGTTACCAAGTTTGACTATGCGAGTGGGTTCGATTCCCACCTACTCACGCACTATAAAAATGAAAGGGGTGCGTAATGACAGACACTGAAAAAAAGTGGACTGAGATAGCGAAGATGCTCAAAGGTAGAACCATTGTGGGTGTTCGCTATATGAGTGAAGAAGAAGCTGAAGACCAGGATTGGTACTCCCGTCCTATCGTCATGTTCTTAGACAATGGGGAATACATATTCCCTATGGCAGATGATGAAGGTAACAATGGGGGAGCATTAGCTACTTCATATGATGACCACGATTTACTGCCAGTTATTTAATTAAAGGGGAGATATGAAAACAATAAAGATAGGTGAAGTGGGCGTAGATTCAGGAACGATTCTTGTCACAGACCCTTGTTATATTAAAGATGATTACAACTACGAAGAAGTTGTGAAGCCAGTATTAGATGAGAACTTATACGGTCAAACTAATGGTGGCTTGTCATTAATAACAACAAGTGGGTTAGGTGATGGGTGTTACCCGGTATACGCAAACATAATCGAAGATGAAACATGGGGTCGCCGTGTTGAAAGCATAATGATCCAGTTCATATTCGATATAGATGTAGAACCAGATTGGTTAGACGAATAAGAAAGGAAATAATATGAGAGATATAACTCTTGTTGGTAATTTAACTCGTGAGTTTGAATACAAAGCTCTGAGTAATAACAGTGTTGTAGCTAATGGTGCGATGGCTGTTAATTCTAGGACTAAAGATCCTAAAACTGGTGAGTGGAAAGATGGTGAACCACACTTCTTTAACCTTGCAGTATGGGGTGAAGTTCAAGCAGAAAATGTAATCGAATCTCTTGACACGGGATGCCGGGTTATTGTTTATGGTCAGGTAAACATGAAGAATGTTGAAGCTGATGATGGAACCAAGAAAGTATATAGCGAGGTTCGGGTACAACATATCGGTCCTGAATTAAGATGGGCTACATGTTCTGTTACTAGAAATGCTAAAGGTAGTAGTACTCCTAAGTATGACACACCTGAAGAAGTATTCTAATGGAGCCTGCGAAAAGGCAGGCAAGAAGGTTAGCTGATATCCATAAATTAATTAAACAATTTAGTACAGCTTTGGAAGTTGATCCCTTTGATAGTAAGAGGGATCAAGCCAAAGTTAACGGATTGATTAATGACATAAGAAAAGTGTTGGGTGGTGAGGTGTTACCTAAACAACAAGTTGAGTACAAATATTACGAACCTGAAGAGGTTGAACCAAAAGACCCGGCGGTAGCTATGGAATGGATAGATAAAATAAGAAAGGAGAAACATGGAAAGACTGAGTAATAAAGAAGCTCAAGAGTTTCTTAATAGATATACAACTAAGCCTAAGTACCCTTGGGATGAATGGTTGGACATGGATCTAGATGAGTGGAGTGTACTTGCTAAAGACATTGACTTTGCATGTTCACTTACATCTATGAGGAACCAGTTATATAGGCAAGCGGATAAAAGAAATATTCGTTTGCAGATAGTTGCAATAGTAGCTGGTGAAACAGTGAGTAGTTTAAAGAAGGACTGCTTAATATACAGACAAGTGGAACGTGATAAACGTTCCTATATGTTGGGAGAAAAAAAATGACAGTACATATAAGTGTGACAATACCTGATGATTGCTATACATCAGAGGTAGAGGATCTTATTAATGAATGCCAATCAGCAGTTAGTTTGCTATGTAATGAAAAGGATAGCTGGACTGAAAATACATGGCGGGAGCGATGAGAGTAAACAGTAAGCATCCATTCCTGGTACAAAAATTAGCTGAACAATGGAGTGAGAATAATGAAGCTCCATCCATGCCCGATGATAAAAGCTGGCGTGGTTCAATGGCAGGTAGTTGTGCTAGACAAGTGGCATACAGATTAACTGATACTGAACCATCTGATCCTATTGACTTGGCTGGGTTCTGGAATATGGGACTGGGTTCAATGATTCATAATGAATTAGAACAAGCAATATATAATTGGGCTGACAGTCAACCGAATGTAGAAGTTATTGCGGAACATGAAATGGAACTAGGTGAACGTGGCTATGGTCATGCTGACACTCTAGTTATCATGGACATTCCTTGGGTTGGTAAAGTCAAGGTGTTGTTTGAATTGAAAACTGTTGGTGGTTTTGGTTACAAGAACATGATTGGTTTGAACAAGAACAAGTATGCGGAAGGACCGAAGTGGAGTGCGTTTGTACAAGGTGCGATGTATGCAAGTGCTGTTGATGCTGATTTGTTAGTCATCGGTTACTTGGCACGTGAGGGTGTCAGTAAGAACATGGCAAAGAACTACAGCAAGTCAGAGATAGAGCGGATGGGAGCGGAGTGGCACTATACAAAGGAGCAGTACATGGTAGTAGCCGCCGAGGAAATCGAACGGCTCGATGGGATATCGGCGGCAATAGCGGAAGGGAGAACTCCATCTGAAATACCAGCCAGGTTTTCTAAGAGTGATCCTGAGATCCCATTCCCTGCTGAAATAACACATCCTGATAAGGGAGTGTGGAGATTATATGCTGATGATGGGAGTCTTGTTAATGCAGGGACTACATGGATGTGTAATTATTGTCAGTTCCAACAACAGTGTATGCAAGAGACACCACCTTTGGAACCGAAAGAATCAATTCAACCAGTCGGATGACATATAAAGTTGCGTCATTATGTTCAGGATATGGTGGATTAGAACTAGGGTTACAGTTAGCCGGGGTTAAGGCAGAGCTTTCATGGGTAGCTGAGACTAATAAAGCTGCATCTAAAGTATTGGATGCACGTTTCAATGTACCTAATCTTGGTGACATAACACAGATAGATAATCCTATTGGAGTGGACATTGTAACAGCAGGATTTCCATGTCAGCCTGTTTCTTGGGCAGGTAAACATGAAGGAACTAAAGATGAAAGGTGGTTAATTAACGATGTCGTCGAACTTGCAACAAGAGCAGATGCACAGTGGATCTTCTTGGAGAACGTGCGAGGCTTGCTTGCTCCTTCTAAGAGCGAAGCATTCGGACAAGTCATCGATGCGCTTTCCAGTAATGGGTATGATGCACGATGGTCATGTGTACGTGCCGATCAGTCAGTTGGAGCATGTCACAGAAGAGATAGATGGTTCTGTGTTGCCTACTCCAGTGGTAAACGACATGGGAGCAGACAAGACATTGGATTGGTGGGAGAACTGGGCTCCAAATCAGAAGCACAAGAATGGAAACCGGGCAGTGCATGGCAAGAGCTTGTCGATAGAATTAAGGAAACTGAAAACACTACCGACTCCTTGTGCAAGAGATTGGAAAGACAGGGGAAAGAACATGAATTACAAGAGAGGAGCAGAGAAATCAATTTTACCTGGGGTGATTATGGTTCAGCGATCGAAAGATGGGAACAAGTAATAGGGAGAAAAGCTCCGTATCCAACTGATGGTAATAAAGTTGATCCATGTTTTGTTGAATGGATGATGGGATTACCAGAGGGATGGGTAACTCATGTTGATCTATCTTATAGAGAGAAGATGCAGTTGCTTGGTAATGGTGTCGTACCCTTGCAAGCAGGGTTCGCATATAGAAAGTTATTGATATGACATTAAGAAGTTTTTCATTCGGTGGTGGCGTTCAATCCACAGCAGCTTTAGTATTACAAGCTCAAAATAAATTACCTAAAAGTTATGACGCTTTTTTATTTTCTAATGTTGGCGATGATAGTGAACACCCTGAAACTATTGAATACTTTAATAAGATACATAAACCTTATGCTGATAAACATAATATTAATTTAATAGAACTTAAAAGAATTAAACGAGATGGAAGTAGCCCTTCATTATTAGAACATATAACAAATTCTAAACGTGCTATTGATATACCAGTTCATCTTGTAGGTGGTGGACCTGGGAATAGAAACTGCACAATTAATTATAAAGTAAAAGTAATTCATAAATGGCAGAAACAAAACGGTGCAACAGTAGATGACCCGGCTGTATGTGGATTAGGTATTTCTACTGATGAGATACAAAGAGCTAGAACAAATTCAGGTTTCGATGACCAAGTATTAGAGTATCCTTTGATTGATTTAAAATTAAATCGTAATGATTGTATGAATATTATTAAAGATGCTGGTCTACCACCTGCTCCTCGTTCAGCTTGTTGGTTTTGTCCATTCCATAAGAAAGAAGAATGGCGTTCTTTAAAAAGAGAACGTCGTGATTTATTTGATAAAGCAGTTAAACTAGAAAAGCTCTTAGGAGATAGGCGAGAAGAATTAGGGAGAGATCGTGTGTATCTAACAAGTCGTAATAAACCTTTAGATGAAGTTGTTGATGACCAGTTGGTTTTAGATTTTGGTGGTGCTGAAACGTGTGATACAGGACATTGTTTTATATGACTGCTCTTTTAACTACAATAGCAATGTTAGTTGGTTTGATATCAGTACCACCTGTAGCTGACGTTGAATACAGATACTATGAGAGTGGTTCTCATATAGTGGAACTACAAGAGTGGCTTGGCAATGTCCAGGTTGATGGAGTGTATGGTCCTAAGACACGCAAAGCTCACATGAAATCGTTAGGTTCTAAAGAGATGGCTTATCACCGATGGTACGGTGGAGGAAGAATGGGGGAACCGGAAAGGCTTGATGTTTTGGTAAGAGAATACTTCTTACCGGAGCATCAGCCTTGGGCTATAAGAGTGGCAATGTGTGAGAGTAGTACACAGCCCTGGCATACAAGTAATTATGCTGTATCTCCTGCGTTAGCTGTCGGTGTGTTCCAACATTTGAGCAAGTACTGGGATTCGAGGTCAACTGCCGCTGGCTGGGCTGGCTACTCACCGTACGATATGCGAGCGAACACAGCCACCGCCGCTTATCTCTTCTATAACTCTGGCGATCATCATTGGAATCCATCACGTTCCTGTTGGGGAAAGGCTATACTACAGTAACAACTAAAAGGGAGAACCAATGGTACGTGAGGTAGTACCTGTAGGCACGAACTACAGGATTCCTGAACAGGGAAGAATAAGACTTGGTGTGAAGACAGAACGTGCAATGAAATCCATTGACAAGTTCCGGTTCACATCATCAGATAAATCAGCTATTGAAGCAATCGCACAGTTACATGGAGGCACAGTTAACGAGTGGACTCCACCTCGTTCACAAGAACAACAATGGGAAGTTATCACTCAAGTAGATGAGATACGTGTGTTCCTTCCACCTAATAGTATCAATGTAACTTACGAAGAATGGTCTGGCGGTGGACTGGTACGTAGATGTGATGGTATACAAATGGAGATCGGTGTCGATGGACCTGAAGGTAAAGAAATGGATGTTGCTCCATGCTGGTGCAAGTCTGAACTAAACAAACAAGATAAACCAATGGCATGTAAACCATATACAAGACTTAACGTCATACTACCTGACATAAAGTTTGGTGGAGTATGGAGATTAGAAACTAAAAGTTGGAATGCCGCTCAAGAACTACCCGGAATGGCACAGATATTAACTCAGTTGCAAGCTCAAGGTATTCTTGAAGGTTACTTACAAATAGATAAACGTGAGAAGATAACTGATGGTAAGAAAAGAAAATTTATTGTTCCTAAACTTGTAACTACTAGCACTCCTGCTCAGATATTAAGTGGGGGTTCAATGGTCGAAGCGATAGAACCAGCAAGACCAGCTTCTTCAGAATCACATAGCACTATGGAATTGGGCGCTGTCGTTGATGCAGAAATAGTTGAAGACTCTTGGGATAAGCCACCAATAGGAGTTAAAGTAAAGAAGAATCCTGATCCGAATGGTTTAAAATATGTACGAGCAGATTAGAGAGGGGGTCGTTGTTCCGCACCCCACGCATAAGGTAGCTCCCTGCCTTGTCCAACGATCCCCTCTCGCTCGATGAGTAACATCTATGGAAAAGGAGCAAAAGGAAGAGCTACTAAACTTCATGCTCAGATCATTAGGAATCTTGGCTATTGTGAGTCTTGTGGGTCTGGCCATAATCTCCAATGCGCTCATATAATCTCACGTAAATACTCACAAACCAGGACATCTCTTAATAATGCGTTCTGTTTATGTGCCAGTTGTCATGCACGTTACACAGATCATCCGGTTGAGTTTGGAAAGTTTGTTACTGACATGATGGGTGAAGAAAAGTACAATGAACTTAGGCAGTTAAGCAACTTGACAGACAAGGTAGATTGGGAAGCAGAAGCTGACCGTCTAAAAGAAATAGCAAAGGAAGAAGGGATTATCTGATGGACGATTCATATTTAGAGGAACCATTTGGTATAACTCTTGAGCTTGAACCAGACACTCGTGTCTTCAATCTTCATGGCAGAGCGTCAGCTTCGATGCTTCTGTTTTTTTTAATGGATGCATCTGAAGGTGGGTTGTTAAACAAATTACAAGAAGAAGTATCGTTTGATAATTTGTTAACTGGATACCACACGAACGGCAAAGAACCTGAAGGAGATGTAGATGACGGAAGCACCGAAGAAGAATAGTAAATACGTTCAATGCTGGAACTGTGATGGTTACATTGGGAGAAAACTTTTAACAAGAGAAGAGTACAATAATACGTGTCCCCTATGTGAAGCTACCGAGGTTATAGATGGATTGGGAACCACCACTTGAAATAACAAGATGGAATTTTATACAAGATAAATCTTTCGAGAACATGAGTGGCCTACCTGCTGAAGCATGGGTTGAAATGTTTATGACACCGTTAGATTCTTTAAAAGGTAAAAGTGTTTACGATAAAATCCGTGAAGATTTAGGGTTAGATTAGTTACCAGCCCTCATCTTTTCTGTCTTCAACTAAGATAGGAGTTTGCCAAAGTATTCCTTTCTCAGGTACATTGATCCATAGAGCTTGTTGTGGAACCTCGAAAGGAAAGTTCTCCACTGAAGCGTACTCATCGTAACCCTTAAGCGAACCGTTCATTATAAAACCAGATGAAGGAGCTAATATTAATTGATGGAAATGACCCAGGACCATGCAGGTGAAGTCTGAGTTATTTCTTTTACGTGCCACTAGCCTCATTATTGGAGGCCAGATGCCACCTATCCCACCACCACCACGAGCTTGATCGCCGTGAGTTAGGAGATAAGTAGAATCATGGATAGTAACAAAACAATCAGGGCTGTCAGGAATATTAAAGGTAACTCTATCGTCACTAGCCCAGTGAGATTCGAGCGTCTTAGCAAGAAACCAGTCGAAGTTATCTCTAGCTCTGAGTTTGGATCGGGGCTTCCTCGTGCGTCTGCCGTGATTACCGACGACACATGGAACGTGAACACTACCAAATTCATCGGCGAGCAATCCAATACCGGAAGAGAGTTGTTCTGCCCAGAAAAGAACAGAACCAAGCATGGTGTCTTCGTTAGTCTCTG
>Ga0310344_10003091_pt1 | contig 12468 bp, 7 predicted proteins | sample HC15DNA20200_MG_FD_203801 | JGI IMG/M metagenome (GOLD analysis project Ga0310344, IMG submission 203801) | Marine microbial communities from station ALOHA, North Pacific Subtropical Gyre - HC15-DNA-20-200_MG | ecosystem: Environmental > Aquatic > Marine > Oceanic | place: Pacific Ocean: North... | reverse complement strand
GGCTCAACAACAACAACACCCAACGAACCATCACCCAAACCACCAGCCGGCAACACCGACTGCTTAGGCGGCGCAGTCGTAGCAGTTGCCGCATCATCCTCATCACTACCACAACCAGCAGCTACCACTGCAAGGCTAAGTGTCAGTACCAGTACTCGGCGAAATCGTCGGCTCGTCATCGATCCCCTCCTTGGGTTCGCGAACAGAAAGGTGGCACCTAGGGGCCCACCGGTATTTATATATCATCGTCGCTTACTGCCCGGTAGGCAAGCCCGGGAGCATAACCTTTATAATAATGGACCAAAAACTGCCCGTTGACCAACGTGGTCTTCTCATCCGGACAAACCCTTTACCCCTTCCCGAAGGGCCCCAAACGGTAGCCAAGGCTCTGGCCCAGGGAGTACGAGATCATCCGGACCGAGAAGCCCTGGTCGACCGTTACAGTCGGCTCACCTATAAACAACTGGACGACCGTGTCGAAGCTGCCGCTGGTGCTCTTACTGCGCTTGGTCTAAGAAGCGGAGATCGCTTCGCAGTGTGCCTACCCAATAGACATGAACTAATCGAAGCTTTTCTGGCAGCACAACGTATCGGGGCCATATGGCTGGGAATCAAACCTTCCTCTAACCCATCCGAAATCCGCTGGATGCTAAAAGACTCTGAAACCAACCTTTTCCTCACCACACCAGAATATGCGAGCCAAACCCACCACCGACATACCCTGACGATAAATCCAGCTGTCGATACAGACGACTGGACAGATCTAATAGATTCTGGACAACCATGCCCTAATCTTGAGATCGATCCCCACGCCCCCGCCGCGATCGCCTACACCAGTGGCACAACTGATCGACCAAAGGGTGCTGTCCACAGTCAACACAACATTCTGTGGTCAGGAATATCCAGTCGTTCGGAATACCCCGTAAGCCCGCAAGAGCGGCACGGAACTGCTTTGGCTTGCGCAATCCTCAACTTGATGATTCTCGGCCCCATCTGGTCATTCCTTCGCGGCACTACAGCTGTCCTGATTGATCGAACAGATCCAATCACTTTGGTCCGGGCTATTCAGCAGGAATCAATCAACCGCATAACCCTTGTACCTACAATGGCCCACGACCTGATCGAGCATCCTGAGGTGACACCCAATGACTTAGAATCGCTGACTGAAATAATCATCGGAGCTGCCCACACTCCTCCAGAGCTTCGCAGACGTTGGTTCAAAAAATTCGGAACCTGGCCTTTAGTCAGCTACGGCTTAACCGAAGCCCCCTCAGGTGTGGTACGGGACAGGCATGCCTATCAAGGAACAAGTGAAACAGTGGGATTCCCACTTGAGCCCATTGAGGTGGTCGTTATAGACGAAAACGGTGACGAAATCCCACCTGGAAAAGTTGGAGAGGTATGCCTTCGCCCGCGAAGAGAGGGGCGCTGGGCAGGGGTTTGGAGCCCGATGCTGGGATATTGGAATCAGCCCAAAGACACCTGTCAAGCGTTAAAGGGGGGTCTCCTACACACCAACGATCTTGGATTTCTTAATGCCGACGGAAGCCTGGTAATCCGTGGGCGACGAAATCAGATAATTATACGTGGGGGTTCCAACGTGTATCCTGCAGAAATAGAGGGTGTGATTTTATCCCACCCCGCCGTTCTCGAAACAGTGGTTGTTGGACTTCAAGATGATCGACTAGGTGAGCGCATCGTAGCCGCTGTGGTTGTTTCCAGCGAAGTGTCACCTCCTCCGGATCTAAGTGCCCACTGTGCCAGTAAGCTTGCTCGCTACAAAATTCCAGAACAATTTTTGTTTCTTAACAAATTACCACGCAACACTATGGGGAAGATCCTCCAACATGAACTCGTAAATCTTTTCAATTGTTAGATCCTCAAGAGAGACCCAAAGCAACTACGGCACCTTCTCGAATTGCAACCGTAACAGCTTCCCCAACCTCGACTTGACGTTCAGTCGTAAGAAATAACTCAATCCCCCCGATATCAACTGCAACCTCCAACCGACCCGACCGTCGTGACAACCCTGTTACCCGAGCCGGAAATCCCTCTGCAGAAATCTCCAGCCTGTCGCCACGTACTAGCACCGTACCCGGGCCAGTTCCAAGTGTGCCGAGAGAACAAGAACCGGTTGCGTCAAGATCGACTAAGTTTCGATGCCCAACGCTTCGCGCTACCTCAGGAGTTCCCGGATTTTCCCACACCTCAGTGGGTGTTCCAACTCGTAGAATTCGCCCAGCCGACATTACTGCGATTCGATCAGCAAGCTCGAACGCCTCGTCATGATCATGTGTGACGTGAATAGCCGACTGGCCAAGGCGCCGCAGCAGGAAACGGATTTCACCAACGAGTTCCTCTCGCCGTGACCTGTCAAGAGAGGCAAGTGGCTCATCAAGCATCAATAGGCGCGGTGAAGTCACAAGCGACCGTGCCAAAGCAACACGCTGTGCTTCCCCTCCTGAGAGGGTACTCACAGAACGATTTTCAAATCCTTGGAGACCAACTAGGGCCAACATTCTACCGACACGCTCTGAGCGTTCCTGAGGAGAAACACCTGCAACCTCCAAACCGAAGCTCACATTTTGTGCTACATCGCGATGTGGGAAAAGGGTACTTTCCTGAAACATCAGGCCAAAGCCCCGTTTGTGAGAGGGGAGGTTGGTGATATCGATACCCTCCCAAAATATTCCGCCTGACGAAACCGTCTGAAGACCTGCTATTACACGAAGCAGCGTGGTCTTGCCACAACCACTTGGTCCAAGCATTACGACTATCTCGCCGGCTTCCACCTCAAGCTCTACGTCGAAAAGTACCGATCTGCCATCAAGACTCACAGATACAGCTTCCAATCTCAGACTTTTCACAGATCGCCTCGTACATTTCCTAAACGACTTCGTCCAAAAAGCTCGATGAGTAGTACACATGTCCCAGTCAAAAGCATCAAAACCACAGCCAATGCCATGGCCTGGCCTCGTAGGAGATCACCGGGAGTACCGAGAAGGCGAAAAAGCGCCACCGGCGCTGTAATGCGATCAGGGTGGCGCGGCAAAAATGAAGTAGCACCAAACTCACCAAGAGAAACGGCGAATGCGAAGGCTGCGCTCACAACTGCAGCTTTACGAACAATTTGTAGGTCAATCTCGCGGACAACACGGAAAGGAGATGCCCCTAGCACTGCAGCCGCCTCTCTAAGTCTGTTGTCAATGCTGCGCAATGCAGGTAGTAGAATCCGTATAACAAAAGGGACTCCGATTAGAGAGTGAGCCACTGGCACTAGCCAACGTGAAGTTCGCAAATCGAGTGGCGGCTGATCCAGTGCGACGAGCATCCCAAACCCGAGTGTCACTGCTGATACCCCGAGCGGCAACATCATTCCTAAATCAAGCATGTGGGCCCACCAGCCCCTCCAGTTAACTATCGAAAACGCAGCCAAACCACCGACTACAACAGCAAGAATTGTCGCAATAACAGCGAAAATTAGAGAATTCTTAAGAGTGGCCAGCACCGATACTGGCAAAAAATCGACTTTGTGAATCAAGGCCAAATAGTTACGAAATGAATAGCCACCCTTGACGGCAATCGATCGTTCAAATAGCACCAGAATCGGAAGTGCCAAAACAACGGTCAGTAAGGTCAAATTTCCCAGCAGCAGAGACCGACTCGGTCGCGGCTGTGACCTGGACGACCGCCTTTGAACAATACCTCGTTTCCGCTGCAGCCAGTTAGAAACAACGACCATAGCGACAACCGCCATCAGCTGAACAAGCGCCATAGCTGTCGCCGACCTCATATCCCCACGCCACACTGCATGTCGCCAAATTTCAGTTTCGAGCGTGGCCCGCCTGGAACCACCAAGAATAAGGATAACCCCAAAGGAAGTGGTACAAAAAAGAAACACGATTGATGCAGAAGCAGCAATTGCCGGACCAAGGCGAGGAAGAGTCACCATTCGGAAGGTTCGCCACTTGCCTGTTCCTAATACATATGCCTGCTCCTCAAATAAGGGGTCAAGACCTTCCCAAAATGCCCCAACAGTCCGAAGTATCACCGCAATGTTAAAAAATACGTGTGCACCGATTATCGCCCAGACTGTGTGATGCAACCCGAGTGCCCCACTGTCGAAACTTAACCGACCAAAAAGAGCTGAGAACGCGCTACCAACAACCACAGTAGGTAAAACAAAAGGGACTGTTGTCAATGCACGGAGCAGCGCTTTGCCTCGGAACTGGTAACGAGCAAGAAGATAAGATCCCGGAAATGCTAGAAACACCGTGAGACAGGTTGAGACAGTCGCCTGCCAAAACGTGAACCAAACCACACCACGAAAAGTGGCAGAACTAGCCAACTCTGTAAGTCTGGAAAAGCCTTCACCTGAGAGACCACGACCAACTATGGAAATGACTGGGTAAAGGAAAAATATACCCAAAAAACCCGCTGGGACAGCTGCCAGAAAAATTGGGCGAAGTCCGCGAGTCATAACCCACTCTTACGAATCACCGCAAAACGATCTCGGTCCACCGATCCGTCCAAGCATTTCGGTTCGTTTCGATTTCGGCGGGAGTCAGTATATGTGGCTGATCCGGCAGGGTTACATGATCCAAAAAGACCGGTGGTAGCTCAGCCGCATTAGAAGCCGGAAAGACAAACATGTTCAGAGGTATATCTTGCTGGAATGTGTCAGAAAGCAGAAAATCAATCAAAGCTTCTGCTGCCAATCTTTGATCTGTTCCTGCCAGAATCCCAGCAAATTCGATTTGCCGAAAACATGTGTCGACCATCACCGCGGTAGGAGCAGTTTCAACAGGCGGATCTGCGTAAATCACCTCAGCAGGTGGGCTCGAAGCGTAGGAAACAACTATTGGTCGCTCTCCCCCTCCTGCCACAAACTCACCGTAATAAGCATCCGCCCAACCAGCGGTAACAGCAACTTTGTTCTGCCGCAAAGAGTGCCAATACTCCTCCCAACCATCACCGAACTCCGCAATAGTCGCAAGGAGAAACGCCAACCCAGGTGAGGAAGTTTCAGGGTTTTGCACCACAAGAAGGCCTTCATAAATCGGGTCTATAAGGTCTAGAAGATCCGTTGGCGGGGGCAACTCATCATCAAACCGATCTATCCAGTAATTAGCGCAAACATCACCAAAGTCGATAGGAGTTACGCGATGTTGAGGGTCAAGAATGAGGTCTGGTGGGACCAGGCCCAGTGCAGGAGACTCATAAACTTCGAATAGCTCTGCGTCGAGGGCTCTCTGCAAAAACGTGTTGTCGATACCATACATGACGTCACCGACCGGATTCCCAGCAGTCATGATCGCAGATGCCAACATCTGACCGGTATCGCCAGTTGCAAGCAGCTCGACCTCAACACCTGTATCTGCGGTGAACGTCTCGAAGGTAAATTCCGATACTCGAAAAGAGTCGTGTGTAATGAGAGTGACGACCTGTCCGTCAATCGAACCAGCATCACTTGTTATTGCAGCAACTATCGTTGAAGGAACCCCTGACACCCCACCGGTAGTTGGCGTACCACCACACGCCGACAGCAGTCCTAGTGAGAAGGCAATCAGAGTGGTTAGGCCAAAATACATCGAATCTCCCTCCGCCGGCATTATCCGGTTCAGGTGGATCGGGTCGACGGCACCTCGGTACGAATACCAAAATCCGCCCTCTCAGCCCAGCAAAGGCCCAGGCTCCCCGGTCGGTTATCAACCCGAGGCTAGCCGATTAATACGAAAGAGAGGCAGCCCGAATATCAACTAAAGAAGCACCGAGCTGAATCTCCTATCTGCCTGGGTCCGTGCACCACGCAACCCTAGATCGGTATGCCCCAATCCCTTTTTTGCAAGATCTGGGATTCAAGAGTCCTACGTTACAAATTCAAAGCTAGAAGGATCCCAGTAGACAAACGCCCAATTTCCTAATCTCGATTCAGCCTCAATCAATCCTCTCGCATTAGGCCGCGGTGACTCCGAGATTGGGGTCCAAAATTCCATGACCTACCACGAGCGCCACCTTCCAAAGATTTGAGTTAGGCAAGAAAGGCTTGGAGTCCTACCTATCGAGGTTCTGTCATACACTCGCCAGCACCTAGTTTCGAGTTCTTCAAAAACTCTTACACTTCGCCAGACCCAAGAAACAAAGACGCGACCGACTAGTCTCGACGCATGTTCGACCTCGTCATCAAAGGCGGTATGGTCGTCGATGGTTCCGGCTCACCAGCCAGACGCATCGATGTCGGAGTCACTGCGGGAATCATCGTGGCCCTCGACGATCTATCTTTCTCTGAAGCAAAAGAGGTGGTGGATGTTAATGGAGAGATCGTTTGCCCCGGCTTCATCGACCCACATACTCACTACGACGCTCAACTCTTCTGGGATCCACACGCAACCCCTTCTAGCCTCCATGGCGTAACTAGCATCGTCATGGGAAATTGTGGTTTCACTCTTGCTCCGCTCTCTGACGAATCAGACGCCCTGTATCTAAAAGCGATGATGGTCAAAGTAGAGGGGATGTCACCTGCTGCCCTTGAAATGGGTGTTGACTGGAACTGGGGTTCCACGAGTGATTACCTCGATCGGCTAGATGGAAATATCGGCATAAATGTCGCCGCAATGATCGGCCATTCCGCCCTTCGGCGAACCATTATGAAAGACCAATCAACCAAGCGCGCCGCATCGGAAGAAGAAATAGCCGCTATGCAAACTCTGCTTGACGAAGGACTCACGGCCGGCGCTATCGGGTTCTCAACTAGCCGATCTTTCACTCACACAGACGGTGACGGCGCCCCAGTTCCATCCCGATTAGCCACCAACGACGAAGTTGTTGCCCTATCGTCAGTCGTAGCAAAACATCCCGGCACAACCCTTGAGTGGGTTTCCGATGGCTGTCTGAATGGATTCAGCGACGATGAAATCGATCTCATGACCCAGATGTCGCTAGCAAGTCGAAGGGCACTCAATTGGAATGTTCTGACTATCGACTCCGACCGCCCAGATGATTACCAGAATCAGCTGGCAGCCTGCGACCGTGTAGCAGAGCAAGGCGGAAGGGCCGTGGCACTCACTATGCCTGTCCTAGTGGGAATGAATATGCACTTCCACTCTGTCTGCGCACTTTACTCACTACCCGATTGGGGCAAGATCATGAATCTTCCTCACGAACAAAAGATGATAGCTCTAGCCGATCCAGACACTCGTCGATTTCTTGAAGAACGAGCCGCTTCACGAGAGGCCGGGGTATTCTCCCGCCTCACCGGATGGAGTCGTTATCGGATCGGTGATACATTTTCGGAGGTTAACGCTGGCCTTAAAGGACGGTTAGTCGGCGATATTGCTCGTGAACGAGGGATTCGCGATTTTTATGCCCTACTTGACATCGTCTTAGCAGACAATCTCAAAACGATTTTATGGCCAAGTCCAACTGACGACGATCCCGCTAGTTGGCTAATGCGTAGAGACGCTTGGGACCACGATCATGTCATGATTGGCGGATCGGACGCTGGGGCCCATCTTGATCGTATGGGTGGCGCTTCGTATACGACAGAATGGCTCGCCGATTGCAAACGGGGAAAGAAATTGATTTCTTTTGAAAAAGCCATTGCACATATGACCGATATACCAGCGCGATTTTTCGGCCTTCGAAGCCGCGGCAGAATTATGGAAGGTTGGCATGCAGATATGGTGGTTCTGGATCCCGAAACAGTTGGAGCAAACGAATTGCACATGGAGTACGACTTACCCGGCAAATCCCCGCGACTAATTTCAACGCCATCTGGCATCAAGCGGGTATACGTAAACGGGAAACTAACAGTCCTAGAAGGAACTCTGACAGAAGAACTCCCAGGAATCGTTCTACGGTCCGGGATAGATACAGAAACTGTATCTATCCCAGCCGACTACTAGATAGCACCTAGACAACCACCAGTTGTAAAACTGTTTAACGTTCAGACGGTTCTGGTGCCGAGACCCTTAAAAAACTCGCGCATAGTAATCATGTAGCGCCGCAAAACTTCCGCACACCGGTTAAAGACCGAGAATCGACGGCGTAACGAACTGGCTCTTCCGAAGAGACAAGAGCACTCACCACTTGATCTCCCCATTTGTCAACTTCCGAACCCTGGACTGCAATACGCCGGGACGACAACTAAGTAATACACCTGAAGCCATGATTTCTTCTTGCTTTCAAAACGCCCCTCTCGAAAAGAAGGGAAAGTGGTATCTAGACTCTGAATCTGTGAACGGGAAATGGCTACGGTTACTACCTTCTCTAACCATCGTGATTGCCGTCCTGATCCCACTGCCTGGAATGCTCTACATGGGAGCTACCGCAATGGAAGAAGGCAATGTTCTGGTCGTCGCAGACATGCTTCTTGACGGATCCTTGCCTCACGGAGATGTCGAGTATCTATATCCACCTGGCAATATTTGGGCAGTGGCTACGGCCTTTTGGCTATTAGAACCATCTGTACTAATCGAACGTCTGGTCGGCCTCGCATATCGAGCTTTCCTACTTTTAGGTATTTACAAAATGACTCGTCCATGGGGACATGGAACAGCAACAGCCGCAACACTTACTGCATGGATCATGCTGGCACCATTCGGTCTAATCGCATACCCCTGGTTGTGCGGCCTCGCCATGCTGTCCATTGGTATCGCTTTGGTTCTAGATGGGGGGGCCCGAAGATCCGCAGCTGTGGGCGCCGCCTTACTCGGTCTTGCAGTTTTTCATCAGCTTGTTTTCGGACCAGCGGTCCTGTTCCTTCTCGGAATGGAGATGTGGAACACAACACGAGCACGACGTCGTCGTTTACTAACTGGATTAGCAGCCGGACTATCCCCATTTCTCCTACACATCGCACTTGTAGGACCATTAACAGCTTTCGAAGGGATGGTAGTAGATCCGATATTCCGACTACGTCCTGGTCGGAGTCTACCGCTACCACCAAACCCTTCGGAAAGCGCAGACATGTTCGCCCGAATCGACGACATGATTCGAGGACCAGACCCTTGGCCAGGACTTTCACGTCCAGCACAAATTTCAGCTTTATTCTGGATTTTGCTGACTGCAGCCATAATCCTGCTGGCCGTTCCACTCCTTTGGCAACTGCCGCATCGCCGACGATTTGCAACTCTCGGAATCGTTGGCATCACAATGATACCGATGGCCCTTCAACGGCCTAGCCCAAACCATCTTAAATTCGTGGGCATTTATATATTTGCGATCTCAACAGTTACTGTGGCAATAGCTATCGGGCGCCGACTTTCTCTAACCCGCAGGTACTTGGCTGCTCCTTTGGCATTATTTGGTGTAGTCGGGATTCTATTCGCTCTAGCACCCCACCATTTGGGGCGTTTCACAGTAGAAACCTTTCGGATGCAAACCGACAGTTGGAAAACCCCAACCGTGACAAACGATGGACGCTATATCCCAGTCGGGGATCAGAACTTCGCCGATGAATTGAGCGTCCTCCTTACAAAAGTAGACACATTGACGGAACCCGGAGACAACGTCTTCGTTGGTCCTCAAGACTTAACTCGAACCAACTATTCTGAAACCTTCCTATATTTTCTTATGCCCAACCTTAACCCGGCGAGTCGGCACCTAGAAATGAATCCTGGCCTTGCCAACCGTCAAAATGGCCCGCTGGCCGATGAACTTATGGAAGCCGACCTACTCATCCTTACTGACCGATTTGATGGTTGGTCGGAACCTAATACCTCGAGCAAAGCCGGTTCACACGAACCGACAAGAGTTGTGGAGGACCATTTCTGCCAGATCTGGACATCTACTAGGCATCAACTACTCGTGCCGTGCACTCAGGGGTAGTCTCGACCCTCATGGCGCAACAGGAACGTCCCACTTTCGCCTACATACCCGGGATCGATGGAATCCGGGGGATCTGGGTGGTTATAGGGCCACTTCTCTACCACGCAGCCACCGACACGGTTTCGGGAGGCATTCTCGGAATCGACTTGTTTTTCACATTATCGAGCTTCCTGATTATCTCAATTGCTCTCAACGAATTTGAATCAACTGGCCGAATCGATCTAAAAGCATACGCCGCCCGACGAGCTCGTCGCCTCTTGCCAGCGCTCTTCCTTGCACTAGGCGGACTAACTCTTTACCTGATGCTATTCGTAAACGAGGAGCAGTTCCCTCGTTGGACCGGTGCAATCATCTCAGCGTTGGCCTACTGCGCCAACTGGTTTGAAATCTTTTCTGATGTCTCGTACTTCGAAGATTTCCAACATTCACCACTGCGACATGTGTGGTCATTTTCAATTGAGGAACAGTTCTATATTTTTGCCCCTCTATACCTCGTCACAGTTCTTTATCTTTTCAAGAAGAACGCTTATCGAGTTCTACTGTGGACAATGATCATCGGCACCATCGCTTCAACGTGGTGGATGGGTCACCTCTACCCAGGCGGCGGCGACCCTTCTCGGGTCTACTATGGTACGGACACCAGAGCACACTCGTTATTTGCCGGAATCATTCTGGCGGTCATAGTCCGCCAGCGAGGACCCATTCGTACCCGGCGAGCGCAGCTTTACTGGGTCGGCGGAGCGTACGGAGCAACTATTTTCTTCACTTGGGCGATCTTCGAGATCTCGGAGCGCAGTGCCTGGATGTTTGAACACGGCGGATTCCTACTAGTGGCTGCCATCTCATGTGCCATGGTTTATGGTGTCGCCCAGCCAGCAGAGCCCGCATGGCACAGCTGGTTGCCTCGCACAATCTCCGCACCCGACGCAAAATTGATTTACCGAATCCAGCTCGGTGCAACCTACCTAGGACTCTTCACAACTGGTTGGGTGATAGTCAGCGTGGCCCGTGGAAACACGCCTTTCGACCACTGGCCCTATTTGCTGGGAGTGGGAACTGGCTGGTTTTGTTACGGATGCTCTGGAGCAACAACCGGGCCCTTGCATTGGTTCCTTGAATCTCGACTGATTCGCTGGGTAGGGAAGATTAGCTACGGCCTCTATCTATTCCACTGGCCGATTTATCTACTCGTAACCCCAGAACGTCTTGGACGACTCATCCCAGGCGTAGAGGTAGTCGAAGGGAATAACCTTATATGGCTTCATCTTGCTTTGACCTTCGCAATATCAACGGTCAGTTGGTATCTAATCGAACAACCCATACTACGGAAACGGATACCATTCTTTAATCGCCCGTTCAAAACACTTCCAGCTATATCAGCCGGCGCCATAGCCATAGTAGCAATACTCGGAGGACTTCTCTGGGTCAACACTCGCCCAACCAATCAAGCCGCCGCGTCATCGCAAGGACCATGTGCCGAACAGGGACTACTCCCGCCAGCATCAGACCCGCGATTACGAATACTGGTTGTCGGCGACTCAGTGGCCCTCCAAATCGGCGAAGCTCTGTGTACCTGGTCGACTATGCACCCTGGTGAAATCGTCATATTGAATGAAGCCCACTTAGGATGCGTAGTAGGACGTTACGGCGAAAAACGTATCCCGGAGGGGATAGAAGGACCTGTAGGTGAGCTTTGCTCGGCCTGGAACGAGCCTGTGGATCCACACATCATGCTAGATCCAGAAGTGGTTTCATGGCCTACGGCAGTCGAAGTCTTTGAACCTGACGTTGTTTTGGGCCATATCACTCCTTGGGATGTCACCGATCGCCGAATCCCATCGTTGGCAGATGAATGGATCCACATCGGCATGCCTATATACGACGATCACATATCTTCCGAATACCGACTCGCCTCCAAAGTCTTGGGCGCAAAAGGTGCCCAAGTGATCTGGTTAGAGGGCGCTCATCTGAAACGCGAGATACGACCACAAAACCACCCAGACCGTATTGACCGTCTTAACGAACTTGTAGCTTCTGCCACAGCGGATCTAGATTTTGTAATGACGGTGCCATATCGAGAATTCGTTGGAGAAAACGGCTCCGAAAGAGAGCGCCATATCCGTTTTGACGGAGTCCATCTATCAGAAGCGGGAGTAGCAGAGGTGGGTGATTGGTTAATGGACGGAATTCTCAACCGATAACTCCATAATTCCAATCAGTTTTTCCTAGCCCACCAAATATCCAGACGTCTCTCCAACTCCCGCGAGTCAAGATCACCTTCCGTTCGCTTGATCGAAAGAAGGAAAGCTAGGGCCTCTCCAACTTCTGGACCCGGACCAATCCCAAGATATGCCATCACATCAGCACCATTGAGGCCAGGACGTTCCGCCCTGCTTCGATCCTGTTCCGCCAATACTGCAATACGATTTTCGAGGTCATCCATCGCCGCCTGGATTCCGGCTTCCTTTAATCGATTCCGGGTTGTGCAATCACAACGAATCATGTGATTTAGCTTGCCTAAGAGGTGGCCGGCGTCACGAGCGTATCGGCGCACTGCAGAATCCGACCAACCTTCTGAATAACCCTTGAATCGGCCCGAAAGACGAACTAGTTCTGCCACATCCTCTATGAGCTGTTCGT
>Ga0310344_10003090_pt1 | contig 12469 bp, 13 predicted proteins | sample HC15DNA20200_MG_FD_203801 | JGI IMG/M metagenome (GOLD analysis project Ga0310344, IMG submission 203801) | Marine microbial communities from station ALOHA, North Pacific Subtropical Gyre - HC15-DNA-20-200_MG | ecosystem: Environmental > Aquatic > Marine > Oceanic | place: Pacific Ocean: North... | reverse complement strand
CATGAATAAACCTCTTTGCCCTGTTATTGGATCAGGTCTCGTTCCTTGATATCCTTCATTAAGACCACCGTGAGCGTTTGAAGTTGCTGCTGCACTTTCTCTTGTTACACTTGCGTCACCAAAATCGATAAACGTTCCACCTGTAGCAATAGCATGATAATCAATAACATTATTAATACTAGGTGTTGATCCGTGTCCAAAAAGCCCTCTTACAGAATTAGAAGTTGAACCACAAAATCCTCTGGCTACGGATAAGTCTGCATAATCTACGGCATTGGCTTGTGAAGCAATGTCAACATATTCAACAGTAGTTACAGCAGAGGGTGTCATTCCACTAAACACACCTCGTGTAGAACTTGAATGTCCTGAAACTCCTGTCGAAGCAGTTGCTATATCACCAAAATCTGTGGCATTACCTGTTGTTGCAAATTCGACATAATCTATTGTATTCTTTCTACTAACAGAACCTCCCGTTCCTGATTGACCACCAGCAAAAAGAGATCGGGTTGGAGAACTATTAGCACCTAAATAAAATCTTGAAACAGTAAGATCACCAAAATCTACTGTGTTACCAGTAGCAGCTATTGTTAAATATTGAATTACGTTTACTTCGCTTGTACCACCTCCACCAACTAAACCACGAGTGGAATTGGCTGTAGCTGCACACCCAATTTTAGACTGCGTTAAATCTCCAAAGTCAGCAGCATTTCCTTGGGAAGTTGGCGTCACATACTCTATGCTAGTTCCAGCAGGAGAACCTCCTCCAAAAAAAGAACGAGTAAAATTTCCTGCGGCTGCATTATAAGATTGAGAAGTTACAAGATCACCAAAGTCGGTTGCATCTCCCGTAGTTGATATCGTTACAAAGTCAATGACATTAGAATCACTTGGAGCTGATCCACCTGCCCATATACCTCTTGATAAAGCATTAGGCCAATAGCCGCCCATGACAGCGTCATAGACTTCCTTCATATTCCAGACGCCTCGAGCATTGTCGAGTTGTGGATAGTTCGCCATTAGAAATCCTTACGATGTTTTTTTAGACCAAATATGAGCTGCTGCGTTTGTCTGATTAAAAGCTACTTCTTCACCAGCAGCATTAAGTTCTGTCCAGTCACTTGTATAAGTATCTAGATAAGATTTTACAGCTGCTTCATTAGCCAGTTCACCTAAACCTGTTTCATCAGAACCATCAAGTGTTGCACCAATCATATCCCAATCTTGAGGTGATGGTCCTCCATTTGCTTTTGGATAGTAGCCACCATCATCAATGTAATTTGGAATCGTTCCACCAGCAGTCAGGTTATATTTTATTATTTTATTTGCCATTAGTTTTCTCCTTGTTATCTAATAATTTAGTATTTAATGATTCTTCATCAAATAATTTAAATCCTCTACGTTCAGCAAACTTAACTGAATCATTTTGGAATTTATCTGCACACGCTTCTAACCATTGCATAGTCATTTCGTGGGTAGGTGCTTTACCTTCATCCATCATCTTATTCTCTAATTTAAGATAAGCATAGATTTCCGCTTGAGCCTGTGCACTATTAATTCCCATATCAAAAAGATAAATTAAATTACCCTCATCAATGACACCACCCCTTGCTCTAGCAGCATTTAATGCTTGTTTTAAACAAGTCATTACATGATAGCGAGCTTCTTCTTGTTCGTATTCTTCTTCCGTAATATCTTTTTTCCCTATTTTTTTAAGAATACTTTTGTACTGATTAGTAAAAAAAGACATTTTTCTAATAGCACCTGTAATAGAATTTTGGATATTATTCATATTAACTTTAATTTCTAATATTTCAGTTTCCAATAATTCTCTTTCAAATTCATTTTGATACTCTTCGTCTTTAAGTTGCTTTTCTTTTTGTCTAAGCTCTATATCTTTTTTCATCATTTTAAGATGAGCTTCTTCAAGAGCCATTCGAGTTTTATCTATTTCAGCGAGTGTATGCTTAACACTTCTGATTGGTGTAATAGCTGTAACATCTAACATCACACCCATAAACTGTGAATGTGATTTATAAAAATTAGAGCTAGTCTGCTTAATTGCAGGAAGAGTATTTTTAATATTACTTAACATATGCTTATACTCTTTTTTCACCAAAGGTGAATTTGATATTTCTTTAATAATTAAATCTTTACTATTTGACATTTACCTCCAAAAGTTACATTGTTTATATTTTTCTACTATAGATTTAGGTATAATATTATAAGCATTATACGTATCTTTATATATAGCATCGGTCTTAATAGTATGCAACCTTTGTCCTACTGGAGTTTCATCATAACTCATATCGTTAACTTTAAATTGATCTAAGTTAATAAATCGATGTTTGAAATAAGGTATCTCAAGAAAATCATAAATGCTGTTTATGATCTTTTTGGGATATTTAACTAAATCATTATATTCAATAATTTTATATAATCCTTTATTTTTATCTTGAAGTAAATGTTTAACAGCTATTAACTCTTTAACAATTACTCCTTCATGATTCATTAATTTATCACATTTTTCTTCTACTGTTTTTGCGTGTTTATTAATAAATGCAGTAGGTTCTCTTTGTGACCATCTAACAAAAGAAGCTAAAACTTCTATAATATCTCTTACTAAAACAATAATCTTAATATTCTTACGAGTATGTTTAAGAAAATTAAGATTAGGTGGCATACCCCAAGGTGCTCGATCTATAATATAATCTGCTTTCCAATCTTGATAGTAATGATCAAATACTTTAGCTGCGACATTATCAAAAGATTTATGATCTGGATAATTTTGAAAGATGTCTGTTTTTTTTAAAGTAAATAATTCTCCCATCATATCTGCTGTAATACTATTAGCCGTAACAGCTACTTTAGGATTTTGATTCATGATAGAACCAAATAAAGTATTTCCTGCTCGAGGGAGTCCCGATAGAAAAAATATATCTTTCACAAATTCTTTATACTAAATTTTAACCCTGTAGTCCACCATGTCCGCTGGAAGCCCCTTGTTTCATTTCCTTTCGTGTAAGAACCATGTCTCCAAAATCCGTATAATTACCAGTAGAAGCAATCGTAAAATATTCCATGGTATTTGTTTGGGTATTATCAGGAGCATTACCACCTCCTGCTACAACTGCTCGACTATTATTCGAAACAGAACCCATTGAAGTTCTTCCTACTGATAAATCTCCAAAATCTGTAGCATCACCTGCTGATGCTATTGTGACATAATCGACTGTATTTACTCTAGTCGGAGTTTGTCCTCCTAAGAAAAGTCCTCGTGTTGAACTAGAGGCACCGCTTAAATTCTGTCTTGTTGAAGTTAAATCTCCAAAATCTAAAGCATCACCTGTAGAGGCAATTGTTATATAATCAATGGTATTGACTACACTAGGCGTGTTTCCTCCACCAAAAACGCCACGAGTAGGACTACTTACTGATCCATGACTTTCACGAGATTGACTTAAATCACCAAAATCAGCAGCATCACCTACCGAAGCCATTGTAATATAATCAATAGTATTAACATCTGTTGGGGTGGATCCTCCACTAAATATAGCTCTGGTTGAATTTGAAACAGCTCCTGATTTTGTTCGAGCTACTGATAAATTTCCAAAGTCTGAACAATTTCCTGTAGATGCAAACTCAATAGTGTCTATAACATTTGTAACACCTGGGTCATGATTACCTCCTCCACAAACACCTCGAGTCGTACTTCCTGTACTTGGAGTGTCTCCTCGTGCTAAAGTTAAATCACCAAAGTCACTAGAGTTTCCTGTAACTGATATTGTGATAAGATCAATTTGACTAACGAAACCAGCAGGATTTTCACCTCCCATGAATAAACCTCTTTGCCCTGTTATTGGATCAAGTCTCGGAAAAAATGCTTCAAGACCTCCGTGTCCGTTTGAAAGACTTGCTGTTTGACCTCTTGCTGCAGTTAAATCACCAAAGTCTGTTGCATTTCCAGAAGTTTCAATCGTAGCGTATTGTATGACATTGTCATAAGATCCTGTATCTCCTCCTCCAAAAACTGCTCGTGTTTTAGAACTTACTCCTGAAGTAGATCCTCTAGCAGCTAATAAATCTCCAAAGTCTACTGCGTCATTTTTGTTTGCTATTGTAAAAGTGTCCATCACATTTGTTTTAGTTGATGGAGTAGCTCCTCCTGCATACACAGCTCTTTTGGAATTCGAACAGCCACCACCTCCTTGTCTGGCTACTGTTAAATCGCCAAAGTCAACTGCATTGCCTAAAGCACTATACTCAACAAACTCTATAACATTTGATGGTGAACCCGTTCCACCACCTGCGGAAACTGCTCTTGTTGAAGAACCACTTCCAGCGTTAGCTGTTTGCGATGCTGTGGCATCTCCGAAATCTGTAGCATTACCAACAGAAGCAATAGTAATGTAATCAATTACATTAGAACCTCCTGTTATGAAAAGTCCTCTAGTACTATTAGAAGCACCAGCACCTTCTCCTCTTGATGTAGATAAATCTCCAAAGTCCGCTGCGTTTCCAGTTGAATTAATTTCAACATATTCAATTACATTAACTGTAGATGGTGTTATTGCTGTGGCAGAAACTCCTCTTGTAAAACTAGCTAAACCACATCCTAAACGAGCTGTAGCGGTTAAATCGCCAAAATCAGTAGCATCGCCTGTTGTTGAAATGGTAATATAATCTATTGTATTTACATTACTTGGAGTGTGTCCTCCTGCAAAAAGTCCTCTTGCTCCTGCACTAGGAAATGTTCCTTCAGTTTTTATATTGGCTGTGATGTCAGAAATCTTCCAGATCCCGCTGGCTGAATCTCGCCTAGGATAACTTGTTGCCATTAGTTATCTCCTTAATCTGCTATCTTATCGTACGATATAACGCAGTCTATTGTAGAGCCAGCAGAAGCTCCACCTCTAATTAGATCTGTTTCTTCTAAATAGAACGATGAATTTTTATCTATAATGTCTACACTTGAGTTAGCTGGAACAGTAATTTCATTTGCAATCATTTTATGTGTTCCACCTTTTTCAACATCAAAAGTTACTGTGGCATCATTATCAGTAATATTTGAACAACGAATTAAATTAATCTTGTTCGCATATTCTGAAGCTGCCGTAACTAAAGTTGTTGTCAAAGTTGTAGTCAAAACAGAAACTTCCGTTACTGCATTAATTGTAGCTACATTGACTATATTTGGTATTGCCATTTATTTCTCCTTAATTTTAACCAAAGACTAGGGCAGCTGCTATCGCTTTCCCCATTCCTATTCCACCTGACGCTGCATCAGCCCACGTAGGTGCATTTGAACCGCCCATTGTCAAAAGTTGATCTTCATTTCCTTTTGCTAAACGAACATAATTCGTTCCATTATAATACATAATATCACCTGCGGCATCAGAACCTAAAGCAATATGCGTACCATCTACTGAATTTGCTGCAATCGATACGACTCCAGCATTTGTCATTGTTACATCTCCTGATAAAGCAGCAGCAGTAAATCCTGTGCCATCACCAATAAGAATTTGTGTAGTTGCTAAAGCAATTTCAGATAATACTCCTGAACTATCTGCATTTCTTCCAAGTATTGAATTAGCTGCAACATTTTGTATATGAGCAAAATCTACAGAAGCATCTGTATAATGTTCGCTATCTACAGCATCGTCTGCAATCTTAGCTCCAGTAATTGCATCCGATGATAAATGTGCAGTATCAATACTGCCATCTGTATAGTGTTCTGAATTAATAGCATCATCTGCTATTTTTGCATTAGTAATTGCATCTGCTGCAATCATTGAAGTTTCTACAGCAGTACTAGCTATTGTTACAGCTCCAGTAGATGCAATTGATACATCTCCAGAAACCGCAACTTCTTGATAACTTGTTCCATCGGCTACTAAAATTTTAGCTGAAGTAACATCAGGCATTTTAAATAAAGCACCAACTGTTACATCTGCGTTAAATGCAGCATTACCTGCTTCACTACCATCAAGGGTAAGCATTGTAATATCAGAAGTAGCATCAGTTCCTTTAAATATAATATCAGTATTATTCGCTGTTGCATCAATTGTAATATTTCCTGATGATGTTGAAAGTGTAACTGCACCATCACCTGTTGCAATATCATCTGCAGCAGTTGCTGTTGTTGGTAATTGTGATACGTTTATATATTTAGTAGTTCCTGCATCATCAACTATTAGTTTATCTGATGATGCAACTGTAATACCTGTTCCATCTGTTGCTCCATCTACTTGAATAGCAGCTGCTGAAACTTTATCAGCTGTGCTAATTGTTGCTAATTTTGAATCTGCAATTGCTGCAGAAGCATTAACATCAGCATTAACAATTACACCTGAACCAATTGCCGCTGTACCACTTGAAATAGTTATATCGCCTGAAATACCACCTTGAATATAAGTAGCAACTCTTGACATTGCTGATTTCTTTTCAGTACCATTAGCACCATCGTCTACAATAATTAAATCGGCATCAACTAGATTTGCACCAATATCTGATGCACCATCAATTTCTAATGCCCCAATATCTACTTTGCCAGCTGTTGAAATAGTTGAAAGTTTACTGTCAGCTATAGAACCTGCTAACATAGAACTTTCTACAGCACTTGAAGCAATAGTAACTGCTCCATTAGAAGCCATAGTTACATCGCCACTAACTGCTACTGGATTAAAATTTGTACCATCAGCTACTAATAACATTCCTGAAGTATTAGTACCCATTGTTAAATCATCACCAGAGATTGTTAAATCTCCAGCAAGCGTAACATTAGCTCCACTAAATGTTAAAGCTGTAGTTGTTCCTGATTTAATAATTAAATTTCCTGAAGTATTAGTTGCACTTCCAAAGGTAGTGCCACCATCTTTAAAAAATACATCTCCGCCATCAGCATCTAGAATAATATCGCCTGATACATCTAATGTATAATCTCCAGTAATAGATGGAGTTTCTGGCATTGAAGTGTTTGTTGCACTTGTAATACCAATATAAATTGTTAAAGATTCACTAGATAGTGAACCTGAATCCCAAGAAACTGTAACTGTTGTATTTGTTGAAAAACTTGTAGCTGTAATTGATCCGTAAATTGTTCCTGTTGACGAACCTACCGCTTTAACTCTTCTACCAACATGGTAAGCAGATGTTACGTCTGCACTTGCGATTGTAAAACTTGTTCCTGATGCATAAGCAGGTGTATATGTTCCTGCTCCATCTCCGTATTCAATCCATTCAGCTGAATTATACCATTGCCTAATGTCCGCCATAATATCACGCATAGCGTTATTAACATTAGAAGGCAGCATACCTTCAGCTATACTAACCGAACCTGTGCCTGTTGCAGTATTATTAGCAGCTGTTGTATCGTATTTGCCTATATATGATCCTGCCATTTATTATCCTCCCATAAACCAGATAAATGCTTTGTCATTTTCCTGGTTGTTTTTTAAAATTAATTCATTAACAGATCGTTCTACTTCTCTTTGAAAGTAGTCAGTTTCTGAAAATGCAAATCGTATGTTATCTATATCTATTGTATCACTCATCTATTACCTGCTGATACTGCTATTAAATCTACTCCTTGAGCATCATTCCAAGATGCAGCTGCTGCTATAACAACTCCAACTTTATGATACCTTCCAGAAGATCTAACGGGTATATCTCCATTTGTTTGTAAACTAGCATAGCTAGTACTTGTTCCTGAATCTGCTGCTCTTGCACGACTTGTTACTCGTGCTGTAGATGTTCCATCTACTATTGGTCTAACCATTGTTACAGTTGATCGTCTACCTGGTACAGGTTCTATTTCACCTGTTTCAAGTGTAGCTGCTAAAGTTGCTCCATCAAATTGAATCAATTTATGATCTCCATCAAAACCTGAAAAATTAACCACACCACCTAACCAGTATCTAGAATCTAATGATACTGTTAAAGCATCAAGACTTGATGATGCATTATCTAATGTATCAACTGTATAGGCTTCTGAAAACTGTAAAAAAATAAATTCAGAAGCTAATTCTACAACTGACCAACGATTAACAGAATAGTTATAAATTAATAATCTATCCTGTACTCCTGTAGTAGCATCTGTACTTGGATAAGACCATACAGCTAAATGATTTAAAGGATCTGTAGAAGCTACAATATTTTGTTGATAGCCTGCAGATAAATTATCTTGAAAATAATCATTAACTTTATGTTGTCCTATTGGTTTAATCGTTTCACCATCAATTTCAAAAAAGCCATCTTGTGAATAAAAGAATACTCGTTTTCCTACTTGGGTAATACTTTGTGCATAAATAGCACCTCTGTTTTTAGATATAACTGAGAATCTAAATACAGTAGTTCCTCCCACATAGTCCATACGAGTTATTTGGTTTTCTTGAAATATATAACCATACTCACCACCTACTATTCCAGTAACTTCACCACCATCTGCTAGATCTTGATAATCAGATTGTTTAGTGCCTGATGTCCATGTTTCAACATCATTAATACCAGACCATTGAACTCTATTCTTAACAGTTTTAATTCTTCCTACTACAAGAAAATCTCTAATCACTGCAGAAAATGTAAAGATAGGTGGAGATCCACCTAAATCTGCAAATGCACTAGAAGTTCCTACAACATATTTTTGAACTGTATCTTCACCATTAGATGCAACAACTGTTGTTCCAAAGTTAGAAAAGTTCCAATAGTTATCAGCTCCTGCATTATATGTAGTACTGGCTTGACTTACATCTGAAAAAGTTTCACCAGATAATTTGTATAATTTTGTTTTACTACCAGCAAACGTATAGACATTAGCACTATTATCTTTAGTAGAAAATGCACCAAAGCATTGTCCGTCTAAAGCATTAGATTTTACCTGTGATGTTTTAAATGGTTTATAACTAACAGCTGCAGGATATACATTAGTTGCAACAGTAGCTCCTTTATTTAAATGATCAGGTATATCAGGTAGCCATTCTCCAAAAGGTACTTGCATTATTTCCGCCTATAGAAAGATAAATCAGTTTGAACATCTGTTCTTTGAACCACAGGTGCTCCACCATAGTTATCTTGTTTATCGTTATTCTCGCATCTTTCAAGAGCTGCGATGTACATTTGTAGCCAATTCTGTTTTTGTTCTGGATCTATTCCTCCAATAAAATTAGATGCATGGTAAAGGCTACCATACAAATAGATTCCAGGATGATTAGTTAAAATATAGTTACTTGAGTTGGCACTAGAGGAACTAAGAGGTTCAAGGTTTTTATAATATGATAAATAACCAGTGTAAGTAGTATCAGGACTAGGACCAAATCTGAATTGTTCTGTTTCATTGTCTGCCTCAATAGTATAAGAACGAGGTCTACCAGATCTGGAACCTCCTCTTATTTCAAATAAATTATGTGGTGTAATATATTCTAAAGTATATTTTGTATCACTTGATAAAATATAGAATGATCTAACTCCAATAAAACCAGTAGGAACAGTTTCAGTTTCTGAATCAATAGTAATTGTATCTATTTGTTCCATCTGTCTTATTCTTAATTTTGAATTGAAATCAGCTTCTGTGAGTTTAATAAAATCATCAGCGATCTCATCTGTTAAATCACTTCGATTTAACCAATTAGCAATTGCTGTTTTTAAAGCTGTATAAGTATTTAATGCCATTATAAAGATCCTTCTGAAGTTCTAAAATATCTAAAATCACTACTGTTTAGTTTAACTCTCATTATTTTCTTTTGTATTTCTTTAGGTAAAGCCCACCAATTATTAGTACCATTATATTCTTTAGTCCAAATCTGTAGTATGATTGGAGGCACACTAGCAATCCTTCTCATGTCTTTAGATGCTGTATAACCATCGTTTAAATTATAAAGCTCTTTATTCCTTTTCATTAAAGGATTGAGATCTTGCTGATTATTAATTGTTAATTTTCCATCAGACTCTTGTATATAACGAGTCTTGGTAGTATCAGCATTCCATTCGGTTGCTCGTACCTTACCCATTATTCAGTTAGTTCTGTAACGCTTACTTTACCATCAGAACCACCAACACGCAAAACTGCAATCTTTTCTCCCTCAGATACTTTAATGTATTCTACATCATCTGCTGGAAGATATGCTGTACTTGCTGCTGCAGTTGGTGAAACTGCGATTTGAATATAAGTCGCAATAGTACTCACTACTCTTATGTATTGAGTATTAGCTCCAAATGCTGAACTAGCACTTGATGAACTACCTGCATCTAAAACTTGCTGTGTGCTAAATCTTAATGCGTTCATATTTTGTTCTCCTTTTGTTTAGGGGATGTTTCCATCCCCTGAATTAATTATCTTCTTATAACAAATGTTACAACAAGTTTTATTGTATTGCTAGATGCTCCATCAGTTATCATTTCAATAGATCCATCTTCAGCAACATCGTTAGCTGCTGTTGGTTCTGCTGTATCAATGTCTCCAGCGGCAGATCCAGATTGTGTTACTGTAATTGCTCCGCCAGTTATTGCTGTTCCACCAATTTCAAAAGTGATTGCTGCATTAGCTGTTCCAATTGCTCCTTGAAGAGCAGTTATAATTTTTATTACTTTACCTCCATCAGGTACAGGCACAAATGTTGATGATGCTGTACTAATGTCTGCGATTGTAGATGTTAAAAAGTAGTCGTTTAATGTTCTCATTTTGTTTCCTCATTGTTCCGCCTTTAACCCCTCTCAAGACTTCAATGTTAATTAGGATGCAAGGGGACTAGATATTGAGGTTAGCCCCCTACGCATTTTTTATATTATTATGAAGTTGTTAAGTCAGCTACGCAGCCGCTTGCAGCTTCATTTCTAGATTCTAGAGTCGCTTCTAGAATTAGTTGTCTTTTCTCTGAGTCTCCAGTTTTTGACAATTCATGCATTGAGAAGTCTCTTAAGAAAGCTACTCCCCAGTAGTCCATGTCAAGCACCCAAGCATCTCTATCTCTAGAGAATCTGTTAGGTACTACTTGTAATTGACCGAAGTCAGAAGCGTAAACATCTACTGATGTGTATAAAGTTGCATCAGCACCTGCATCGAATCTAGTACTGTTACCAGTGAATCCTGACAATTTTTGTTTATTGAAAGGTCCAACCATAATCATAGTTGGATTTCCACCAGCTTCCCATACTGATTTAATTACAGTTTTCAAAAGAGATTCTGTGAAAACTCTTTGAGTTCCATCAGTTGCTGCAGTATTACCTACAGAACCAGATGTTCCAGAAGTTCCCATTACGTCATTAGTAGCAACCCATGCTCTTAATGAACCCATTTCTCTTGCTGCTGTTGCTGAACCTGTTACTTCAGCGTTGTTTGTTGTAAGTTGTGCTTCCAAGTCTCTTTTAAGTTCTTTTGACTTTTTAGCGATTTGGTAAGCTAGTTCAGAAGCTCTTCCAGCTTTATCAACTACTTCCTGCGTACCTGTGATTACTACTGTTTTGTCCATAATTTGACAAGAGTTAGATAATCTAGTTGTAGCAGTAACAGCGTCTAAAGTTGCTTCGTCACCTTCGATTACAGCATTGGATGTAGAAGCTGCTGCCAAACTGTCAGTTTGCCATTCGTGTAAAACTGCTGTAGCTTTTACTTTAGCTGCAGAGCTAAGGAATGGTGTGTCAGTTGGCGAGATGTTATAAATAACATCTGACAGATCTTCACGTTCTCCAATGGAATCATACGTATCAAACGTATTTGTTGGTTGTGCCATTGTTTATTACCTTTTTTGTTGAGATTTAAGATTGATCATATCTCTTATTGCGTCCTGAGCTTCACGAAGATGCCCAGTTTTCTTTAAGCGACTGATCTTGTTTCTTATTTCCTCTCTACCTGAACTTGGTCCTGATTTAGCTACTCCAGCTTTAACGACTTTAGGTGCATTTGCTACCTTCTTCTGGGCAATAGGTTTTTTATCTCTAACAGATTTATAACTCATTGCATCTTTAATCACCATTAAAAAACGGTGATCTGCCAGATTACCAATTTCTGAATCAGTAAAACCATATGTACGTAATGTTGTACGCATATTAGTTCTGAACTGATCAGCTTTATTGGGATCGCTATATTCTGGGATTTTAGCTGCTGCTAACTGTTTCTGTATGTCAAGGTATTCATTGTATTGTTTTGTGTAAGCATCTTGAGCTTTAGACTTCATTTCCTCTATCTGCCTATTTTGTTGTCGTAACTGGTAATCCAGTTTAGCTGCAGATGTGGGATCTTCATCATAAAGTTTTTGGAGATCCTTACTACCTTGTTGTTGTCTGACAAAACTGTCAGCAGTTGTAATCATTTCGTTTAGTTCTGATAAACGAGTATCATAAGATTGACGCAAACTATTCTTTTGAGCTTCAAGATCTTTTTTCTCTAAGCCTAAAGTATGAGTTTTTTGTCTATAATCCGAGTCTCGTGAATAACCTGCTTTCAACTCATCGAGGGTAACCTCTAACTCTTGACCACTAA
>Ga0310344_10003088_pt1 | contig 12476 bp, 11 predicted proteins | sample HC15DNA20200_MG_FD_203801 | JGI IMG/M metagenome (GOLD analysis project Ga0310344, IMG submission 203801) | Marine microbial communities from station ALOHA, North Pacific Subtropical Gyre - HC15-DNA-20-200_MG | ecosystem: Environmental > Aquatic > Marine > Oceanic | place: Pacific Ocean: North... | reverse complement strand
GATTACCCAGTCTGGAACATCCCAATCAAATTGTTGGCAGATTTCGATGCTTATTGTTTTTTGTCCTTCAATCCTCAAAGAATTTATTGAATTAGCAAGATATATATTCTGCCGAGTACAAACTTCTTGAACAATTTTCATGCACCCATCAAAATCGGTATCTAGCGATAATACTTTTGCACCATTTGCTAATGGCTGTACAAGCTGAGCAACGGATACTTTATTTTTAGGGAGGAATACAATCGATTTTAATCCTGCAGCAGCGCAATAAGCACTAAGAGCAGCGGATGTATCTCCCGTTGATGCACAGGCAACAGCTCTAATTTCTTTCCCATCTGCGATTAATTGCTTTACAGCTGATACAAGGACCGTCATGCCTAAATCCTTAAAGGAGCCAGTATGACTATCTCCGCACATCTTAATCCATACATCTTGCATACCAAGTTGTTTTCCATATTTCTCAGCCCAAAAAAGATTAGTGCCTCCTTCGTACATTGAAACAATATTTTGATCGTCAATAAAAGGAACCACCCATTCTTTTTTGCCCCATACTCCACTACCATAAGGCCATTGTTGCTTTCTGTATCGTGTAGCGAATAACTCCTTCCAATAGTCAGGTGTTTGCGTCTTAAGCGCCTCTAAATCATGTTCTACCTCTAAAAGACTTCCTGTGTTGGGACATCTATAAATAATCTCCCGTATATCGTATTGATGATTAGGGTTTTCAATACTTTGATACCAACAATTATATTCAGCCATTTCGCAATTCCTCTTTCATTATCTCATATGGTGGTGGAACATTCTCCCAAATTGAGAAACTTTCCGCTCCCTGATAAGCCAACATGTCCATCCCATTTATTGTCTTTGCCCCTTTTTGTCTTGCCGAACTTAATAGTTTTGTTTCTGGAGGAGTATAAATAATATCGTATACGTAATGTTTTTTTGAAAATATTTCTTCTGCGATTAAAAGAGGATCAGCATCCTTCATTCCTATTGGTGTGCAATTAACTATTAAATCACTATTGGAAGCATACTTGTCCACTTGAGGTGAGGAAATCAGGCTTGCCGAGGATTTGTAATTAAATTTTTCTAGATGACCTATGAGTGCTTTACCTTTTTCTTCGTCGATATCAAAAACTACCAGAGATTCAATTCCGCCCTGACAGAGCTTGGTCGCCACAGCCTTCGAAGCACCTCCCGCCCCCAAGATAATACACTTCTTATTTTTAGGATCGAATCCCAGATCGGAGAATAAGGATTTATGAAAACCTAATCCGTCGGTATTATCTCCGATTAGTTTTCCTTCTTTTGAGTATAGAGTATTGACCGAGCCAATTGTTGATGCTTCCTGAGTTAAGACGTCAACATATTTTACAACTTCTTCTTTGTATGGAATCGTTACGTTGGAACCAAAAATAGTTCCGGATCTAATCATTTCACAAACAGATTCAATTTCATTTATTTTTGCCTCTAGAGGAATATAGCAAGCATTAATACCTAGCTGTGTGAACGCGGCATTATGCATATCCGGAGATTTACTGTGTTTTACCGGATTTCCTAAAATTGTATAAACTTTTGTATCACCTTTAATCATTTCTACTTTCCTCTAAAAAAGTATCTCTTGCATATTGTACGTCCTTTTTAATATTCTCTATAAGTTCATCAACAGTATCAAACTTTTTTTCACTCCTGATTCGTTTTACAAATTGCACTTTGATTCTATCGCCATAAATTGAATCATTAAAATCAAGAATGTGAGACTCTATTAGCAAATTGCTTTTTCCAAAAGTTGGCCTAAAACCTATGTTTGTAATAGCTTCGAATCTTTTACCTTTGTGAGTTACATATGTTACATAGACTCCGTTTTGTGGCAAAAAATTCCAGGTGGTATTTAAATTGGCGGTAGGAAAGCCAATCTGCCTTCCTCTTTTTTCACCCTCTATAACTTCACCAGAAAGAAAGTAGTATCTACCCAGAAATCTATTCGCTTTTTCGATATCTCCGTTTGACAGCAAATTCTTAATGGACGTTGAGCTTATTTTCTCACCCGCACTCTCCACTATATCAATCGAATGGACTGTGTATTGGGACGAACCACACTTCCTGAGGGTCTCGATGTTGCCTGAGGCTTTGAATCCAAACTTAAAATTGGTACCAACCACTATATTTGTGGGATTATGCCTTTTAATCAAAAACTGGTCTATGAAAATCTCTGGTTCTAATTTAGATATTTCTAAAGTAAATTCAATTTCATCAATCTCCTTTATACCAATTTGATCTAAAAGATCTATTTTAGCTTCATAAGGCAATAGCAAATCAATGGTTTTATCCAGAATTATTGTCTTAGGATGAGGTCTGAATGTTATAAGGGCTAATTGAGTTTTTGTATCCCGGGAAATTTTTTTTCCAAGATTAATCAATTTTTGATGGCCCAGATGGACACCATCAAAATTCCCAATAATAATTGTTTTATCTTTAGCGTTAGACATTAGTAAGGGGATATTAACATAACAAAATTAATATTTTCTCCAAAATGATGGTATCAAAAGAGCAATCATTGTAAAAAGCTCGAGTCTACCAAAAAGCATCAGAAAAGATAGTAGAATTTTAGACTGCCCTGAAAAAAATGAATAGTTCGAGGATGGATTGATTTGTTCAAATCCAGGCCCAACGTTTGTTATAGAAGAAATAGATGCCGAAAGAGCACTAAGAGATGTCACATTGCTTTCAAAAACAAGAAGCAATAAAGCTGAAATTACAATTATCAATACATATAGAAACAAGAAACTGAAGACACCTGATACAAGTTCGTCATCAAGGGCTTTCCCGTTGATTTTCACTGTCGATATTACATTTGGACTTATTCTTCTCTTAATTTCAATATAAATTCTTTTGAAAACAATCAGTACTCTCATAATTTTTATACCACCAGTCGTAGAACCCGAACAACCTCCCAGGACCATAACCGCTAAAAGAACTATTTTCGCATGATTAGACCACTCGTTAAAATTAAATGATGTAAACCCTGTTCCTGTGGAAAGAGAAAGTGCTTGAAAACTACCAAATCTAAAACAATCGGAGAGACTACTAAAATCATAGTACTTATAGAGAAGAAAAACGATAAAAGATATCAAGAATGTATTTAGTAATATGTAAGCCTTGAATTCTGAATTTTCAAGGATTTTCTTATAATTTCCTGTAATGAGAAAATAATATATAGCAAAACTGGTTCCGCTCAAGAAGATAAAAACAGCAATAATAACTTCAACGGTTACATTGTTTAGATATTGAATACTGATGGGGTAGCTCGAAAAACCCCCTGTTGAAACGGTGCTAAAGGTGTGAACAATTGAATCGTAAAGACTCATATCGCCCACAAAATATAAAAGAGATGCGAGAAGAAGTGTAAGCGCCATATATATATAGAACAGGATTAGACCGGTCTGGTAAATTCTTGGGGTCATTCTCTCTCTTTGTGGACCAGTTCCTTCTTGGTCACTGGCAATTTGCATAACACCGACAGATATTCTTGGGAAAACAATTAAAACTAAGAGGATGATACCGATACCACCCAGCCACTGGGTTAATGACCTCCAGGCAATGAGAAGCTTATGTTGCTCAACAACATCGGGAAATGGGGTAAGCACCGAGGCTCCCGTTGTCGTAATACCCGATACAGCCTCAAAGAAAGAATTAGTAAAGATATTGGCTTGGAATATCGGTTCGAAGGAGCTACTAATAAATCCATATAGATTGAGCGATGAAAAGATATACGGTAGAGATCCAAATACTCCGGCTAAAATCCACACTAATGAAGCTAAAAGAAAACCATCTTTTCTTGTTAAATCCTTACTCATGGCTTCCGGATTATGGGATATAGTTCGAAGACCGTATCCACATATTAAGGTCACCAATGATGATGCAAAAAAAGGGGCGGCTTGTAATAAATTGTCATTGTCAAAAAAGGCCTTATGTCCAGAATCTAGAAAAAAATAGAAAATTAGCGGGGCTAAAAGAAAAAGACCAAAATATATTACGAAATTACCGGTTAGATAAAAAGATTTTCTTAAATTCATTTCAATATTTTCGATTCTAAGTCTCGTTCAGCATTAGAATCAAGAGTTACGGCAATAACATAATCACCTTTTTTTACTAAACCATCTTCAGGGTTTGAAATATATAACGGCGAATCATCTCCTCTAATGACAAAAGCTAGGACTATGTTTTTAGAAATGCCTTCGATATCAATGTCTTCTTCGGGTCTAAATTCAAATATCTTCGTATTCTCATCAACAATAGTTTCATGTGATACATCTTTTCTGATAATGTAGGAATTTATTTCACCCGCCACGGTATATTTAGTATTAATTTCTCTTTCGGCACCAATACTATTGATTACGTTCTGATATTCAGATTTTGAATAGACTACGAGAGAGTTTTTTGCTTTTAGTTTGTTAGACAGCAATGCACTCAAAACGTTATTCTCATCATCATCTGTTAATGCTAAAAAATAATCGCAATCTTCGTTAACCCCCTGATCTTTCAAAAGCTCTTCGTTGGTTGATTCGCCCAATATTATTTGTACACCATCCAGTTCTTCGGACAACTCTCGGGCTCTAGATCGGTTTGACACCAACAATTTCACATTACATTTTCTTCTTACCAGTCTTTTTGCAACATTGGACGCTATATAGCTACCTCCGACTATAAATACATTTTTAAGTTCGGGGTCGTTTTTCGCAAAAAAGTTTTTCTCAAATTCTTCTTCAAATTCAGAAACAACGACAACTAAAACTATGTCATCTTTCTTTAGTCGAGTAGATGGGCCTTCGGCTCTAATAAAGTTTAATTTTTTTGATGATGGATCTTCCGTAGCAGCTAAAAATCTCCATTTATTGCTTCCGTTCTTATTTAAAGAATAAATCGACTTTCCTATCAAAGGGCTTGATTCATCAATCTTGATTTTTAAAAAGAGAATCCTTTTTTCAGCAATCTTATCGGTTTCCCAAGAGTAAGGAGTTTCAAATAAATTTATAATTTTTTCCGAGACAATATCTCCCGAATAGAAGGTTTTTATTTCTGGGCAACCTAATTTAACAGGGTAATCTTTGTATTTAGGGTCCTTAGAAACAACGATAGTTTGAAGTCCGGGAACTTGTTCAAAAAACACAGCGGTTAAGAAATTCAGCTTGTCGTCATTTGTACACGCAATGAAATAGCTAATTGATTGAAGGTCTAAATCTTTAAAGATGCTGAAATCTGCGGCATCTCCACTAACAGTTAAAATATCTAGCTTGCTGGTGCTTTTTATTTGATTAATCTTGTTAACATCTTTGTCAACTAATATTAAATTGTTTTGCTCACAGAGAGCTTCAGCAAGGTATGTACCCGTGGAGCCCGCTCCTAAAATAATTATATTGTGAGGATTTTTAGTAACCATTTTACTAGCCTAAAGGCTATAAATTAATATAGACGAATATTGAGTCCCGCGAGAGCAGTAAAAAAGAATTCTTTGTGATCCATATCAAAACTATTATTTATATAAGCATGAACCCCGACGCTCACGTTATCCGATAGTATGTAGTCCAAACCTCCACCTGCAACAGTTAACACTGAGGAGCTATTATCATCACCATCATTTTTTTTATCATCAACCAATACGCCTAATCCAGCTTCAATTGAGGGAATAAGTCTAGGATCGGTACTGGGAAGAAGTTTCTTCACATTGCCAGTTATTGCGGCAAGTGTTTCATCATCTCCTTCTACATATTGACCAACAGGCCCTATGTATAAATCATCCTTATAAGGTATATCAAGACGAGTCGTTAAAGCCCACCCCCCAGGGCTTGCCGAAAAACCACCACCAATAGTAAACATTGGCGAAGGGCCATACGTTTTATTATATTCAAACTTCTCTTTAGTTTCTGAACCTGATTCGATTCTAGTTTGTGCTGGCTCATCGGAAGAATAGTCAGTTTCCTCAACTTCTTTGGCAGTAGAAAAAATAGAAAAGCTTAAGAATAGAATGCCGATAAAAATAAAAATTGTTTTAAATACATTCATATGTGTCTCGTTTTTCTGAGATTATGTAACTTAAAATCTTTAATGTCAAGTCGGCTTCAAGTCGTCTATGATTAAAACTATTCCGTAGTCACTGTTGTATGTATCTCGCTGGATTTTATAGATAACATCAATTCTGTCTCCAATGCTTACATGGCTTTTAAAACCAAACCAAACTCCTCGTTGTTTAGCACCTTGTTGTTCCATGATAATCTCTAGGTGCTTATGTCCCTTTTTGCCTTGAAACTCTTTTATGCTTTTTACAGTAGCTTCTCGTGTCATAAATACTGGAATTGGATTTTCTCTCCCAAAAGGTTCCATCCTCTTCAAATCATCAACGAAACTTAGTTGGATTTCATCGAACTCAATTTCCAAGTCAGCATCCACTGTGCTATTCGATTCATAGTCATAATTCTTTATCGAATCTTCAAATTGGTTATCAAAATTATCTAGTTCAGTAGAATTAATTGTTATTCCTGCAGCACCACTATGTCCACCATACTGAACCAAGTGTGATTCGCATCCCTTAAGGACATTGTAAAGATGTATGCCATTTTTTGTCCTCAGACTCCCCTTTCCTAATCCATCTTCGTCAATCGAGATTATCACGGAAGGTCTACCAAACTCTTCTGAGATTTTTGAAGCTACAATTCCAATTACGCCAGAGTGCCAGTTCTTGGAATAAAGCACCAAAGAATGTTTGTTTGGATTGTCCCTTATAATGTCTTGTCCCATTTTCATTGCTTCTTTTAAGACTTCCTCTTGCTTCTTCTGTCTATCGGTATTGTTCCTTGCAAGAATTGCTATTAGTGAATCTATCTTATTTTGATCGTCTTCTACTAAAAGTCTGACAGCATCCGAAGCCCTTCCCACTCTTCCAGCCGCATTGATTTTTGGTGCGATTTGAAATGATACGTCTCTTACGGAATATTCTTTTTTACTTACTTTTTTTCCACTGTTTCGCAACAGGGACAATAACCCTTTCTTGTCCGTAATTGGTATTTCTTTTAGGCCATTATAGACAAGGATTCTATTTACACCTAGCAGTGGCATGCTATCAGCAATAGTACCTATAGCAACCAGGTCCAGATCTCTCTTTAAATTGGGTTCGTCAATGGATCCATTAAAATACTCTCTTTCCCTGAGTCTTTTTCTGATTCCCATCATCAAATTAAAAACTACCCCGACTGCACATATTTCCTTAAATGGATAAGCGCATCCTGGTTGCTTAGGATTGATAATTGATACAGCATCGGGAACAACTTCCGGTACAGAATGGTGGTCAGTGATGACAAAATCAACACTAACAATCTCAACGTTCTCGTTAGCTACCAGTTTAATTTTTTTACTTTCGCTGACTACCTGATTTTCGGAAATACCACAATCAGTGGAAATGATTAGCCTAACTCCTTGTAATGCAAGGTTTTTTATAGAATTAAAATTAATTCCATATCCTTCTTCAAGTCGTTCTGGATTATAAGAAACAACATTGGCCCCTACTCTTTTTAAAAAACTATACAAAATCGCAGTTGAAGTAATACCGTCACAATCAAAATCTCCATATACTGCTATATTTTCCGAACTTTCGATTGCTCGAATAATTCTTTGAACCCCATCCTCCATACCTTTTAACAAAAAAGGGTCCGGCAGATTGAGACTGCCATCATTTTTCTCTAGATAAGGGTGAAGAAATTGGTGGGCCTCTTCGTATGAGTCAATATTTCTATTTATTAGAAGCTTTGAAAGAAAATGCGAAATTTTTAACTCAGAAGATAGAAACTGAGCCTTTTCTACATCCGGACTTTTTGCACTCCAAGAATAATTCATTTCACAATGTTACTTTTGTATCTCATTCAAGGCATCTAAAGCCATTAAGTAACCGTGATGGCCAAAACCAGAGATAACACCAAGAGCTATTGAGGATACAAACGAGTGTTGTCTAAAATCTTCTCTATTGAATATATTCGATAAGTGCACTTCAATAAATTTGGCTTTCACTGATAGTAGGGCATCCCTAATCGCTATGCTCGTATGAGTAAAAGCAGCAGGATTGATAATAATAAAACGATCTTCTTCCGAACATTCTTGAATTTTCGATACGATTTTCCCTTCTTCATTGGACTGAAAGAAATCTATATCGATTTTCATTGTCTTAGCCTTTTCTAAAATAAGCTTGTTGATTTCATCTAGAGTTAACACGCCATAATAATCTTCTTCTCTGGTACCCAGCATATTAAGATTTGGCCCATTGATAACCAAGACTTTCATTATGGTCTAAGATTAAAACAAAATAAAAACATGTACAATAAAATTTATTTAAATATCATTCCTAGTTCTTTCAAGCCAGCAAGTTTTGCTAATCCAATATATGCAAATACCGATAGGAAGACTATAGATATAAAACTTATGGATGATCCAAAATCGAAGTAGGTCACTTTAACAAACTCAACCACCCATGAGCTAAGCAAGATGGACAATATCGAGATAGCAAGAATAATAATAAAATATTGAACAATATTCATTATATCAATCTCATGAAAATGTCTCCTTAATTTAATAGTTAATAATACAAATAAAACCAATGCCGAGATTGAGGATGCGAGAGCAAGACCAACAAAACCTAGATTTAAGAAGAAACCAAAGAAGTAGCAAAGAACACAGTTAATAATCAAATTGCTGCCAGCAAGCCAAACAGGTGTTTTTGTATCTTTAATGGCATAAAAAGCTTGTGTTACGACTCGTACTCCTGCTACGAATACCAGGCCAATAGAATATGCAAATAAAGCTTTAGCTGTCAGAGCAGCATCTGCATCTGTAAACTCTCCTCTCGAATACAAGATGGAACATATTGTGGTGCCCAAAAACATAAAGGCCACAGCGCAAGGAGTGGACAAGAATAACAAAAACTTAATTCTATCGTTAATTAACGTAGCAAATTCCTTGAATTTTTTGTTTAAATAAAGATTGGTAAAATCTGGTAAAGATGTGGTTGCGATTGACACAGCAAAAATTCCAAGTGGGAATTCAATCAATCTTTCAGCTAAATACAGGTAGGTGACAGAGCCTTTTTCCATAAAAGACGCAAATTGAGTATTGATTAAAATGTTCAAGTTGTATATCGCTAGCCCAAAAACTTGGGGGACAATAACTTTTATAATATTAGTTGTTCTCTCGTTGATTACATTAGTAAAGGTGAAGAAGTAGTTAAGGTTGTTTTTGAATATAAAAGGTAATTGAAAACCATATTGGAGCAATGCCCCGAAAAGTACCGCGTATGACAAAAGAAAAATATCTAACGAGAAAAAAATGTGCGAGATAATTAAGGTACAAATAATTCCTAAATTAAGCATGACAGGCGAGAATGCCGGTGCGTCAAACTTTTTTATTGAATTCAGAAGCCCCATATTGAGAGCAGAAAGTGATATCAAGAACAAGAATGGTGACATATTTTTTAACAATTGCGAAGAAACTTCGCTGGTTTGTTGATCAAATCCAAAGGCAAAAAGGGCAATAATCTCTTTCGAAAAAAAATAAAATATTAGAGTTACGAAAAGAAGTGCTAAGAAGATTATAGTAAAGATATCGCTTCGTATCTTCTTAAAAAGATTATTATCGTTTGATAAATTTAGTTCGGTAAAAAATGGAACTATTGTTGTACTTAGAGTTCCTTCAGCTAAAAGTCTTCTAAAGAGATTTGGAATTCTAAATGCTACGTAAAAAGCGTCGGTTTCAATATTAGCGCCAAAGAAAAACGCTATTAGTAAATCTCTGATATATCCAAAAATTCTACTTATAAACGTTAAAAGACCGACTCTAATTGAAGAAGAAAATTTTACTATGATCTTACTCCCTTTACCTTAGGGTTAAAAGTATATAAAATACTTCTTTGAAAATTATAAAGTATTCTCATGGAAAAAAATATAAATCATCTAGACGAAATCATCTGGCAGCTTGACTTAAAGGTCAACAATGACAGAGAATTTATAGCTCCATACCTGATCAAAGCGAATGATGACTATATAGTAGTTGATGTGGGGCCAACATGTGGCATTCCAGAACTAGAAAGGCAGCTCAAGGCACTAAATGTCAACAAAAACAATCTTAAGTATGTTTTTTTGACTCACATTCACTTAGATCATTCTGGAGGTTTGGGTACATTATTAAAAAACTTTCCTAATACTCAGGTGCTTGTTCATCGCAGAGGGGTTCCGCATTTAATCGATCCAGATAAAGTTCTTTGGCAATCTTCAGTAGATACGCTTGGTTGGGTCGCCGAAATGTATGAGAAACCCGAGCCAGTTAAAGAGGAATGCTTGATATCCCTTGAAGATAAAACTTTTGAAATAAAAGTAAACGATTTGGAGTTTAGCTGGGTCGAGACTCCAGGACATGCTAGTCATCACTTTAGCTTTATGCTGGAAAACAAAAAAATAATGTTCTGTGGTGATGCAGTGGGTATGTACATAAATTCATTGGACACTATGGTGCCAACAACTCCTGCCCCTTATAGAATGGAGTCAGGAATTGAATCTATAAAAGTAATGATGGAAAAAAAGCCCCTAAGTTTAGGCTTTGCGCATCATGCTTTGAGAGAAAACGCAATGGATCTAATGCAGCAACATATAGATCAGCTTGAGTCTTGGAAAGACTGCGTTAAAGAGTCATTATCAAAAGGGATTACAGAGGAAGAAGAGATTGCGAAAGAAATATCAAAAACTGATACACCTTCTGCAAAACTCTTTTCGCAAAGTACCCACCCGGGTCCATATGGCGGTCTAAGAAGAGCTTTGGTTAGCAGCATAACCGGCTTTAAGCATATAGTTGAGCAAGAAAATAGTCCTGAATAGTAAATTATAAAGTTACCGCTTTTAGCTTCACATGCTTATTAATCTGTACTAAAATCTTTCTATTTGACTCCATAAGATCATCCGTGGTGTAGATTGTAATCTCCTTAGGGTTCAATCTGTTGGACCTTGGCCATCCTAAGTGCTGGTTCTGAGAATATAAAAATTGGAATAAAACGATATCTTTCTTGTTTTCCAATTCCAATTTAATTGTAGACATAGATTTTATCCTAACCTATCTTCTTGACTTTATTAAGTTTTTTTCATACAATCAAACAATGGCGTAGTCTGTCATTTTTTGGCAGATTTTGGTGTATTCATGTTTAGAGGCCAGTATATACATAAAATTTCGTCAACCGGACGGGTTAGTCTACCCTCAAGATTTAGGGACATTCTAAAAGAAAAGTATGAAACCGCAACAATAATCATCTCGCTCTTTGATAAATGTGCCGTGGGATACCCTCTACCTGAATGGAAAGAATTAGAATCAAAAATATCCAAACTTCCGCAGTTCAAAAAAGACATTGTTGAGTTTGAAAGATATTTAATTGGTAGTGCAAACGAGTGTGAAATTGATACCGAGGGTAGAATTATGGTGCCAAGCCTTCTACGAAAAAGTATGAAAATAAAGGGATCGGTTGTCTTCGTCGGTATGTTATCAAGATTTGAAATCTGGTCTGAAAAAGAATGGGATGCGAACAATAAAACTAGTTTTAGTAAATTTCAAAAAAGTAGAGAGAGTATAAATGACATCTAGTTATCACTACACAGTTATGAGACAAGAGGTGATTGATAATTTAGATTCAAAAAATGCTAACACTTATGTAGATGCAACTTTGGGTATGGGAGGACACACCCTTGCAATAATGGAATCTCCTAAGAGGCCTAAAAAAATGATTTGCATAGATCTTGATGGGGAATCCTTAAATCATGCACAAACCAGGTTAAAACAGTATTCAAAAAGAATTCAATATATTCAGGGGAGCTTTGGGGATATAGACTCGTTAGTAAAAGAAAAAGTCGATGCAATAATAGTTGATCTTGGCATATCTAGTTACCAACTACTACATTCAAAAAGAGGTTTTAGTTTCAATGAAGATTCATCGTTAGATATGAGAATGAATCAAGATCAGAAATTGACCGCACACAAGATAATTAATTCGTATAATGCAAAAGAATTGTCAGAGTTAATAAAAAATTTTGGTGAAGAAAAGAACCACTTTAAAATTGCATCTGAAATAGTGCGACAAAGGAGCAAAGAAGAGATAAGGACATCGTTAGATCTCTCAAGGATAATTGAGAGAGTCAACAAGAACAAAACGCGCATAAATCCTTCTACAAGGACATTTCAAGCATTAAGAATTGCTGTAAATAACGAACTATCCACTCTGAAGGAGTTCTTGGAAAAATCTTTGAAAATTTTAAAAACGGGAGGGAGACTAATTGTAATCAGTTTTCACTCATTAGAAGATAGGCTAGTTAAGCAATTCTTTAAATATTCTGAGACAGAATGCATATGCCCCCCATCAATAATGATTTGTGAATGTACAAAAAAACAAACATTGAAAATTT
>Ga0310344_10003087_pt1 | contig 12476 bp, 11 predicted proteins | sample HC15DNA20200_MG_FD_203801 | JGI IMG/M metagenome (GOLD analysis project Ga0310344, IMG submission 203801) | Marine microbial communities from station ALOHA, North Pacific Subtropical Gyre - HC15-DNA-20-200_MG | ecosystem: Environmental > Aquatic > Marine > Oceanic | place: Pacific Ocean: North... | reverse complement strand
GATTCACATTTACAAGCCTTTTTGACGGTAATTTAAACATCGCTTCAATCTATAATAATATCCAAGAATAATTTGACTTGTGAAATCTAATTTTTCATCAACTTTCTCAAAAATCAATTCTGTCGCTATGGGAGATGATTTCGCTGATCTCATTCTAACCAATTGTTCATTAGTGAATGTATACAGCAAAGAGATACAAAAAAAAATTCAGATTGCCATAACCAATGGCAGGATTGCATTTGTGGGTCCTGACGCATCTCACACTATAGGTCCAAAGACAAAAACTTTGGACGTCAAAAACAAATTTGTCTCTCCAAGTTTTGTAGATCCCCACATACACATAGATCACTTTATCACACCATCAGAATTTGTAAAGAAATCGCTCTTATGTGGAGTTACAACTCTGTTTCCTGATTCGATTGACATAGTCAGTGTATGTGGTTACAAAGGCTTCAAAGAATTTGTAAACCTCACAAAAAATCTACCAATGAGATTTTTTCATACTGCTCCAGGAGGATTACCAGTTGATAAAAAATTTAGCCACGGAAAAACTCTTTCACTAAAACAAGAAAAATCTGCAATAAAGATGTCATCTGTTATTGGATTAGGTGAAGTCTTTTCTTGGACCAAAGTTACAAAACGTGATTCAAAAACAATCAAATCTCTTCAGCAGATGCACGAAGAAAATTGTATCATCAATGGTCATACAGCTGGAGCAAGTGGTAAAAAACTAAATGCGTATGTTGCTTCAGGTATTTTTTCATGTCATGAACCAATTAACTTTGATCAAGTAATTGAGCGACTTAGATTAGGAATGTGGATTATGATACGTGAGGGTTCTATTAGACGAGACCTAAAGAGTATACTCCCAGTTGTTATCTCTCATGGAACTTATACCAACAGACTCATGTTTTGCTCAGATGGCGTTGATCCGATAGACCTGTCATCATATGGCCATATTGATCATTGTGTTAGAAGTGCCATCAAGTTGGGATTAGATCCTATTGATGCAATCTCAATGGCATCAAAAAATTGCTTTGACTATTATAACCTCGGACAGCAGTTTGGAGGAATTGCACCAGGAAAGATGGCAGACATTTTAATTTTAGATAATCTGAAAAAAATTAAAATTAATTCAGTCCTAATAGGAGGAAAAACTGTTGTGTCAAATGGCAAATTAACATCAGCTATCAAAAAACCCAAAGTTCCCAAGTGGATTACTTCTACTGTAAAACTTTCAAAGTTTTCTGAAAATGATTTCTCTATCAAATCTTTGAACACTTCTGAGAATGTTAATGTCATTAACATGAAAACAGAAATTGTTACTGAAAAGACTACGGAAGATCTTGATACAAAAAATGGAAATGTTTCTCCCTCATTTGACAAAGATGTATGGAAGGTAGCGGCTTTTGATAGAACTTATGGGACAAAAAAACATACTGTTGGATTCTTGAAGAATTTTGGTGCAGATATTGGAGCATTTGCATCATCATGGAGTTTTCATGAAAATGATCTAATCGTAATTGGTTCAAATGAGAAAGACATGGCTATAGCTTGCAACAAGCTTTCAAAAAATCAAGGTGGAATGATTGTAGTTAAAGATGGAAAGAGGCTTGCGTCTATGCCATTCCAACTTGCTGGAATAATCTCGTTAAATTCAATAGAATCTGTCTCAAAACAATTTTTAGAGATCAACTCATCCATGATTGATTCTGGTTGTAAATTCAAGAAACCACACTTAATTCCTGTTTTCTTGCCATTTTTAGCATTACCAGACATACGAATTCTTTATAGTGGAATTGTTGATGTCAAAAAGCGAGTGTATGTTGATCCAGTCAACTCGTAAGGTATTAAAATAGGATTTAGAGATTCAATTCATGGCATCAATTCAACAGACACCAAATGGTCCTGTTTTAGTACTAAAAGAGAGTGCATTACAAGAAAAAGGAAAAGATGCTCAAAAAAATAACATTACAGCTGCAAAACTTGTTGCAGAACTAGTAAAATCAAGTTTAGGTCCAAGAGGACTAGACAAGATGTTAGTTGATTCTCTAGGCGATGTAACAATCACAAACGATGGAGCAACAATTCTCAAAGAAATTGACGCTCAACACCCAGCCGCAAAAATGATGGTTGAAATCTCAAAAACAATCGATACTGAAGTAGGAGATGGAACAACATCCTCAGTAATATTCGGAGGAACTCTATTGGCAAAAGCTGAAGAACTACTAAGTAAAGATGTTCATTCATCAGTAATTATTGATGGATATCAAGCTGCATCAGAGAAAGCACTAGAGATATTAAATGAAATTTCTAAAAAAGTTACTGCAAACGACAAAGAAACTCTAATCAATATAGCAAAAACCAGTATGGAGTCAAAATTAATTTCTGAAGACAGTGATTCATTATCAAAAATTGTCGTTGATGCAATTTTGAAAATAACTAAAACAAAGGATGGTAAATCTACAGTTGATCTTGATAATATCAAAGTTGAGAAAAAAGCAGGCGGTTCTATTCAAAGTACTGCTTTGGTTAAAGGAATTATTCTTGACAAAGAAATTGTACATAGTGGAATGCCAACTAAGATTCAAAGTGCAAAGATTGCGTTAGTTAACTCTGCACTTGAAGTTGAAAAAACTGAGATGAGTGCAGAAATTAGAATTAATGATCCTACACAAATGCAAATGTTTTTGGAAGAAGAGAACAGAATGCTCAAAGCGATGGTTGAGAAATTGCATAGTATAGGAGCAAATGTTGTAATTTGTCAAAAAGGAATAGATGACATGGCACAACACTTTTTGGCAAAACATGGAATTTTGGCTGTAAGACGAGTTAAAGAAAGTGACATGACAAAACTTGCAAAAGCTACAGGTGGTCGTATTTCAAGTAACATTGATGATATTTCAGAAAAAGATTTGGGTTCAGCAGATCTTGTACATCAAAAGAAAGTTGAATCTGATAAATGGGTATTTGTAGAAGGTTGCAGAAACCCACAATCTGTAACAATGTTAATTCGTGGTGGTTCACAACGAGTAGTTGATGAAGTTGACCGTTCAATTCATGATTCGTTAATGGTTGTAAAAGATGTAATTGAAACACCAGCAATTGTAGCTGGTGGTGGTGCTCCTGAAGCACTTTTGGCTGCATTTTTGAAAGACTGGGCAGGTAGTTTTGACGGAAGACAACAACTGGCAATTAAGAAATATGCTGAAGCATTAGAAGTAATTCCATTAACTATTGCAGAAAATGCCGGAATGGATCCTATAGATACTATGGTTGCACTTCGTGCTAAACAAAGTGATGGGAAAAAATGGACAGGCATCAATGCCAAAGAAGGAAAGATTAGTGATATGTTATCACAGAATATTATTGAACCTGTAGTTGTAAAACAGCAAATCATTAAATCTGCAACTGAAACAGCATCAATGATACTTAGAATTGATGATGTAATCGCAATATCTGGTGCACCAGGCGGTGGCGGAATGCCTCCTATGGGCTAAAATTTCTGTAAGTGGTTCCCAGCAAAAAAAATTCTACAAAAGAAATCTCGGCAGTTGCATTGGTTGGCTTAAAGGAACATGGTGTAGATTGCTTTTGGAACCATCTTAACATGAGTTTAGTAGTGAATTTTTGCATATAAGACGCGCGTAGAAATGATAAATGATCCATTTGTTTTGTCATATCTATGTACAAGATTGGTATTGATTTAGGCGGTACAAAAACCGAAGGCGTTATAGTTGATGAAGAATTCCAAGTTATTGAAAGGAAACGTGTTCATACTAATCAAAACAATGGGTATGAATCAATTCTAAATACAATCAAAGATCTTGTCAACGATTTAAAGAATAATGAAACAACTTCAATCGGTGTTTGTACACCAGGTGCATTGTCAAAAGAATCTGGGTTGATAAAAAACAGCAACACTCAATGCCTGATAGGAAAAGACCTCAAGAATGACCTAGAAACAATTCTTGGCCAAGAAATTTCAATAGAGAATGATGCAAATTGTTTTGCGCTAGCTGAAGCGAGACTAGGAGCAGCCAAAAAACATGATACTGTATTTGGCGTAATCATGGGTACTGGTGTTGGTGGAGGACTAGTTATTGATGGCAAAATCCATACTGGACGCACAAATATCGCAGGTGAGTGGGGACACCACTGTATTAAACCAAATGGGAATGATTGTTATTGTGGAAGAAAGGGATGTGTTGAGACATACATCAGCGGACCAGCACTAGAAAAGAAATGGAATGAACTAACAAATCAAAACATTTCAGTTACTGACATTGTAAAAAACTCTCAAGAAGATGCATATAAAACTTGGAAGAATGAGTTTCTTGAAAACTTTGGGCTATCTCTTGCAAATGTAATCGACATTTTAGATCCTGATGCAATTGTTCTTGGCGGTGGTTTATCTAACATTCCATTTCTATATGACGAAGGAAAAAGTTTAGTTTATGAAAATGTTTTCAGTGATACGGTAGATACACCAATTCTTAAAAATCAATTAGGTGATTCTGCTGGTGTTTTTGGTGCATGTATTTTGTAACTATTGAGGTTCTATTGTAGCAGGTGGTTTACTAGAAATTACATATGAAACCCAAGTAACTTCTTCAATTTCATTTGTAATTCTATTACTAATTTTTTCTAATACACCATTTGGCAATCTTGTCCAATCTGCTGTCATAGCATCAATTGAATCAACGACTCTTACAGTAACAATTCTTCCATATTTTCTCTCGTCGCCAACTACACCAACTGCTTTGTCGTTACCTACTGCTGCATAGGCTTGCCACACTTTATCATAAAGTCCAGCATTCCATAATTCTTCTTCAACAATTTTACTTGCCTTTCTTGAGATTGATAGTTTTGCTGGTGTTATTTCTCCAATCACTCTTACTGCTAAACCAGGTCCAGGGAATGGATGTCTTTTAAGTAATTTTTCTGGGACACCTAGAATTTTTGCAATATGGCGGACCTCATCTTTGTATAATTCCTTTAATGGTTCTAACACCTGGAGATTCAACCAATCAGGGAGTCCACCTACATTGTGGTGAGATTTGATAACAGATGCAGGACCTTTTGACACTCCGCTTTCAATTATATCAGGATACAACGTTCCTTGTGCAAGCCATTTGAATGGACCTTTTTTTTCTGCAAAATCTGTGAATACTTTAATGAATTCTTCACCAATAATTTTCCTTTTTTCTTCCGGATCTGCAACTCCTATCAGTTTTGAAAGAAATTTTTCTCGGGCATCAATTTTATGGAAATTTAAGGAAAAATTGTTCTTGAACATATCTTCTATCTCCTCAGATTCATTTAATCGTAATAATCCATTATCAACAAACACACTAGTCAATCTTTCACCAATAGCTTTATGGATTAACAATGCTGCAACAGTAGAATCTATACCACCACTAACACCACATAACACATTTCCATCAATCTTTGATATTTCATTAATCATTTTCTCAACGAAACCTTCCATAGTCCAATCTTGTTTTGCTTGACAAACATTCAAAACAAAATTCTTGAGAATATTTGTTCCTTGTTCAGTATGAACGACTTCAGGATGAAATTGAATTCCAAATACATTTCTACTTTTGTTCGCAATTGCTGCAGCATGGGCATTTTCAGTATGTCCAATAATTTCAAAATTATCTGGAATTTCTTCAGCTTCATCACCATGACTCATCCAAGCTCTAATCGTACTTCCAATATCATCAAAGAGTTTTGATTCTTCATTCATCATTAATACAGATGAGCCATATTCTTTGTTAGCACGTTTTACTTTACCTCCAAATTTATTTACTATTAACTGATGTCCATAACAAATTCCTAACAATGGTAATCCAAAATCAAAAATTTCTTTTTGAGGAAGTGGTGCATCTGAATTATAAACACTTGAAGGTCCACCTGAGAAAATTATTCCTTTTGGATTTTTTTGTTTTAGTTCTTCCATGGAAATATCAAATGGAACTAGTTCAGCATATACAGAAAACTCTCTAATTCTTCTACAAATCAGATGACTATATTGAGAACCAAAATCTAAAACAATAATCTTATCCATATAATCACTTGGAAGAATTCTCTACCATTCGTGTTAATGACCAGGTCGCAGTGTTGATAATTTCATCTATTCTTTCTTTCTGACGATAATTTTTGATTATAATTTCCCTAATCGCACTTCCATTTTTGTTGATTATACAATCAATGACAGATTCTTTATTGATTTTTCCATCTCTGACGTCCACGTCATCAATTTTTTTCATTTCACCAATTATTCTTTCAATAAAAAATGTCTTTAATGGTGGGATTTCAGGTGTCAATCCAATACCATCTTCTAAAACTATTGATACCTGATCTGGTGTTACAAATGCATTTGCAATAACTCCTCCATCCTTGCTGTCAATAATTTGTTTTTTGACTTCTAGTGGTTCTTCATGTGTATCTAAAATGTCAGGTTCTTCTTCTATGGTTGTATTTTTTGCAAGTGCCGATGCCTTGGTAAAACTTGATCCTTTCAAAACTACATCTAACACATCCAAATTTTTTTGTAAAAAGTCAATTTCATCCTGATACTTTGACATTTTTTCAATAATTGTCTCCTTCAGTTCTAACATCTTACGAATTTGTTCATCAGTATTCTGCATATATTTAAGAAAACTAATTCGGTATTAAAACGCATTCTAAGCATTAATGATATAGTCAAGGTCAACCAGATTGATCTTTTTGAACCCTTTGATGGGTTTTGATGTGGTATAAAGCTCTGAGCTAGATTTTGCAGCGAGCCATTCTAATAATTTTTTTCCACATGCAAGTTTTTTCAATTTTAGACTTCGGTCTTTTACAACATGTTTTGAATACTTACCAATTGTATTACCAAAGTCCATTCCAAATAGAATAATTTTTTCAGCCTTAAAATTTTCAGCAAAAAACACACATCTATCTCCATCAGTAAAGCCACCAAAATTTTCAAGTCGACCAAATTTTTCTGATTGCGTTGTTCCCGCTTTGTTTCTAAATTTTTTAACAATCTCTAGATGTTTCGTGTTATCTCCATGCGCATGCACAATGATTGGTGTATTGGTTCTGGCAATTTTTTTTATACTTTTAATGTCACCATCAAGATCTGTAATTAAAAAATCTGGTCTAATCTTATGTTTGATGAATGCCTGAACTGCTCCATCGGCAACAATTTTTGTCACATTTTCATATTTTTTTATGACTGTGACTGCATTATCTAATGATGGGCCTGCTCCTATCACAAAAACAGTTTTTCCAAAAATTTTCTTCTTAAAATTCGATGATGGGAATTTTTTTTCGATCATGGAATTTAATTTCTTAGCAGAAGCAATATCATCTGATTCTTTGTATCCAAATATACCTCTGATTTCACGATATCTAGTTTTCCAACCTCTTATTGTCATAAACTCAAATTAGATGACCTCATCATAAATCATATGGCAAAATTGGGAAAATTGACAGTTGGTATTAAAGATAAACCAACAATTATGGGAATTATTAACATCAGCCCTGAATCATTTTATAAAAATTCTATAAAGACAAGCAAATCAAAAATTTCTCAAACCGTAAAACAAATGGAAGATGATGGCGCTCAGATAATTGACATTGGAGGAATGTCAACAGCTCCTTATCTTAAAACAACTATATCTGAAAAACAAGAGTCAGACAGAATTACTAAGGCTATTAAAATAATCCAAAACATCTCAAATCTACCTATTTCTGTAGACACCTGTAGAGCAAGAGTTGCTCAAGACGCTTTAGAGAATGGTGTTGAGATAATCAATGATGTCTCCGGTTTAAAATATGACAAGAATATGCCAAAAACTATAGAAAAATTTCAGCCATCATTGATCTTGTGTGCATATAGTAAGAAAACCGTTAGCACAAAACATGTAACTGAAACAAAACGACTCTTACAAGAAAGTATCAAGACTGCAAAAAGTGTTAACATTTCGAAAAATAAAATTATAGTTGACCCTGCTATTGGTTTTTTTAGAAATTCTGGTACAGGATTTCCATTCACTAAGATAAAATCTAATTGGGCTGGTAGAGATATCACTATATTACAGAATTTATCTTCAATCAAGAATGGCTTTCCCCTTTTGGTTTCAGTTTCAAACAAATCATTTATTGGGAAATTGACAGGTAAAGCAGATCCACGCGATCGATTATTTGGTTCATTAGCAGCAGAACTGTTTTCTGTAATTAATGGTGCAGATATTTTACGAACGCATAATGTAAACGCAACAAAAGACGTTCTCTCTATCTATAAGAGATTGGTAATAAACAACAAGAAAGGCTTATAACAGAATTTTTCTCTCTGGTAGGAGGTACGTTTGAGCATAAGAGAAGGATTAACATTTGATGATGTTCTCCTCGTACCCAAATTTTCAGATATAACAAGTCGTTCCCAAACAGATCTATCAACTAGATTATCTAGAAACATCAAACTAAACATTCCGTTAATCAGTGCTAACATGGATACTGTAACTGAATCAACAATGGCAGTAACTATGGCTAGACAGGGCGGTATTGGAATTATTCATCGTTTTTTAACAATAAGTGAACAAGCAAATCAGGTTCTAAAAGTAAAACGTTCTGGTAGTGTGATGATTGAAAATCCATATGTAATAAACCAAGATGAAACAATTAGCAATGCACTTGATGTAATGAATGAAAAAGAAGTATCAGGTTTGTTGGTTGTTGACTCTGAATCCAAACTTGTTGGAATCCTCACTGAACGTGATGTATTGTTTGAATCTCTAGATTCCACAAAATTAGTTAAAGAACTAATGACAAAAGATGTCATAACCTCAAAACCTAGCATAAATGTAGATGAGGCAAAAGACATTCTAAAAAACAATAGAATTGAAAAGTTACCATTAATTGATGATGAACAAAAGATTCATGGACTCTATACTACTCAAGACATACTAAATACTGAAAATTATCCAATTGCGTCTCATGACAGTAAAGGTAGACCACTTGTAGGTGCTGCAGTTGGAGTGAAGGGTGACTTTTTGGAAAGGACAGAAGCACTTCTAGAAGCTGGAACCGATGCAATTGTAGTAGATATTGCACATGGACATAGCGAAAATGCAATCAGTACTGTTAAGAATATTAAAAAAGCATTTCCTGATTGTGAATTAATCGCTGGTAATGTTGCAACTGCGCAGGGTGTAGAAGATTTAATCAAGGCTGGAGTTGATGCTGTAAAAGTTGGAGTTGGGTCTGGATCAATTTGCATTACTAGAGTGATTACAGGCTCTGGTGTTCCCCAATTAACAGCAGTTTTAGATTGTGCAGAAATTGGCAAGCAATACGATATACCAATCATATCTGACGGTGGTACCAGAACATCAGGTGATGCAACAAAAGCACTAGCAGCAGGAGCATCGTCTGTAATGTTAGGAAGTATGTTAGGTGGAACAGATGAAAGCCCAGGCTCTACTATTAGCAAGAATGGAAAACGATTCAAAATTTATCGTGGAATGGCTTCATTAGCAGCTGCACGTGGACGGAAAACCAAAGAGACAGGTACAATAGACTTTGGAGATGATCTAAATGATTTTGTTGCCGAAGGTGTTGAGGCGTTTGTTCCATACAAAGGAACTGTTACAGATATTTTAGTTCAGATTACAGGTGGAATTCGTTCTGGTCTAAGTTATTGTGGCGCACATAATATTTTACAAATGCAGAAAAATTCTGAATTCATAAAAATGTCACGTGCTGGTTTTGCTGAAAGTCAAACACATGATGTAGATTTAATGTAGTTAGTTTTTTATTCTGATATCGTTAACCTTTGTTGTGCTTAGTAAATTTACTATCATAGGTCTAATTATTGGAAGTATAATTTCACTTCTTGGTGCAGCTTCTATGGTTGACTCATTTGCAAATCCAGATGAAATTCAAAATACCAATGAGACTTTTGGAATTGGTGATTCAGATAAAATACGATTTAATGCGCCTGAAAACTCTTTTCAAACAATAACCATAACTGGAGATTCATTTGATTTGAAAATTATTACTCCTGATGAAAGTAACAACGTCAATAAGAGTGTCAAAGGTAAAATAACTCTTTCATGGACTAATCTAACTCCAGGCGAAAACACTATTCAAATACAAAACACTGGTAATTCTGAATTTCAAGTTTCTGGCACATTTGAATTAGAACGTGATCCACTATTTTTTACATATTCTATCTTAGTTATAGTTGCAGGAATTGTAATCATTGGATTTAGTGCAGGTTTCAGTGTTAGAAAGCCTAAGGGATTTTAGTTTAATTCTGCTAGTGGATATGAACCAATAATTTTAAGAAACTTTGTATTTTTCTTTAATTCGTTCAACAGTGAACTAACTTTTTGATCTGCGATATGGCCAATAAAATCTAAATAGAAATTATATTCCCATGTTGTTCCTTTCTTTGGTCTCGATTCAATTTTTGTTAGGTTGATATTATTATTAGAAAATTCTTTAATGATCTGATACAATGCACCAGGTTCATGATTAATTGAAAATATAATTGATGTTTTGTCGTTTGATGTTGGTTCTGTTTGTTGTTTAGAAAAAATTAAAAATCTAGTTACATTATTTGGTTCATTTTCAATTTTTTCTTTAATTATAGGCATATTGTAAATCTCAGCTGCATTTTTACTTGCTATAGCAGCACAGTTTGGAGACATATCTTTGATAATCTTAACACTACCTGCAGTATCATATGTTGGAACCGTTTTTAGAGAGTTTTCTTGAATGAAATTACTACATTGTCCTAATGCTTGAGGATGAGAATAAACAGTTGTGATTTCGTCAATTTCTCCATTGCAGATTAAGCAATGATTAACTTCCAAGTATATTTCACCCACAGCATGAAGATTTGATGAAAGAATTGCATCAAAACTTTGACCGACATTACCTTCAATAGAATTTTCCACAGGTAGAATTGCATAGTCTGAATTTCCAGATTCTGCTTCTTCTAATACATCACGAAAAGTCAGGCAAGGCATAGTATCTATCTCATTTTTAAAAAATCTTAGAGCTGATGCTTCACTATAGGCTCCATGTTCACCCTGAAAAGAAATTTTCTTCATATCAGAACTCTTTTCTTAAGAAATCACTTTTTCCAAAATCAGAGGATAGTTTTCTGTCATCAAACCAACCACAGTCCTTACATTTTACTGCATCACGATTCTGGATAACCTCCCCAAAACATTTTCTACATTTTGTAAATAGGACACCAAGGTGGGATTCATCCATTGATGCATGGATTGTGCCATTGATGTGATTAATTATTTTTAGTTTCACAATATCTTTTACTAATGCCACATTTTTTTTTCTCATATGTCTTGTGCTGCATATGCATTCAACATTTGAGTTTATTTTGTTTCCATTGATATATTGCATAGAAACTGCAATTAATGAACCCATAGTTGCTTCAACAATTCCAACTATTTCATCACCTATTTTTGGTATTGGGATTGAGTTTTTTTTATGAATTGATGCAATTCGTTCTTCCTTATCAAACTCTGATTGACCAATTACGGTGGATCTAATTGATTCTCCGTCATCAAACGTGTTTTCACCTGAAATGTATTCTTCTAAAAATGCAATTTTCTCTCCAGGTAATTTTAATTCTTTAGACATACACTTTTCACATGAACTCAATTATTAATTGTTTTTTTATAACCAGTGTGGAATCTGCAAGTAATCATCAATCTTTTCATTTCTCAGAACTTTAAGTAATGCGTTTGCTTGTGGTGTTGATAATACCGGCTTATCAAACTGATTATCAGTAGAAATCCTTGGGCAAGCGACCTGAATGAACACATCTATTCCCTTGAAATTTTTCAATCTATCACTTGTAATATCGGCTATTGCAAAAAGCTGTACAGTTTTGCCAACGTTTTCTAATTCCTTTTTAAATTTTAATGCTGTAAGTATAGCAAATTGACCTTCCTTCAAGCCAACAATTATTCCAAAAACTTGTCCTTCTGCAGCTTTGTAAATTGACAGTGTTGCCTTCTTCTCTAATTTTTGAGCAAATTCAGTTACATCTCTAATTTCGTTAAAGTATGGATCCAAAACAAATGTTGGTTTCTTTGTTGATAGTGCAATACCAGCTGCATGAAAGTTGCTTTGTCCAAGGAACAGATTTCCATCTACATTATCTTTTGTTTCAATAGCTGGATAAAACTCACATCCAAAAACTTGTCCATCATTTAATTGTCCCTTTCCTTTTCCTACCTTCACACAAATATTATTTTCCTCAAGAAATTTTTTTACATGCTCAACTTCATGTAGATGTTGGCTGTCTGTAATCAACGAAATTGTTTTACCATTAAATTTTTCAACACATTTTGGTAAAACTTGATCGAATGAAATATTATCAAATGCATCAATCATCACTACATTATTTTCAAACGTTTCAAGTTTGTTAGTATGACCAACGT